>OGJQ01000613.1_pt1 | contig 24991 bp, 17 predicted proteins | sample 1572261 | NCBI WGS metagenome assembly OGJQ01 (sample SAMEA2582138, study PRJEB24529) | metagenome | biome: Human gut stool | place: China | collected 2011
AAGCGTATGAAAAAATTATTTATTCAATATCCAAAATGTACAACATGTAAAAAGGCTAAGAAGTTTTTAATTGATAATAATATTGAATTTGAAGATAGAGATATAACTTTAAATAATCCAAATGAAGAGGAATTAAAAAAATGGATTAAATTAAGTGGCTTAGATGTTAAAAAATTCTTTAACACTTCAGGAATATTATATAGAGAAATGAATTTAAAAGATAAGCTAAAAGAAATGAATGAAGAAGAAATGATTAAGCTTTTAGCAACAGATGGAAAACTTATAAAAAGACCTTTATTAGTTTCAGAAGAAGGTATTTTAGTTGGATTTAAAGAAGACTCATATAAACAAATAATTTAATTTATTAAAATGTATCAAAATAATTTATTAAAAAATATTTTGATACATTTTTTTGGTTAAAAAATGTATTATATTATTAAAATTATGGTAAAATAAATGATAGTACTTTTTTAATAAAGATTATAGAATAGTTCATTTGATGAGGTGACTTAGTATGAATATTACGCAATTAAACGCTTTAATAATAAAAAAAGATTCTAATAATCGTCTTTATAGGGGATTAAGATGTTTTAAGGATGACTTAGTACTTGAGATAAAATCAATAGTAGATGAAGAGTATGATTCTTTAGATATTTATGGGAAAGTGATGTCTGAAAGTGATTTTAATTTATATAATACAAATTTATCATTTGACTTAAAAAATAATGAGTTAATTTATACTGAGTGTAATTGTGCAGACTTTGGAGAAAATTGTGATTTTAATTCAACATATATTTGTAAGCATATAGGGGCTACATTTTATAAATTTCAAGAAGAAGTTAAAGAAAGAAGTAATAATAAATCAAAAAAATATATAAGAACTCTTTATGATAGCAATGATTATTCAGAAATATTACTAAGAACAATAAATAAAAATAATATTTCTGACAAAGAAAAAGCAAGCTTACAAATAAATTTAACCCAAAGGGATGTAAATAGAGATAAATATTATTATGAACTTGATTTAAAAATAGGTATAAAAAAATATTATGTGGTTAAAAATATAGCCGAGTTAATAGAAGCTAGAAAATTTGGAAAGTTATTAAAATATGGAAAAGAATTTACATATGATCCAAATGTTCATTATTTTTCAGAAGAGGATGAGGATATTTTAAATTTTATAGAAGAATACATATCATTAAATGAACCATTTGAAAGAAGGTTTTCAGTTCAAAGAATAACAAAAAATGTTTTTGGAAACAATAAAACTTTATTTATACCACAAGCGGCTTTAAGAAGATTTTTTGATAATATAAATGATAAAACTATTATGTTTACACAAGGGCTTAATAGTATTTATGCAGAGGTATATAAAGAGGATTTGCCTATTGAATTTAACATAAATGAAGAAGATGGAGAAATTAAAATTTCATCTAATGAAGATATGCCAATAAAGTTAACATATAAAGGTGATGTATATCTTTATAATAATAAAATTTATTTGCCAAATAAAAAGCAAATAAAAAATTATAATTTTATAAATGATATTTTTTCTAAAAAACCAATAATAACATTTAAAAATAAAGAAAAGCAAGAAGTATTTAATAAGGTAATACCTGTATTTGAAACTATAAGTAAAGAAATAAATATAGATGAAAATTTAGCAAAAAATATTATAAAAGAAAAACCAAGTTTTGAAGTTTATTTTGATAGAGATAGAAAGAAAACATGGGCAACAATTAAAGCTATTTATGGAAATGTTAATTTTAATATATTAAAAAATGTTAAAGAAAATGAATATGTTATTAGAGATTTAAATGAAGAAAATGAAATAGAAAAAATATTAAATGAATTTTCATTTTATAGGAATAAAGATGTTTTTATGTTTAATGGAGATGATGAAAAATTATTTGATTTATTAAAAAATGATTTATCTTTATTAAAGGAAAAAGCTACTATATATTATTCAGATAGATTTAAAGAAAGAAGAGTATATGGAGCTTCATCATTAAATGCAAAAATATCAGAAGGAAGAGGAAATTATTTAGAATTTTCTTTTAATATAGAAAATGTAAATGAAAATGAATATAAGAAAATAATCAATGCTTTTAAGGATAATAGAAGATTTTTTAAGCTTAAAGATGAAAGTTTTGTAGACTTAAAAGATAAGGAAGTTATTAAATTACTTAATTTAATAGATAATTTAAGTGAGGATTCAAGTATTAAATCTAATGAAATTAAAATACATAAAAGTAAGGCGGTATTTATTAATGAGAGTATAAAAGATAACAGTTTATCCTTCATACATGGTAAAAATATAGTAGAACATATTTCAAATAAAATAGAAAGTTTAACTGATATTAATTACGAAGTTCCTAAGGATTTAAAAGCTAAGCTTAGAGATTATCAATTAACAGGATTTAATTGGTTTAAAACATTAAGTTATTATGAATTTGGAGGAATATTGGCAGATGAAAGGGGATTAGGTAAAACATTACAAACAATTACCTTCTTATTATCTGAAAAAGGAAAGAAAAGTGTTATAGTAACCCCAACATCATTAATATATAACTGGAAAAGTGAATTTGAAAAATTTGCACCAAATTTAAATATTAAAATAATTCATGGAAATAAAGAAGAAAGAATTTTTACAAAAGAATATATTAAGGAGTATGATGTATTACTTACAACTTATGGTACCTTAAGAAATGATTATAATTTATATGAAGATATAAATTTTGATTATTGTATAATTGATGAAGCTCAAAATATTAAAAACTCTTTATCTCAAAGTAGTGAAGTTGTTAAAAAATTAAATGCAAAAGTTAAGTTTGCATTAACAGGGACTCCAATTGAAAATAATCTTATGGAGTTATGGTCTTTATTTGATTATATAATGCCAGGATATTTATATTCAAAGAAGAAATTTCAAGATAAATTTATTAAAAATGAAAAAGGAATTATTGAATTAAAAAAATATATAAAGCCTTTTATTCTTAGAAGATTGAAAAATGATGTTATGAGTGAATTACCAGATAAAATAGAAAAAAGATATGTAGTAGAAATGACTAAGGAACAAAAGAAGGTTTATAAGACATATATAGATGATATCAAAAATAAGATGAAAGAAAAGGATATAATTAAAGATAAGATAACTATTTTTTCTTATTTGACTAAGCTCAGACAATTAGCTTTAGACCCAGGAATACTTGTTGATGGGTATATAGGGGGAAGTGGTAAGATTGATGTTACTGTAGATTTAATAAATGAATTTATAAATAACAATCATAAAATATTATTATTTTCACAATTTACATCTGTTCTTGATAGTATAAAAACTATATTTGACGCAGAAGGAATAGAATATTTTTATTTAGATGGTAGTACAAAGGCTTCTGAGAGAGTTTCATTAGTAAATGAATTTAATAATTCAAATAAAGTTAAGGTGTTTTTAATTTCACTTAAAGCTGGAGGTACAGGACTTAATTTAACTTCTGCAGATGTTGTTATTCATTTTGATCCATGGTGGAATCCTGCAATTGAAGATCAAGCAACAGATAGAGCTCACAGATTTGGGCAAAAAAATGTTGTTGAAGTTATTAAACTTATATCAAAGGGAAGTATTGAAGAAAAAATAATTAAGCTTCAAGAAAGTAAAAAAGAAATTATTAATGAAATAATGAATGGAAATTATACTAATGGAGGATTCTTAAGTAGTTTAGATGCAGATGAAATAAAAGAATTATTTAGTTAATTAATAAAAAAGAATGATATTTTTGTGAAATATCATTCTTTTTTATTTATATAATTTTTTTAATTACTCTACAGTTACTGATTTTGCAAGGTTTCTTGGCTTATCAACATCACAACCTTTTTGTTTTGCAACATAGTAAGAAATTAATTGAAGTGGAACAACACTTATAAGTGGAGTTAATATATCAATAGTTTTTGGAATATAAACTAAATCATCAACAACTTCCTTAGTAGTTGTATCTCCTTCATTTACAACTGCAAATATATTTCCACCCCTTGTAGAAACTTCTCTTACATTACTAATCATTTTATCCTTTAATGATTCTTGAGTTAATAAAGTTATAACTGCAGTATTTTTTTCTATTAATGCTATAGGTCCATGTTTTAATTCTCCACCAGCATAAGCATCACAGTGTATATAAGATATTTCTTTAAGTTTCAAAGATCCTTCCATTGCAACTGCATAATCAAGACCTCTTCCTAAGAAGTACATATCTTTGTGATTATAATGAGTAGAAGCAAATTTTTGAAGAGAATCTTTCATTTTTAATGCTTTATCAATTTTATTTGGTATTTGTAATAATTCTGCTTTAATTGTTTCAATTTCTTCATTAGTCATAGTTTCTTTTAATGAAGCAAAATATAAACCTAAGATATAAAAAGCAGCTAATTGAGTAACATAAGCCTTTGTTGAAGCAACTGCTATTTCAGGACCAGCTAATGTATAAAATACATCATCAGCTTCTCTTGATACAGATGAACCTACAACGTTTGTTATAGCTAAAACTCTTGCACCTTGTTTTTTACTATCTCTTAAAACAGCTAAGGTATCAGCAGTTTCACCAGATTGAGATACAACAATTATTAATGTTTTGTTAGTTACCATTGGCTCTCTATATCTAAATTCTGATGCTATATCAATTTCAACAGGTATTTTAGCAAATTTTTCAATTACTGTTTTTCCAACTAAACCTGCGTGATAAGCAGTTCCACAAGCAACTATATAAACTCTATCAAAGTTTTCTAATTGTTCCTTTGTGAAAGATATATTATCTATTGAAATTTCTTTTCTTAAAGCAATCTTACTAGCTAAAGTATCTTTAACAGCTCTTGGTTGTTCATGAATTTCTTTTAACATGAAATCCTCAAAACCACCTTTTTCAGCTGCATCAATATTCCAAGTAACATGATAAATTTCTTTTTCTATTTTTTCGCCATCTTCATTTCTAAGTTCAACACCATTAGGAGTTAGTATGGCAAACTCTTTATCTTCTAAAAGATAAACATCTCTTGTATGATTTAAAACAGCAGGTATATCTGAAGCAATAAAGCTTTCATCTTTACCTAAACCAACTATAAGAGGACTGTCTTTTCTTACAGCAATTAATTTATTTGGCTCATTTTTAGCTATTACACCAATAGCAAAGCTTCCTTCAAGTTTAGAAGTTGCTTTTACTACAGCTTCAAATAAATCATCTTTATAATAGTAATCAATTAAGTTTGGTATAACTTCTGTATCTGTTTCTGAAAAGAATTTATATCCCTTTGAAGATAACCATTCTCTTAATTTCATATAATTTTCTATAATACCATTATGAACTACACTAATTGTAGCATTTTCTGTAGTATGAGGATGTGAATTTACATCAGATGGTTCACCATGAGTAGCCCATCTAGTATGACCAATTCCAATATGACCATTAACAGGTTTTTCTTTTAAGCTTAATGCTAAATTATTTAAACGACCTTTGAATTTTCTAACATTAATTCCTTCATTTAAAATTGCAACACCTGCAGAGTCATAGCCTCTGTATTCTAATTTTGATAATCCTTCTACTAATAGATTAGACGCTTGTCTTTTTCCTACATATCCAACTATTCCGCACATAATAAATAATCTTCCTTCCATTATTAAAATATTTTTTAGAGTTTATTGTAATTTTTAAATGACAGTATTAAAAAGGGTATACTAGTACTAGGACATTTAAAAAAACAATGAAGGTTTTAACACCAGACTAGAATTGTGCTACAAATCACTTTGTAGTTTTGCTAGTCGTTAACGGTAGTGCGATACCGTGGGGCACCCGCCGAAGAATTCGATACTCCCCATCCTCGTCAACTTAAGTGAGACCCCAAATCTTCGATTTGGTTGGTCGAACTTACTCAGCATAAGCTGAGTTTCCTTTAAAAAATCAAACTTTCGATTTGGTTGGTCGAACTTACTCAGCGTAAGCTGAGTTTCCTTTAAAAAATCAAACCTTTGGTTTAATTAAATGATTTAAAAGCTAGTTATCTATATCCACTTAAGTTCTGGCGCTTTTATGAAATTATAATTTGTTGTATTACTATAATAATCACATCCTTCGTTAATTATTTAGTATACCTGTTCATAATTCTAACACAAAATTATGATTTGTCTATAGTTTAGGTATAACTATTATGAAAATTTATCCAAAAATAAAAATTATAATAATACATTATATGGATTTAAAATAAAAATGTCATAAGTTCATATAGAAAAAATATTCAGCCTAATTTTAGGAGGAAATATATTAAAATTTAAATGTAAATAGGGTAAATGTATAAATTATAAATTATCTGGCAAGAATATCTAAGAGAGTTTAAAAACAGGAGGTAATGTGAAGTGTCAGGTTTAGAAATTAATAAAAGACCAACAGATATTCCAAATAGTGCAAAAAAATCAAGAAAACATGGTAAGGTACCAGGTGTTTTATATGGGAAAACAATAAAAAACTTAGCATTTGAAGTAGGAGAAATTGAATTAGCTCATGAAATAGGAATTAATGGGCAACATGGAGTTCTTGAATTTTCTTTAGATGGAGAAAATCATAAAGGCTTAATAAAAGAAATTCAAAAAGATCCAGTTACAAATAAAATTATTCATTTGGATTTAGAAGAAGTAAGAGGAAATGAAAAGGTAATTTCTTCTGTACCAATACATTATATTGGTGAAGAATTTCTTAATAAGAAAGGTATTGTATTACAAAAAGAAAAAGATAATGTAAAAGTTGAATGTTCAGCTGAAGCAATACCTAAATATATAGATTTTAATGTAGGTACAGGAACTGTTGGGTCTGTATATAAATTTGGAGATTTAGAAGTTGCATCAGAAATATCAATTTTAGATGATTTAAATTCAGTAATTGCTTCTATAAGTTATGAACGTAAGACAGTTAGTGATGATATGGATGAAGCACAAGAAGCTGATATAAAAGATGTAGCAGAATAAAAAATATATGCAAAAAATAAGGGGCTGTCGCACTAAAAATTTTATACACAATATATTGTTTTAAAAATAAAAATCAACACAATATATTGTAGTATTTATTCTTAATGCGACATCTTCTTATTTTTTTATTTAATTTTATATAAATTTGGTATATAATAACTAATGGATATACTATTGAAAATGTTTAGGAGGGAATAACATGAATTATAAAGAGAAGTATAATGAGTGGTTAAACTCAAAAGTAATATCAGAAAGCGTAAAAGAAGAACTAAGAGGAATTACAGACGAAAAAGAATTAGAAGATAGATTTTATAAAGAATTAGATTTTGGTACAGGTGGACTAAGAGGGGTTATAGGATATGGTTCTAACAGAATGAACGTTTACACTGTATCAAAGGCAACACAAGGCTTTGCTAATTATTTAAATAAAAACTTTGAATCACCAAAGGTTGCAATTGCATATGATTCAAGAAATATGTCAAAGGAATTTGCTGAAGCAGCAGCTTTAACTCTTTGTGCAAATAATGTAAAAGTATATTTATATGAAAGCTTAAGACCAACACCAATGCTTTCTTTTGCAACGAGACATTTAAGTTGTCAAGGTGGAATAGTAATTACAGCTTCACATAATCCCAAAATATACAATGGATATAAAGTATATGATGAATTCGGTGGACAAGTTACAGACGAAAAGGCTGGACTAATTATTAATGAAGTAAATAGCATAGAAAATTATGAAGATATAAAGACTATTTCTTTAGAAGAAGCAATAAAAGACAATCTTTTAGAATATATAGGTGAAGATGTAGATAAGGCTTATCTTGAAGAAGTAAAAGGTCTTACTATAAGAACAGAATTAGTTAAAGAGCATGCTAAAGACTTAAAGGTTATATATACTCCAATTCATGGTAGTGGAAATATGCCAGTTAGAAGAGTTCTTAAAGAATTAGGATATGAAAATGTTGAAGTTGTAAAAGAACAAGAAAAACCAGATGGTAACTTCCCAACAGCTTCTTATCCAAATCCAGAAAATCCACAAGTATTTGAATTAGCTTTAGAAATGGCTAAAACAAATACTCCTGATATCATATTTGGTACAGACCCAGATTGTGATAGAATAGGTGTTGTTGTTAAAGAAAATAGTGGGGAATATAAAGTTTTAACAGGAAATCAAACAGGTCTTTTATTAACAGATTATATATTATCATCACTTAAAGAAGAAGGAAAATTACCTTCAAATGGAGTTGTTATTAAAACTATCGTAACAAGTGAAGGCGCAAGAGCTATAGCTAATTACTATGGTGTTGAAATAATGGATGTTTTAACTGGATTCAAATATATTGGAGAAAAAATAAGACAATTCCAAGAAAAGGGAGATAAGAAGTATTTATTTGGATTTGAAGAAAGTTATGGATATTTAGCTGGAGAATTTGTTAGAGATAAAGATGCTGTTATAGCTTCTATGTTAATAGCAGAAATGACACTTTATTATAAAGAACAAGGAAAATCTTTATATGAAGCTTTAATTGAACTTTATAATAGAATTGGATTCTTTAAAGAAGACTTAATTTCAATTGAGTTAAAAGGTAAAGAAGGGCAAGAAAAAATTAGTAAGTGCTTAGATTTATTAAGAGAAACAGCTTTAACAGAAGTTGATGGAGTTAAAGTTGCAACTAGACTTGACTATAAGTTAAGTAAAGAAGAAAATTTAGAAAACAATACAGAATTTGTTATTAACTTACCAAAATCAAATGTATTAAAATACATTTTAGCTGATGGTTCATCATTTGTTGTTAGACCTTCAGGTACAGAACCAAAAATGAAAGTTTATTCAGCAGTTAAGGGAGAAAGCTTAACAAATGCTGAAGAAAAGTTAAAGAGATTTAACGAAAAGGTTATGGAAATTATAAATGAAAAATTAGCATAATAAAAGGGCTGCTGGTATTCCAGCAGTTTTTTTATTTTACTTAATTAATTTGAAACTTTTAAGGTAATAATGTATTATGAATAATGAAATAATTTACTAAAGGAGTGTAATTTATGGATTATAAGGCAAAAATTAAGGAAAGAATGAGTAAATTATTATTTTTAGAAATGAATAAAGATGGATTTAAAGAAAATATAGGAATACCATCATATGTTACTTTTAAAAATAAAGATTTATATTTACCAATTAGTTCTGAATACATAAGTTCAAATATAAATGATGAAATAAAGATAAAGAACTTACCAATATACTATTTTATAGAAGGAATGTTTATAGCAATTGGTGCAGACGAAAATTTAAGATTTAATGATGATTATGAGTTAATTTTAGATTATATAAAAGATACAGAAAATTGTATTAAATCATTAATAAGCAAAAGAATACAAGAAGAAAGATATTTAGATGCTTATCTTTTATTAAAAGGATATTATTCATATTCAAAGGACCTTGAAGTTATGAAAAAAATACTTCTTGTAGGTGAAACTATAAGAGAACAGGATAGTAGCTTTAAGGATATATTATTAGATGATATTGAATATTGCATTACAAATAATTTAAAAATAGCAGAACCATATTTATATAAAGCAATTGTTCTTAAAAATGAAGGTGATTTTAAGGCTGCAAGAGTTGCAATTAATGAATATATAAATAAGGGTGGCAAGGTAACTAAAGAAGTTGAAATAATAAATATTGATATACAAAATATTTCAGATTATGAAAATGCAATTGAATTATTAGCTGAAGAGCCAGCAAAGGCAGTTGAAATATTATTAAGACTTGCAGGAGAATTTGAAGAAAATCCCCTTATTTATTATTACTTAGGAATTGCTTTTAGAAAATTAGAAGATTATCACAAGGCTATTTATTACTTAAAAGAAAGTGTAAAGAGAGAAAGTGGAATACTTGAAGTTATAGTTGAATTAGGTTTAAATTATGCTTGTATTAATGATTTTGAAGAAGCTATTAAATTCTTTAAAAAAGCATTTGAAGCATCTAGAGATGTTGAAATTTGTACTAATATTGTAATGTGCTATTTAAATATTAATGATTTAGAAAATGCAAAATTACATTTAGATATAGCTAAAAATTTAAATCCTGATGATGAAATAGTAAAACAATTAGATACTATGATTAACAAGGAGCAATAAGGGAAGAGAGTATATGGGTAAAGCTGAAAGATATAGAAATATAGATATGTTAGGTTATAAAATTTTTGCTTCTGATATGAATAGCTGCTTAGAAAAAGTTTTTTCCATGAAAAAGGTTCATATTGTATCAGGAAATCCAGAAGTATTATATGTTGGATTAAATAATAAAGAATTATTTAAAAATTTTATATCTGATAAGTCAGTAATAATACCAGATGGAGTTGGAGTTCAAATAAGTGCAAAAATATTAAAGACTCCAGTAAAGGAAAAAATAGCAGGAATAGAATTAATGAAAAAAATACTTGAAAAATGTGAGAAAACAGGAGAAAGTATTTATTTATTAGGAGCAAGTGAAGAAAATTTAAAGGCTTGTGTTGCTAATATAGTTAGGGATTTTCCTAAAATAAATATTTCTGGATATCATAATGGTTTTTTTGATTTAAATAATCCAAAAGAAATATTAGAAGAAATAAAAGAAAAGAAACCAATGGCAATTTTTGTAGCAATGGGATGTCCAAGACAAGAAAATTTTATTGTGAAATATATGGATGAATTACCTTGCAAAATATTTATGGGGGTTGGTGGAAGCTTTGATGTTATTGCAGAAAAGGTTAATAGGGCACCAAGATGGATGATTAATAGAGGTATGGAATGGGCTTATAGAGTATCCAAGGAACCGTGGAGAATAAAGAGGCTTGGAAGTATTCCTAAATTTATAGGAATTGTTATTAAAAATAGGGGTAAAAAATATGAAAGGTAGCAAAATATTTAAAGCAGCATTTATTGTAATGATTATAAGCATAATAAGTAGATTTTTAGGTTTATTTAGAGATATGCTTGTAAGCTACCAATTTGGTATGAATATGTATACAGATGCTTATAAAGCAGCTGTATCTGTACCAGAAACTGTTTTTACTATTGTTGGGCTTGCTATATCCACTGTATTTATTCCTATGCTTAGTAAAGTCAAGTATGAAAAAAATAAAGAAGAAATGTTTAAATTTTCTAATAATATAATATCCATATTATTAGTAATATCTATTATTGCATTTTCTTTAGGGTTTGCATTTACAAGAGAAATAGTTTCTTTTATGTTTGATGGGTTTAGTAATGAAAAATTTATACTTACAGTTTTTTTAACTAGAATAACATTATTTAATCTTTTGTTTTTATCAATAAACGCTTGCTATACGGCAATGCTTCAAGTATGTGAAGATTTTGTTATACCATCAATTTTAGGAATGTTTTTTAATGTACCAATGATAATTTATTTATTATTTTTTTCAAATATAAATATTATTGGACTTACAATTGCAAATGTTATTGGTAACTTTTTAAGAGTTGCAATTCAAGTTCCAGTTTTATATAAATATGGATATAAATTTAAATTATTTATTGATTTAAAAGATGAAAGAATTAAAAGGATTTTAATATTAATTATTCCTGTAATAATTGGATCAGGAGCTAATTCATTAAATATGGTAGTTGATATGAAAGTTGCATCATCATTGGGAGATGGAGCTGTTAGTGCTTTAGATTTTGCACAAAAGATAATAGTTTTTGCTAATACTGCAATAACAACAGCAATTGTATCGGTAATGTATCCTTTAATGGCAAATAAGTTAAATGAAGGAGATAGTGAAGGTTTTGTAATGTATTTATCAAAATCTGTTTCAATAATAGCATTATTATTAGTACCAATTTCATTTGGATTTATATTGTTAAATAAAGAAGTTATTAGTATTTTTTATGAAAGAGGTAATTTTACAGCTTATGATGTAGGATTGACTTCATTGGCATTTTTAGGTTATTCATTAGTATTACCATTTACAGGAGTAAGAGACATATTAAATTCTTCATTATTTTCAATGCAAAAAACTAAGGTTACAACGATGAATGGTGTTATAGGGGTTATTGTAAATATTATTTTAAGCATTACATTATCAAAGATATATGGAGTTTTTGGAGTGGCAATGGCTTCAACCATATCATCTATAGTAACTGCAGTACTTTTATTTATTTCTACTAGAAGACTTGTAGGTAATTTTGATGTTGTACCTATGATAATAAAGTTATTAAAAATACTTTTAGCTGCAATAATGATGTTATTTGTATTAGTTGCATTAAATAATGTGTTAAACCTTGATAATAAAATAATAATCATTTTAGTTAATGGAACTGCAGGTATACTTATATATTCTATATTATGTAAGATATTAAAAATTGAGGAATTTAATGAAGCAATAGATATGATAAAAAATAAGGTATCTAAAAAAGCGCCTAGGAGGAAAATATGAAAATATTATTTATAGCATGTTATTCACCATTAATAAATAATTCTGCATCTATAGAAACACTACAATATTTAAATAATTTAGCTAAAATAGATGAAAATGAAGTTCACTTATTAACGGTGAACTTCCCAAAGAATTCAATTTATTATGATGAGTATATACTTAGCATGTTAAACGAAAAAGTGAAGATGCATATAATTTCAGGAGGTAAAATCTTTGAAAAAATTATGCCAAAGAAGCCTAGCAATAAAGCTGCAGTAAATTCTTCACAAAATAATAAAAGTTTTATAAAAAGTATGCTTAAAAAAGGAAAATCTATAATTGCAGTACCAGATATGTATTTTAATTGGGCTAAAGCAGCATCAAAGTATGGAATAGAATTAATGAAGAAAGAAAAATTTGATGTTATGTTTTCAATGCATGAACCGCCATCAAGTCATATTTGTGCAATGAAAATTAAAGAAGAGTTTAAAGATTTACCATGGGTAACTTATTGGAGCGATCCATGGCTTAAAGATTCAACAAGAGAAAATATAAGTCCAGTAAGAAGAAAATATGAACAATCATTTGAAAGAAAAGTTGTTAATTTAAGTGACAGATTTATTTTTGTAACTAAGGCTAATAGAGATGATTATGTAAATTCATATAATATTCCAATAGAAAAAACATTTATAGTAACTAGAGGATATGATGAAAAGCAATATAAAGAAATAAAGGAAAAATCAAATCCTAAGCTTATAGAAAAGGAGAAAATAAATTTTGTTTATGCAGGAGAAATTTTTTCAAAGCTTAGAAATGTTAATCCATTTATAGATGCTTTAAATGTAATTAAAAATGAAAATATTGATTTATACAATAAATTAAATATTATGTTTTTTGGAAATATTGATAGTGATGAAGTTAAAAATAAATTAAATGCTATTGATAAAGTTAGTGTTTCACCGAGAATTCCATATGATGAAGCTTTGGGATATATGCTTAATAGTCAAGTGCTTTTGTTATTTGGAAATAAAAATTCAAAACAAATCCCAGCTAAGGTTTATGATTACTTTGGTGCAGAAGGACTTATTTTTGTTATTCTTGGAGATAAAAATGATCCTATAAAAGATGTAGTGAAAAATAAAGAAAAGTGTATTGTTGTCAATAACAATGTTGATGAAATTGTTAATGGAATCAATAAAATAGCATCTATGATTGAATTGGGAATAAAGCATGGAGCTATAGAGGAATATAAATGGCAGTACATTTCTAAAAGACTTAATGATATATTAAGGGGGTAATCATTATGCATGTTATGTTTATACCTTCTTGGTATGATAATTCAAGAAATAAAGTTCATGGTAGTTTTTTTAGAGAACAAGCTAATAAACTTCAAGAAAGTGGAGTAAAAGTAACTGTTGCTTATAACGAAATATGGCCATTAACATTAATGGGCAAAATAAAAGAAAAAAGTGGATTGTTTTTTGAAATTGAAAAAGGATTAAGAACTTATAGATATAAAAATTATAATTTTATACCTAAAAGTTCATTAATGTTTAATGTATTTGATAAAAGAATGGAAAAGTTATATAAGGAAATTACTAAAAAAGAAGGTAAAATAGATATTATACACGCTCAATCATCACTATGGGGTGGAATAAGTGCAGCTTATATAGCAAAAAAATATAATATTCCATTAGTTATTACTGAACATTCTTCTGTAGAAAGAGGAGTTTATGTAAGAAAAAGCTATTATAAAAGAATTATAGATTCTTATAAAACTGCAGATAAGATAATAACAGTTGGAAATGGCTTAAAGAAGGAAATTGAAAAATTAGCAGGAAGAAATGATATAGAGGTTATTGGAAATCTTGTTGATTTATCTTTATTTGATATTAGAAATGTTAAAAAAGAAAATAATGATTTTATATTTTTCAGTGTTGCATTTTTAGAAGGTGAAAAAGGGTTTGATACATTAATTAAATCTTTTGCAAAAGTATATAAAAATAAAAATGTTAAATTAGTCATAGGTGGAGATGGAAGTCAAAAGGAATGGCTAAAGGGAATGGCTAAAGAAAATGGAGTAGAACCACAAGTATTATTTACAGGAGCATTATCTAGAGAAGAGGTAGCAAGTTGGATGAATAAATGTGATGTATTTGTACTACCTTCAAGATATGAAACCTTTGGAGTTGTATATATTGAAGCTTTAGCAAGTGGAAAACCAGTAATAGCAACATTTAATGGTGGAGCAGAAGATATAATAAATGAAGAGGTTGGAGTATTAGTTGAAATAGATAATGTAAATAAATTAGCACAAGCTATGGAAAAGGTAAAGGAGAATTATAATAAATATAATCCAGAAAGTTTAAGAAATTATTGTACTGAAAAGTTTAGTGCAAATGTTATAATAAAAAAAATAATAAATGTTTATAAAAAAGTTATAAGATAAAGAGGTGTTAATATGTATTTTAAGGATTATTCAATAGATAAGTTTTTATATGAATTAAAAACAGATTTACCATCACCAGGAGGCGGAAGTACAGCTGCATTAGTTTCAGCATTAGCAGGAGCTTTAAATTCTATGGTATATTCATTTACTGTAGATAAAAAATCATTTGAAAATTTAAATCATGAAAATAAAGAAAAAATGAAAAGTTTAAAAGTAAAATGTGAAGAATTTATAAGTAAAAGTATTTCCTATATGGAAACAGATAGGGAAACCTTTACAGCGTTAATGGATACATTTAAACTTCCAAAAGAAAGTGATGTAGAAAAGAAATATAGAACACAAATGATTAAAGAAAAGACGATAGCAGCAATGGAATCCCCTTTAAATTTAGCTAAAGATTCGTTAAAATTTTATGATAATATAGATTTTGCTATTGAATTTGGAAATAAGAATTTAACATCTGATGCTATAGTAGCAGCAATACTTTTACATTCAGCTATAGAAAGTGCAGTAGTTAATGTTTTTGTAAATTATAATAGTTTATATAATAAAGAAGGATATGAAAATATTCCAGAAGAATGTAGAGAAATAATTAAAAAGTCATTAGATAAAAAAGAAATTATAGTTAAAGAATATGGAATATAAATAATAAAGCTGTAATATAAGTTTTTCAACTTTATATTACGGCTTTATTATTTTGAAATACTTAGGTTTTATATATTAATTTTTATTGTGATTGGTATTCAGGTAAATCAGTAAGAGGTTTAAATTCATAGCCATCAGCTCTAATTTGTTGTATTACAGTTTTTAAAACAGCAGTATTTGTTTTTGAAACTGCATGTAATAACATTATGCATCCAGGATGAACACCTTGTGTTATTTTTTTTATAGCGACTTCTTCGCTAGGCTGATTATCTATAATCCAATCTTTGTAGGCAAAACTCCAAAAAATACTTTTATATCCTAAATCATTAGTTTTCTTTAATGAATTAATAGAATATTTGCCCATAGGTGGTCTAAAAAATTTAGGCATATCGCTACCAACGACTTCTTTGTAAGCATTTTCTACATCTATAAATTCAGCTTTGAATTTTTGTGGATCTGTAACACTTGCCATTGATGGATGGTGGTTAGAGTGATTACATACTAAATGACCTTCATCAGCCATTCTTTTAACTATTTCAGGATTTTGAACTATATATGGTTTTACAACAAAAAAAGCAGCAGGAACTTTTTCATCACGAAGTATATCTAATATTTTTGCTGTATATCCATTTTCATAACCTTCATCAAAAGTTAAGTAAATTACTTTTTCATTAGTATCGCCTAAATAATAAGCATTATATTTAGATAAAAGTCCTGTTGCTTCTTTAGGACATTCAGGCATTAAATCTTTGCCCCTGTTAACAAAGTACCAATTCAATTCAAAATCATCACCGATTGAATATTTTGAATAAGCATAGGCATTGCTTACAATTAAAGAAATTAAAACAAAAATTGATACTAATAAAAAGGAGAATTTATTTTTTTTCAACATTATCACCTCCTAATAATATCTTTTGTAGAGCCGAAAATATTACACATGGAAAATAAAGAAAATATATAGAAAAAATTGACAAGAAGATATTAAAGGAATATAATGGAAATATATTATTAATGAAGGAGGTAGGAATATGTTAAAATCTTATATAAATTTAAAAGAAATGTTTAATTTAATTATAAGTAAATATAACAATAATATTTTTAATAACCCTATCTCTAGGAGTCTTTTTAATAAATATTATATTTATTAAAAAGATATGTAATAAGATTTGTTTATGGAGGTCGTGGTTATTATCACAGCTATTTTTTATGTTTAAAGTTAGTATATTTAATAATAAAAGGTCGTGGAGTAATCATGGCCTTTTATTATTATGTGCCCAGCATGGGCAACAACTTGATGCTGAAAGTCCGTTGTGGGCTTGGTAGTGGGAACAACTATCCAAGGACAAGGGTGTCCATGGTGAGGTGGAATCTGAAGGAAGTCATAGGCAAAGTCTTGGTCTGAGGAAAACGAACTACATACAAGGCTTACTAAAGTCGGACGAGTTTGCAATACAAAACAAAGTCCAACACTACCCAAAACTTTAGGAGTAAATGTAGCAGATATATGAGATGAAGGTTGTTGTTCTTACCTGGGGAGGTCTGATAGATACATTGCTAATAAAGATGAATTTCTAAAGCAATAACCTACATAGTGATATGTAGCTGAACTATAAGAAGTTAGCATAAGTCATAGTAACTCCGCTAATGGTGATAGGGGACGAAGGACTGAACTTTAAGGAGGTTTTGAGTTTTGAAAGTTTTGCAGAATAATCAGAGATTGCAGAAAACTAAATATTTAGGCTCTAGTGCTAAGGGTAGAGTGGAACTCGAAGATAGGCAAAGAGTTCATAGAGAATTCTCGGCAACTTTAAAGGGAGAAACAAGTGAAGTTGAGTATGGTTCATTGGAAAGAATATTATCAAGAGAAAACTTACTTCTAGCAATTTCATTAAACTTAAAGAACCGCCGTGTACCAGATCGGTATGCACGGTGGTGTGAGAGGAGGGAAAATAAAATAATTATTTTCCTCCTACTCGATTTTTTTAAGGTGGGAGTTTGTGTTTATAAAAGGAAGAAAAGGTGAGTAAAAAATTACAATTATAAGGGGGAAGAAAAATGAAGAGGATACTTAGGTATGTTTCTAAATATAAGGGAACTGTTATTATTGGAACAATGTGCATGTTGATAGTTATAGGAGTAGATTTATTTCTTCCATATTTACAACAAGTATTCATAGATAGTGGATTAATGAAAGGAAATCAAAATGTTATTGTTTCAGTATTAGTATGGATAGTGATTATAACTGTCATAAAGGCAATGTTAGGATATGGAAAAGAATTTTTATATGATGTATTAAGTAGCTGGGTACATCAAGATATAAAAAATGATTTGTTTGCACATATTCAAACATTAGAATTTGAATATTTTGATAATATGAATACAGGGGAATTGATGTCAAGAATAGGTGAGGATGCAGAGAATATATGGCAAACAATAGGATATGGAATGAGACTTTTTATTGAAAATACAATTTACTTTGTGATTTCAACAATAATACTATTTGTTTTAAATTATAAGTTAGCTTTAGCTTGTTTTATTGTAATGATTCCAATTGGATTTATAGGAATAAAATTAGAAAAGAAGTTTGGAGAAATCTATAGCAAAATAAGTGATCAAACAGCTGAAATTAATACTATTGCTCAAGAAGATATTGCAGGAATAAAACTTGTTAAGGCTTTTTCAAGAGAAAAATATGAAATAAATAAATTTTTAAAGATGAATAAAGTTTATTATGATTTAAATATGGAGCAAGCAAAAATAATAGGTGATTATTTTCCACCAATAGAGTTCTTAACAAATATTGCACTTGTTATAATGATTGTTTTAGGTGGATTTCTCGTAATGGATGGTGAAGTAAGCATAGGTATATTAGTTGCATTTAATGGATATATATGGAATTTGATATGGCCAATGAGAATGCTTGGAGAACTAACAGACTTACTTTCAAGAACAGTGTCATCTGCAAATAAAATTTTTGCAATAATGGATAAGGATCCTAGTATTAAAACTAAAGAAAACTTTAAAGATGTTAAAAATATTAAAGGTAATATAAAATTTGAAGGTGTTAACTTTAAATATGATGATAAATTAGTATTAAAAAATATAAATTTAGATATAAAAGCAGGAAGTACAGTAGCTATAATGGGAGCAACAGGCGCTGGAAAATCTTCTTTAATAAATTTAATTGGTAGGTACTATGATACTTGTAAAGGTAGTATAAAAATTGATGGAATTGATATAAAAGAATATAACTTAGAATTTTTAAGAAAAAATATGGCCATTGTTCCGCAGGAAACATTCTTATTTTCTGAAACGATTTTAAATAATATAAAGTTTAGCAATGAAAATACAAGTTTTGAAGAAATAAAGGAAGCTAGTAAATTAGCATGTGCTAATGAATTTATTGAAGGGTTAGAATTAGGATATAATACTGAAATAGGAGAAAGAGGAATAGGTCTTTCTGGAGGACAAAAGCAAAGGATAGCTATTGCAAGGGCATTAGTTAGAAAAGCTAAAATATTAATTTTAGATGATTCAACATCAGCATTAGATATGGAAACTGAACATGAATTATTAAAAAATCTTTCAAATAGGAAGCATGAAAGTACAATATTTATAATAGCGCATAGAATTTCAGCAGTTAAAAATGCAGATTTAATTATATATTTAGAGGATGGACAGATAAAGGAAAGTGGTACTCATGATGAACTCTTAAAGAAAAAGGGAAGATATTATGATATTTATAACGACCAATTTAGAGATTTTAATTTACTAGAAGAAGAGGTGATTTAGATGAGTTATAACGAAATTGTGAAAGATGAAGAAATAACAAGAAGAAGCAAAAAAGAACTAACTATGAAGCTTATAAAATATCTTAAGCCTTATAAATTTAAAGCTTTAATTATAATAATTCTTATGATTTTTGTAATGGTTAGTGGAATAGTAAATCCATGGTTATTACAAGTTGCTATTGATAATTATATTGTAAATTTTAATGTAAAAGGATTGCTAATTATAGGAGCAGCATTGATTATATTAAACTTAGTTGCATGGGTCTTATCAAGAATAAGGTGGAAAATGATAACTTCAATTACAAATAATATTTTAGTTAATATAAGACATGAATTATATACACATATACAAAGCTTATCTTTTGATTTTTTTGATAGCAGGCCTGTTGGTAAAATACTAGCAAGGGTGGTTGGAGATGTTAATGCATTAAAAAGCTTGTTTTCTCAAAGTATTGAATCATTAATACCTCAATTATTAAATTTAATTTGTGTTGCAGTTATAATGCTTATTCTTAATTACAAGTTAGCATTAGCATGTATTGCATTACTTCCATTGTTAGGGATTGCAATTTTTGCAATTGAGATATTTTCAAGAAAAAGATGGGAAATATATAGAAATAAAAGATCAAATTTAAATGGGTTTACTCATGAAGATTTTTCAGGAATAAAAGTTGTACAAGGGTTTGCAAATGAAGAGGGAACTAGAAATAATTTTAAAGGAATGGTAAAAGAATTGAATGATTCTTTTATAAAAGCTGTAATGTTAAATGATTTCTTTTGGCCATTAGTTGAATTATCATGGGGAGTTGGAACAATAGTAGTTTTTGGATTGGGATATAAGATGGTTATAAATAATGAAATTACAATTGGTACATTAATTGCATTTTCTATGTATGTAGGGATGTTTTGGAGACCAATAATGAATTTATCAAGTTTTTATAACGCATTAATTACTAATTTTTCAGCTGCTGATAGGATATTTGATATATTAGACCAAAAGCCAATAGTTAAAAATTCGCAAGCTGCAAAAAGTATTGGTAAAATAAATGGAACTGTAGAATTTAGGGATGTTTCTTTTGCTTATGATAATGATAATGAAGTATTAAAAAATATTAATTTTAAAGTTAATAAAGGTGAAAAAATTGCACTTGTTGGAGCAACAGGGGCTGGGAAAAGTACAATTGTTTCATTAATAAGTAGGTTTTATGATCCTACAGTTGGAGAAGTGCTAATAGATGGGAAAAATATAAAAAATGTTAAATTAGAATCTCTTAGAAGTCAAATGGGAATAATGCTTCAAGATACATTTTTATTTTCTGATACTATTATGGAAAATATAAGATATGGAAGATTAGATGCTACTGATGAAGAAGTAATTAATGCAGCAAAAGCGGTTAATGCTCATGAATTTATTATGAAACTTGAAAATGGATATAAGACAGAAGTAAATGAACGTGGTTCTAGATTATCATTAGGACAAAGACAGTTACTATCATTTGCAAGAGCATTACTTGCTAATCCTCGTATTTTAATTTTAGATGAAGCAACATCCAATATAGATACAGTAACAGAAAAATTAGTTCAAAAAGGAATAGAAAAATTACTTTATGGAAGAACTTCTTTTGTAGTTGCTCATAGGCTTTCAACTATTAGAGATTGTGATAAAATAATGGTAATTAATAATGGAAAAATTGAAGAAGAGGGAAATCATGAAGAACTCTTAAAATTAAGAGGAATTTATTATGAATTATATATGGCACAATATAATTTTATGAATCAGTGAAATGTTACAAGTTTAGTTTAAAACTCTCTTTTGGGAGTTTTTTATATGAGTGGATTAAGGCAATGATAAGCTTGTTTTTAGGAGTTTTTAGTATACAATTAACACAAATAAAATATAAAATGTATTTTAAGTTAATATTTAGATTAAAAGATTTATATTAACAATAATTTTATAGTAATTTTAATTATTTTTATTATGTTAAAGTAAGTTGTATTTACAATAAAAATAATGAAGAATCAAAAGAATATGAATTTACACATAAAATTATTAAATGAAATATTAAATATTAAGGGAGAATAGTATGACAGAAAAGGAAAAAATGTTAGCTGGAGAATTATATTATGCAAGTGATGAAGAGCTAACTAAAGAACATAATATAGCACAAAGAATTTTGTGGAAGTTTAATAATTCACCAGAAGAAAATAGAAGTGAAATATTAAAAGAGTTATTTGGAAGCACAGGAGAAAATTTTTGTATAAAGCCTAATTTTCGTTGTGATTATGGATATAATATTTATGTAGGAGAAAACTTTTTTGCTAACTATGATTGCGTTATATTAGATGTTTGTAAAGTAACTATAGGTGATAATTGTATGTTAGCTCCAAGAGTATGTATTTATACAGCTACACATCCATTAGATGCACACCCTCGACTATCTGGATTAGAATATGGAACACCTTTGGTTATTGGAAATAATGCATGTAAGTTCAGTTATATTACCAGGAGTAACTATTGGAAATAATGTAGTTGTAGCAGCTGGTTCTGTAGTTGTTAAAGATGTTCCAGATAATGTTGTAGTGGCTGGAAGTCCAGCTAAAATTATAAAATATTTATAAAGTATTAAAAAATTCAGTGAAAGCTGAATTTTTTTAACAAAAAGTTATAAAGCAAAGAAAGTAAAAATTATAATTTCAGAAACAAATGTTGCAATATTTGAAAATGTAGATTATAAGAAAAATAGATAATTATTAAGTGATAAATGTTAAATTCATATTAAGAAGTGACTTGATTAATATATAAATATATAACAAAGCAATATTAATAAATAAATCAGTAAAGGTAAAAGGAAATTCAATTGATAGTTTGTAATAAAAATGAAAACTATGGATAATTAACGTACATTTTATCATTGAAATAAAATTACTTATAGAGTATAATCTTAGAAGTATTAGTAAGGTCGAAAGGATGTTATATAGATGAGATTAGGGATTGTAGGACTACCAAACGTAGGAAAAAGTACATTATTTAATGCTATAACAAAAGCAGGAGCTGAATCAGCAAACTATCCATTTTGTACAATAGAACCAAATGTTGGAGTTGTTAGTGTACCAGATGCTAGATTAGACGTATTAGAAAAAATGTATGGGACAAAGAAAAAAGTTTATACTGCTGTTGAGTTTTATGATATTGCAGGATTAGTTAAAGGTGCTTCTAAAGGTGAAGGGTTAGGAAATAAATTCTTATCACACATAAGAGAAGTAGAAGCTATAGTACATGCTGTTAGATGCTTTGAAGATGAAAATGTAGTTCACGTTGAAGGTTCAGTAGATCCAATAAGAGATATAGATACTATTAACTTAGAGTTAATATTTGCTGACTTAGAAGTTTTAGAAAGAAGAATGGAAAAGGGAGTAAAACTTGCTAGATCAGGAGATAAAAAAGCTAAAGCAGAATATGAAATAATGGAAAAAGTAAAAGCACACTTAGAAGCTAATAAGCCAATAAGAACTTTAGAGTTAAATGAAGATGAAGAAGCTTTTGTTAAATCTTTATTTATGATTACTTCTAAGCCAGTATTATATTCTTGTAATATATCAGAAGATGATATGATGAGCGGAAACCTTAATAATAAATATGTTCAAATGGTTAAGGAGTATGCTGCAAACGAAAATTCAGAAGTTGTAGTTGTATGTGCTAAACTTGAAGAAGAATTATCAGGATTAAAAGATGAAAAAAATGCAGGTATGTGAGAAGAAGAGGGTTTAACTGAATCTGGATTAGATAAACTTATAAGAGCTTCATATAAATTATTAGGTTTAATAAGCTACTTAACTGCAGGTGTTCAAGAAGTAAGAGCTTGGACAATAAAAGAAGGAACTAAAGCTCCAGCAGCTGCTGGGAAAATTCACTCAGATATTGAAAGAGGATTTATTAGAGCTGAAGTTGTTGCATATGATGATTTAGTTGCATGTGGTTCAGAATCAGCAGCTAAAGAAAAAGGTCTTTATAGATTAGAAGGTAAAGATTATGTAATGAAAGATGGAGATGTTGTAAACTTCAGATTTAATGTATAATGTTTTTAAGGAACTGTAAAAAAACAGTTCCTTTTTTTCTTATAATAAAAATGTCTAATAAAAAAATAGAAAAATAATTAAAATTAATATTTTATATGAATATTGTGGAAAAAAACATTTTAAAATATATTATTTTATTTGAAAAATTTTTTTATATTGATTTCGCTATATTTTAACAAGAAAAAAATATATTTTTAAACAAATTTATCTTGAAGGAAAAGAGATAATTCTATAGAATATATATATAAGATGTAAAGTGGTTAAAAGTGGATTAGTTAATGCTTAATTGGGAGAATATTTTAATTGTGTAACATCTATAAAGCTTAAATGTAAAAAAATACAATTGTTATATTTTTGATATTAAGAAAAGAACTTATAAAGTGAAGTTTATAATCACTAAAAGAACGGATGATATTTTTAAGGATATCAAATGAAAGAGTATAAAATGCTTGAAGAAAAACTAAAAAATTACCATTAACTAATAAAGATGCCAAGGCATTTGTAAGATTCTTTTTTGCAGATGCTTGTGAAGTTGAGACGGACAAGCTAAAGAAGAGGATTAATTCCATTAAACCTAAAGGAATACGCCGGCATAGAAAAGGATATAGTAAGCATAGGGACTTTAAGTATAATAGAGATTTAGAGTAAGGAAAAATGGCAAGAAAATAATGAATCAAATATTGATTTTAACTTAATTGCAGAAAAAAATGGCGATTTAGGAATATAAGGAGTAATAAAAATGGAATTTAATCATGTATCAGTTTTACTTAATGAATGTTTAGAAGCACTTAATATTAAAGAAGATGGAATTTATGTAGATTGTACTTTAGGAGGAGCTGGTCATTCATCACAAATAGTGAAGAGATTATCTAAAAATGGAAGATTAATAGGAATAGACCAAGATAGGGATGCATTAAGAGCAGCAGGAGAAAGGTTACAGAATTTTTCAAATGTTACTTTAGTACATAACAATTTTCATAATATAGGAGCTATTTTAGAAGAGCTAGGAGTAGAAAAGGTTGATGGTATTCTAATGGATTTAGGAGTTTCTTCTTATCAATTAGATGAAGGTGAAAGAGGCTTTAGTTATATGAAAGATGCACCTTTAGATATGAGAATGAATAGAGAAAATAATTTTTCAGCCTATGATGTAGTAAATGATTATAGTGAGGAGGAATTATATAGAATCATAAGAGATTATGGAGAAGAAAAATTTGCAAAAAGAATTGCTAACTTTATTGTAAATAAAAGAAGTGAAAAAAATATAGAAACAACATTAGAATTAGTTGAGATAATTAAAGATGCAATTCCAGCAAAGGCAAGAAGAGAAGGACCTCATCCAGCAAAGAGAACTTTCCAAGCAATTAGAATTGAGGTTAATAGTGAACTTTCAATTTTAAATAAAGCAATAGAAGATGGAGTTAATAAATTAAACAGTGGAGGAAGAATGGCAATAATAACTTTCCATTCTTTAGAGGATAGAATAGTTAAAAATAAGTTTAGAGATTTAGCTGTATCTTGTAGATGTCCAAAGGAATTTCCAGTTTGTATATGTGGAGAAAAAGCAAAGGTGAAAGTAATAAGTAGAAAAGCAATTGAGCCTTCAAAACAAGAG
>OGJQ01000622.1_pt1 | contig 24783 bp, 22 predicted proteins | sample 1572261 | NCBI WGS metagenome assembly OGJQ01 (sample SAMEA2582138, study PRJEB24529) | metagenome | biome: Human gut stool | place: China | collected 2011
AGCTTCTTGTTAAGCAGATGAAAGAAGCCAATAAAAAGAAGGAAGAAAAGATTAAAGAGTTACAGGAGTTCATTTCCCGTTTCTCTGCGAATGCTTCCAAATCCAAACAGGCAACTTCCAGAAAACGTGCCCTTGAAAAAATCGAGCTGGATGAAATCAAACCTTCCAGCCGTAAATATCCTTACATTGATTTCCGCCCACAGCGTGAAATCGGTAATGAGGTTCTTACCGTAGAGGGGCTAAGCAAAACTATCGATGGCGTAAAAGTATTAGACAATGTATCCTTTATCTTAGGACATGATGATAAAGTAGCTTTTGTCGGAAGCAACGAGCTTGCCAAGACTACCCTCTTTAAGATTCTTGCCGGTGAAATGGAGCCGGATGAAGGAACTTACAAATGGGGTGTTACGACTTCCCAGTCCTATTTTCCGAAGGACAATACCGAAATCTTTGATACTGACCTTGTTATCACAGACTGGCTGACCCAGTATTCCGAGATCAAAGATGCTACTTATGTACGTGGTTTCTTAGGAAGAATGCTTTTCGCCGGTGAAGACGGCATGAAGAAAATGAGAGTCCTTTCCGGAGGAGAAAAAGTGCGTGTACTGCTCTCCCGTATGATGATTCAGGCTTCCAATGTCTTAATCTTAGATGAGCCTACCGACCACTTAGACATGGAGTCCATTACTGCATTAAACAACGGTCTGATTAAATTCCCGGGTGTTGTACTCTTCGCTTCCCGTGACCACCAGTTCACACAGACCACTGCCAACCGCATTATGGAGCTTCTTCCAAATGGCGGACTCATTGATAAGATTACCACTTACGATGAATACTTAGAAAGTGATGAAATGGCAAGAAAACGTCAGGTTTACTCCATGAGTGAAGAAGACGAGAATGATAACTAAAAATAGCTTTTAAGATAGAAAGCAGGTGTTCCAATCGGAACACCTGCTTTTTTGCTTTACCGAAAATTGCTTTCCTGTAACACACATTTCTTGTTATTTGCATATATTATTTATACCTGACATTTACACCGTCATTATGCGAATCATAATTATTAACCGGTCACTTAGGTTGTCGTATTATAAATCTCTCCGGTATTATAATTGTAGGTATATGTACCTGTATTACCATATGTATTGCCCTTGGATGCTTCCCGTTCTGCATAATAATCTGCCAAAGATGCTTTTGCAGATACCAGATATCCATAGGAACCATTTCCATTGAACAAAGATTTTACCAAAGACATATCTGCCTTCTTAAAGGTATCCTCATCAATACTGAGTTTGTTATCTACACCAACGGTAATTCCAACCTTAGAAAGTAACTTTTCATTGGAATCCGTAGTCCGAACCATGGAAGAAACTGCATTGAGAATTCCATTGGTATTGGAATCTTCTGATTTCTTCAGCAGGTTATTGTAGCTGTCTACGAAAGCACTTACTTTCTTATAAATTGCGTCTTTATCATAATCTGTTGTGGTATTACCCTTTGCATCGGTTGTTGTTACTTTGTTAAATACAGACTTCTTGGTCTTATCCAGTAAATCATCGGATGCACCCTTCAACTCTTCCGCAGCATCTTCAATTTTTGCTAATGTCTTAGTATCATCCTTTGCAGTAGACGTTGAAGTCTTCTTGTTTGTCTCTACAATCTTACTGGCAGAATCATTTCCACCATAATATGCCTTCATCAGTTTAAAATAGGAACCGGTACGAATTGCAGAATAGTCAGCAATATTAATTCCTAACAAACCGCTGTTTGAAGTTCTGCTTCCATTTGATAATCCGGAAAACAATGTGTTAATTGAATTCGAATCATAATTTGAAATGCCTATCATATAATCACTCCTTTGATATCTGATGTGTAACATCCTTGTCCCACGTCTGCCTATTGTTAATGCTATTATAGCATTTTAGGCACAGGATTGCAACATTGTGTAAAATTCACAACTTTTTATGTGATTTTTTTCATCTATTGTAACTTTTCACAAAGTTTTTATGGTTTGTTCATAGTTTTGTCATATTTATAGCATACTATAGAACCATCAAAAGAAACTCATGTTTTTAGATATATTTTTTCATAATAGCCTCGGCATCCGAAAGATGTCGGGGCACTCCTCATTTTAGGAATAATTTTTTATGTTGGCTGGATACCATGTTGGCAATTCGAAGAATAACAGGATTTCATGGGGTTCTATGTTGATTCGACATGAAATACCTGCAGTTCTTAGCACATATTTTTCTTGATTACAAAATGTCTTTCCGTTGCTTTGACTGACTATCCGTACTGTCCGCCAAAGACGGATGTTACACAAGATTTATAAGGGGCACTAAGAATTTCGAAACATATTGTATTTTGCCCGGCAACCGGTGCAAATTCACATCCATGTTCAGATTGCACCTCGCCGGCACATCCTGTGCCGGCGTTGCCGGTTGCAATACGAAATTCTAAGTGCCCCTAATAAATTGTGTCATACATCCGTCCTTTTGACGAACCGTGCGGATAGTTTGTCAAACATTGGAAAGACACTTTATATTGTAAAAAGAAAAATATGTAATTTAGAACTGCGGTATTTTATGCCTGACATAGAAACCTATTAAATCCTGCAATGCTTTGTTATTTAACATTATTGGTATCAAGTCAACATTAAAATCCATCCTACAAATTTTCAATCTGCCAGTCTATCGGTGCTACTCCATGCTCTTCTAAAAATGCATTCGCCCGTGAGAAATGTTTGCATCCGAAGAAACCACGGTATGCCGAAAGCGGGCTTGGATGAGGTGCTTTTAATATCAGATGCTTCGGATTGGTAAGCATCGGAATTTTGCTCTGTGCCGGTCTGCCCCACAGCATATAGACAACTGGTCGATCCTGGGCATTGACCGCCTGGATAATGGCATCCGTAAAATGCTCCCATCCTTTGCCCTGATGGGAATTCGCCTGATGTGCACGGACGGTCAGAACCGTGTTCAATAATAATACACCCTGCTTTGCCCATTTTTCCAGATAACCATTGTCAGGGATATAGCAGCCAAGGTCATCCTGCAGTTCTTTATAGATGTTCTGTAAAGATGGTGGAATCTCTTTCTGATCCGGCAGTACGGAAAAACTAAGACCATGTGCCTGGTGTTCATTATGGTATGGATCCTGTCCCAAAATCAGCACCTTTACTTCTGAAAGCGGTGTCAGGTGCAAGGCATTAAAGATATCATCCGCTGGTGGATACACTACATGGGTGCTGTATTCTTTTTTTACAAAATCATATAAATCTCTGTAATATGGCTTTTTAAACTCGGCAGATACACTGTCCAGCCAGTCATTGGTAATCATTGCCATAGTTTTATCTCCTTACTGATACCCCGCGACCTGCAAGATAATTCTTAAGGTCCATAATTTCAAGTTCCTTATAATGGAACAAAGATGCTGCCAGTGCTGCATCTGCTTTACCTTCTGTCAAAGCTTCGTAGAAATGCTCTTTCGTTCCGGCTCCACCGGAAGCAATGACCGGGATAGATACATTTTCTGCAATCTGTCTGGTCAGTTCCAAATCGTAACCGGCTTTCGTGCCATCACAATCCATGCTGGTCAAAAGAATTTCTCCGGCTCCAAGCTTCTCGACTTTCATTGCCCATTCTACCGCATCAATGCCTACATCAATTCTTCCGCCATTTTTATAAATATTCCAGCCGCTGCCATCTTCTCTTCTTCTCGCATCAATGGCAACAACCACACACTGGCTTCCGAATTTGTCTGCCGCATCACTGATTAACTGTGGTGTATTAATTGCAGAAGAATTAATGGAAATCTTGTCTGCACCTTCCCGGAGCAGCACTTTAAAATCTTCCACACTGCGGATTCCTCCGCCTACGGTAAATGGAATAAATACATTTTCTGCTACACGTCTTACCATATCTACTACTGTATTACGGTTATCCGAAGATGCTGTAATATCCAGAAATACCACTTCATCTGCTCCGGCTTTATCATAGGCTGCTGCAATTTCCACCGGGTCACCGGCATCTCTTAAATTCACAAAGTTCACACCTTTTACAACTCTTCCATCATTGACATCCAGACATGGAATAATTCTCTTGGTAAACATTATTTCACACCTCCCTGTAATGACGCAAAGTTCTTAAGTATCTTCAGTCCAACGGAGCTGCTCTTCTCCGGGTGGAACTGGCAGGCAAAGATGTTGTCCTGCTCCACAGATGCATGAATAGTGACTCCATATTCTGTAGTTGCTTTTACGATTTCTTCATGCTTTGCCTGTAAATAATAAGAATGCACGAAATATACATAAGCATCCATCGGCACGTCCTGAAACAGCCTTCCATTATTCTGTAAATGCAGGGAGTTCCAGCCGATATGCGGAATTTTCAGTCCATAGGTATCCGGAATCCGTATAATCTTTCCCTCTAAAAGTCCAAGTCCTTCTACTCCTTCTGACTCTTCGCTTCCTTCAAACATCAGCTGAAGTCCGAGGCAGATTCCAAGGAATGGCACTTTTCTTTCGCATACTTCATGGATGACCTTGTCCAGTTCATAGCGTTTCAGATTATCCATTGCCACACCAAAAGAACCAACGCCCGGTAAAATCACCTTATCTGCCTGTTCAATGGTATGAAAATCTCTTGTAATTACGCTTTCCTCGCCCAGATATGCCAATGCTTTTTCCACACTCTTTAAGTTTCCTGCATCATAGTCAATAATTGCTATCATCATGTTCTCCTATTCCAGTCCTGCTGCTGCAAGTATCTCCTGAATTGCCTTTGTATAATCTGTTCTCTTTGTCATGGCATGCAATTCTGCTGCTTTTTCCTCTGATACACCAAAATGGTCTGATAACTGCTGCAAAATCTGATTCTTCAGTCCTGCCATTTCATCTGTTATCTCATATTCCTGAGCCAGGTCTGCACCATCTACGCATCTGCCATATCCACGAATCAACGCATCCAAAGCCATTTCATTTTCATTGATTCCGCTTAAGCTCTCATAAGACTGATATTCGCTCTGTATGGAAGCCAGCACCTGTGCCTTCTTATAGAAATTCTCGTCTTTTCCCTTTACATAAGAACCGGCTACGGTCTGGAATGCTGTTACATAGGAGCCGCTTGCAAAATCATCCTTTGCCTGCTGCATATCCTGTCCATACTGTAAATTGGAACTTCCCAGCAAAATCAAGATTAGAAGGGAAAGTGCCATAATAAAAATCAGAATAACCGGCTTCTTCGGAAGAGGCGGCGTACGGTCTATTTCTTTTGGAGGCTTCTCTTTCTTTACCTTTGGCGCCTTCTCCTTCTTCGCCTTTTCCTTCTTTTCTTTTTTCTCTTTCTTTCCCTTCTTACCGGCTCCCTCGTCTGCATCCATCTCTTTTAAGATTTCTCTGTTCTCCGATGAAATGCTGCCAAGGCTGTCATCTTCTGCAATCTTTGTATCATCCTCTTCTTCATCCGGTCCAAATAAAACGGACATAATTTTACTGAAGAATCCCTGTTTTTTTCTCTTTTCCTTTGCTTCCTTTAAATCTTTTAATTCTTCGATACTTCCAAGGCGTTCAAATTCATCCTGGACCTCACTGTCCTCATCTTCTGAATGCTCTAATTCTTCTCCATTTTCATCTGCTTTCAGCAAATCGCCGATATCGGATAAGTCAGCATCTCCGGATAACATATCCATAAGATTAATGGCATCATCATCTTCTGAAAGAAGTGGTTCCTCTTCCTCAGATTCTGTCTTTGATGCTTCTGGTATCTCTGCCGCCGAATCTTCATCCAGCGTATCAAAAAAGCCCAGAGGCTCTTCTTCCTCGGAAGCATCATCTTCCGGTGTTTTCGACGTATCCATATGTTCTTCCTCTCCAGAATCGCCCACTTTCTTCCGGACAGCGTCCATGATGTCATCCACATCTTCCATCATATCTGACGGTGCAGACCCATCTGTTGCCATATCTGTGCCCTCTGATGAGATTGGCTCTGAAGCATCCCGCAGCTGATTGGTTTCTTCTGACTGGTTTGCTGCTTCCGGCTGTTTTGTTGCAAAAGCTGCCTCCATATCGGATGTCTGGTCTTCATTGACATCAATATCTGCCTGATTTGATGCCTCTTCGTCTAATTCCATTTCGAATTCCTGCAGGAAATCATCTGCTGCTCCTGTTGCCAGCTCCTGTTCAAATTCACGCAGGAAACCTGTGCCGGAGTAATCCTCGTGTTTCTTCTCTACCGTTTTTTTCTCCCGCTCTCTTGGCTTTGCAGCTTCTTCATTCATTGATTGAATCAAATTCTCGATATCCTTCTTATTATTTCTTCTGTTAGCATCTGAAACTGAATTCAGCAAATCGTCCAGATAATCTTCACTCTTACTCAAATTTATACCTCCATGTATCCAAGTTGCCTGTATATCTGCTTACAGGGTCTGCCACAACATCTCCCAGCAGATGCCGGACAGCGTAAAGGAAAGGGATGTGATGTAACATCACACCCCTTTGTCTACGTTCTTTCCTTACTTTCCAGTCTGGTCAATCAGTCTGTCGATAGCCTGTACCAGACTTCCAATCTCCGGTTTAGTCAATTGGGCGTCTGCTCCGAGTGATTCACCTTTTCTTCTCATTTCATCATTTACCAGGGAAGAGAAAATGATTACCGGAATATCATGCATGTTATCGTTCTCTTTTACCAGTTTTGTTAACCGGTGTCCGTCCATCAATGGCATCTCGATATCGGTAATAATACAATGTACTTTATCTTTTACATTGCCAGCTTTCTCATAAGCACAAAGCTTGTCCCATGCTTCCTGTCCGTTCATATTGACATTCAGGTTGGTATAACCTGCTTTCTTCAGACAATCTGTAATCAATTTACTTAATAATGGGGAATCCTCTGCAATCATAATCGGGGAATCATTACGGTTACGATTTTCCAGATGCTCTACATCAGATACCTTAAGTCCTGTTTCCGGGCTGATATCAGAAATAATTTTTTCAAAGTCAAGAATAACAATCAACTGTCCATCCAGTTTAATGACTCCGGTTGATACACCCTTGTCCTGGACATTAATCGTTGCATCCGGTTTGATAATCTCTGACCAGGAGACACGATGAATTCCAATAACCTGATCTACATGGAATGCAATATTTAATTTATTAAAGTTTGTGATAATAAACAAACCTTTTCCTTCTTCATCCTGCATACCCAGACATCTTCTCAGGCTGATTACCGTCAGCATGGTATCTCGTGGCATAAAGATTCCTTCCACACTCGGATGTGCATTTGGTACCGGGGTTACCGGCTGATAGGATAAAATCTCACGAATCTTCGCTACGTTAATTCCGTAATGATTATCCCCTAAAGTAAACTCCAGCACTTCCAGTTCGTTCGTACCATTTTCTAACAGAATATTTGTCTCCATTTATGTTTTCCTCCCAAGGTCATTTCTTAGAATATTTCTATTTCAAATTATAACATAATATTACATAAAAATGCACCGTTTTTTTACAATTCTTTAGATATTTTTACTATTTTATAGATTACAGGTCTTATGTACCGTGTTTTCGACTACTTCCAGAGAGATTTTACTCAAATCTTCCGGTGTACCTTCCGGCACCTCAAAGAGTAAAACCGTATCTGTGCCACTTCCTGCTTCAATAGTCCCCTGATATGTGCCAAGGTCATTTAACAGAATTGAGACCTGTGCAACAGCTTCCACGCTGTCATTTAATGTCATGCGGAATGACACCTTGCGGCTTAACATATCACAATCAACTGCTTCGGTTCCGGCATTGTTTAAATGAAAATGTAAAACCAGATACTTATTTCCAGCGGTCGGCTCTACGATATAAGACGAATCCTGCTGATAGACGGAAGCAAATTCTGCCCCAGTATACTGCACATCAATGCCCGGTATTGCCACTGCATCGTTTAAGGACACACTGTTGTCCGATGCCGCATTCTCCGGAGTTCCTGTTGCATCTCCACCTTCTGATGGCATCTGCTCAGTGGAATCCGGCTGTTCCACAGCCTCGGTATCTGTAGTCTCTGTTGTCTCTTCACTCTTTGACAGCCTTACAATTCCATCCTGTTGCTTTATATTATACTTTGATACTACATGTGCTGCATAATCTACAATTGTCTGTTCTTCCTGCTCCGTTAATTCAATCGGCTGCTCTCCGCATCCGCCTAAGAATAACGCAGCCAACAGCACACATGCCGTTGTTTTTATCTTTCTGTCCATCATAGGCACTCCTTAACTTATCAATCTATTTCCATGTTAGCATTTTTCCGGCTTTCAGGCAATAGTTATTTCACGTTCTTCCTCGTTATCATCGCGATTGCTGGTGTCTAATTCTATCCAGAATTCCACACCATCCTCATGGTTAATGACTCCGCACTGCTGATGCATGGAATCCATAATTGCTTTTACAATGGACAGACCAATTCCGCTGCCTCCATAAGCTCTGGTTCTTGCTTTATCTACCTTATAGAATTTAATCCAGATATTATCAATGTCTTCTTCCGGAATCGGCTTTCCGGTATTAAACACGCTGACTCTTACTACATCCTGCTTACATTCATAAGAAATTTTAATCCGGTTTTCACCTTCCAAATGGTTGATTGCATTGCTCAGATAATTGGTTATAACCTCTTCTATCTTAAATTCATCCGCCCACACAAAAAGCGGCTGCTCGTCAAATTCCAGAATAGCTCCTTTCTGTTCTAAGATAATGGCATTACTGGCAGCTACTCCACGGATCAGTTCGGTGATATCAAACCGTTCCATCACAATAGCATCATTCCCAAATTCCAGCTGATTCAAAGTAAGAAGTTTCTTTACCATGCGGTTCATCTTCTCTGCTTCATCTGTAATGACCTCACAATAGAAATTTCTGCTCTCCGGATCGTCCTGCACACATTCCTGTAAGCCTTCTGCATAACCCTGAATCAGTGCCAGCGGTGTCTTTAGCTCATGGGAAACATTTGACAGGAAATCTTTTCTCATCTCGTCAATCTGTTCCTTCTTTTCGATATCTATCTTCAATTCATTATTAGCACTCTTTAATTCCGATATGGTCCGCTCTAAGATTTCCGATAGCTGGTTCATATGCTCGCCCAACTGTTCAATCTCATTATCTCCCTTGACCTCATACTTGGCATCAAAGTCGAATTCTGCCATTTTCTTGGATATATCTGTAAGCCGCAGAATTGGGTTAGTAATACGGCGGGTAACAAAAAAAATGATAATACCACTCACTATTACCGCAACAACTCCTACATCCATCAGCAGACGATTAGACACCTGCGCACTTTCCTTGATACTTTCCAATGGAGTTCTCGCCAGCAAAAGATTACCATCTGCCAGGGTTCCCCAGAGAATCAGATAATCCGATTCCAGCCTGGTATCCTCTTTTTCTCCCATGACATAATTGTCGTTTGCTTTCAGTACTTTCATATTAAGATGCATATCATCATTCTGCACACTTGCCATGATAATTTCCATAAACTGCATCCTGAGATTTTCCACACCATTGGTAGAAGAACGCACTACTGTACCATCGGATGTAATAATTAAAATCGTCAGGTTACCATTGGAACAGATTTTTTCAAAATCTATATCATAATCTGATGTATTTAAGATTCCCTGTTCACTTGCCGCATTAATCTGCTGAAACCCATTTTCCAGCACTTCCTGCTTATAGCGGGTATAATAGCCTTCCAGCAGGGTAACATTAAGAAGCCAGCACAGTAATACCGTGCCGGCCACTAATCCAACGATAGTCAATGTAATCTGCGTTGTAATGGAATGCTGTTTTTTCTTATTCTTTGCCATATATCTTCCACCTTATCACATTCTATTGCGGTGCATCAATGTCCAGCTTATAGCCCATACCCCAGATTGTCTTGATATAATCCCCTTTTTCGCCCATCTTGCTACGCAGCTTTTTCACATGGGTATCGATGGTTCTGGCATCACCGAAATAATCATAATTCCATACATGATTCAGAATTTTCTCACGGGATAAAGCAATTCCCTTATTCTCCATGAAATATGCCAGAAGCTCAAATTCTTTATAACTCAAATCAATATTTTTGCCGTCAATTGTTACCATATGGGCAGCCTTGTCCATTACAATGCCGCCTACTTCCAGCACATCATCTTCCGTATAATTGCCGGTTCTCCGCAAAATTGCCTCTACCCTTGCCACCAGGATCTTCGGGCTGAATGGTTTACTGATATATTCATCCACACCAAGTTCAAATCCTAAAAGTTCATCACTTTCTTCACTCTTGGCTGTCAGCATGATAATCGGTGTCCTGGAACTTTCCCTGATTTCCCGGCATACATCCCAGCCGTTCATCTTCGGCATCATAACATCCAGAATAATCAATGCAATATCTTTATTTTTATAAAATACGTCTAAGGCTTCTTCTCCGTCTCCTGCCTCTAACACTTCAAAGTTCTGTTTTACCAGGAAATCCCGCACCAGCTTACGCATACGGCTTTCATCGTCTACCACCAGAATTTTACGTTTTTCCATATTTGCTTCCCTCTTCTTTTTTCTATAGTTTAACGGATAAATATGTCAAATTTGTGTTCTTCTGCGATTTAATTCTGCTTTTCCAAAGCATCCAGTGCCGCTTCTCTTTCATCCAGTTCCTGTTCCCACTCTTCATATTTATTAATGATTTTCGTCTCATAATTTAAGATTGTGGTACTGCCACTGGTAAGGCTGATGGCAAACATAGCAATAATAATGATAACCAGCACAATATTCACAGAAAGTAAGATGCGGCAGCGCTTCTGTAATTTCGTTTCCTGTTGTTCCTCTGAATTTTTATCAGCATTTTCATTCTGGTGCTCACCAGATTTTTCTTTGCCAGCTACATGGTCAAGGTCTAAGCCCATATCTTTCACCGGAATACCTGGTATTTCGGATGCATCCACCCCGGGCAGTCCCTTCAGATAATCCTGCAGTTCTTTTAGATAGGCATATCCTATCGGTGTATGGAACAATTCCTGAGCCATGATTCTCTGGTAGATTTCCTGTACCATCTGTGGATTATCCATATTCATATTATCATGTATGTACTGGATTCCTTCCACTTCCTTTTTTGCCAATTTTGCCTGTTCTTCATTTTCAAATACGAATCCACTTACTTCCCAGACTTTGCCATCTAATTCTTTTTGTTCCATATTTCCTCCTGCAATTTACAATCCCAGAAAAGTCTTTTTATAAAATGGTGCAACCTCACCAATCAGCTCCATTGCCTTTTCGTCTGCTTCATGCATATCAAGACGCATATAGCCAAGGGACGGCTTTACAGCTTCAGCAATTCCTTCAAAGACGCTCTTTCTCTCACCCTTAAACTCTACAACCAGCAAATAACTAATGTCATCCTTACGTTCAATCTTCGTTACCAGATATGCTTTCTTGATATTCTTCTGTTTCTTCATATATTCACTGAGTATCTGTTTCAGTTCATCCGCCTCTGCAATTGGCTCACCAACAAATACACCCGTTTTCTTTTCAACAAGATTGCCAGATGCCATCTCAGCTTCCTGCCTCTTATATCGTTTGAAATAACCTATAATAATTTTCTTCCGGTTCTCTTCTACCCGAAGTTCCATACTGCCCGGATTGATTACAAAATCTCGCTCTCCTGCAATCTTCATCAGCTGGTCAAAACTGACTTTCTGTCCCTTCCATTCCTTTACATTATAAATCTTCTGGAAACTCTGCCAGTCTGTATACACCGGCATCCACTGTGCTCCATTGCTATCCTGTAACAATGCAAACTGAAGGGCTGTTCCCTTTTTTCCGTCTGCATCCTTTTCTTCCTTCGGGTCCTCTACCACTTTTACCGGACATAAGAATTCCCCGCGGACTACCTCTTTTAACATACGGTCACATAAGAACTGCTCCGCACGTTTCCACTGTTCATCTTTCTTTTCTTCAAATAAAATCTGTCTGTGTCTTGCCATTGCAAGAATCAGAGCCGGATTTACAACCGGAATCTGTGCTTTGGAAAGCTCGGAAAAATCCGGTGGTGGAAGCAAATCATCTCTTTTTAATCTGCAGGAATAGCTTCCCACATCCAGTATCAGATCTTCCATACCCCACCAGTGGAGGTTTGCCCAGAAGAACATCTGCTTGTCTCCTCTGATTCCTTTTAATTCCAGTTCTACATTCTGCTCTTTATAATGTTCTATTGCCTTTTGGGCAAATTCTTTCGTTGAAAAGATTAATACACTTCCGTCCCCCATAACACGCGGGTAACCGGTGTGCCTGTCCCATGCGCAGTAAAGCTCTTTGCATCCCTTTATTTTATCTGCCAGAATCTTGTTAAACACTTCTATCTTCTTTAAAAAATTATCTGCCACAAAGGTTTTCTTCTTATGATGTACTTCTGCAGAACGAATCAGAAATTCCAGTTCCTCTAAAGTAAGCTTTGCAAGTTCCTGTTCATCCGGCATTTCATAATTCAAAAGATGGGTCTCTAATAATTCTTCTTTACGCTCTTTACTAATTTCCATGTTCTTCTCCTATATCTTTCCTTAAAACAATCACGTTATTTCTATTTTAATATAAAAATGCCATAAAGTAAAATAGAATCCTTCCGGATTCTACTTTATCTTTCACGCAGTTTACATCAGTTCTTCAATGACTCCTGTTTCATTGTATTTTCTGCAGTCAATGACACGCTGATTGGAAGAACCTTTGAATTTTAATGTAATATCATATAGCTCTGCCACATAAGGACCATCCACCAGCACATCGATTAAGGATAATAATTCTTTCGTATCCTCGGTATATCTTCTTCCCTCCGGTACCAAATCCTTATCCAGTACATATCCGGTATATGCCCATATGTCTTTTTCCGGATGTTCCGTCCGCACCCGCTTGATAAACGGAAGCAGTGCATGCTGGTTTTCCGGTTCAAAAGGGTCTCCTCCCAAAAGAGTCAGTCCCTTGATATAGGGAGATTCCAAAGATGCAAGAATTTCATCTTCTACTTCTTTTGTAAATTCCTCTCCATTTTTAAAGTCCCATGTTTCCGGCTGAAAACACTCTTTACAGTGGTTCCGGCAGCCGGATACAAACAGCACCGTTCTTACACCGGTGCCGTTCGCAATATCATTATATTTAATCGCTGAATAATGCATTTTCTTTTCACTTTCTTTTTATAAGTGAAGTACACGCTCCTTGATTTCCTGGGTTCTTCCCTGATTCCAGAACTGGGAACCAATATAACCACAGGTACGTCTTGCCACGTTCATCTTATCCTGGTCACGGTTGTGGCAATGCGGGCACTCCCAAACTAATTTTCCATCATCATCTTTTACAATCTGAATCTCACCATCATAGCCGCATACCTGGCAGTAATCGCTCTTGGTATTTAACTCTGCATACATGATATTCTCATAGATGAATTTCATTACAGATAAAACAGCATCCAGATTATCCTGCATGTTCGGAACTTCCACATAGCTGATTGCTCCACCCGGTGAAAGTGCCTGGAACTGGGATTCGAATTTCAGCTTGGTAAATGCATCGATATTTTCGGTTACATGCACATGATAACTGTTGGTAATGTAATTCTTATCGGTAACACCCGGAATAACTCCGAAACGTTTCTGTAAACATTTTGCAAATTTATAGGTGGTAGACTCAAGCGGTGTTCCATATACGGAGAAATCAATATTTTCTTTCTCTTTCCACTCCTTGCAGGCATCATTTAACCGCTGCATTACCTTTAAGGCAAATGGTGTTGCTGCCGGGTCGGTATGTGGTTTTCCAGTCATATATCTGGTACATTCGCAAAGTCCTGCATAACCCAGTGAAATAGTAGAATATCCACCATATAAAAGCTTGTCTATGGTCTCGCCTTTTTTCAAACGGGCAAGTGCTCCGTACTGCCAGAGAATCGGTGCCACATCAGAAGGTGTTCCCTTCAGGCGGTTATGACGGGCCATCAATGCACGATAGCAAAGGTCCAAACGCTCATCAAAGAGCTTCCAGAATTTTTCAAAATCTCCGCCGGAAGAGCATGCCAGATCTACCAGATTCAAGGTTACCACGCCTTGATTGAAACGACCGTAGAACTTCGGCTTGCCATCTTCATCATGATATACGGTAAGGAAGGAACGGCAGCCCATACAGGTATAGCAGTTGCCATCTTTTAATTCCTTCATTTTTTTCTCAGAAATATAATCCGGAACCATACGCTTTGCAGTACATTTTGCTGCTTTCTTGGTCAGATAATAGTATTCCGAATCCTCATGAATATTATCCTCTTCCAATACATAAATCAACTTTGGAAATGCCGGTGTAATCCATACGCCATCCTCATTCTTAACACCCTGATAACGCTGGTCCAGCACTTCCTCTATAATCATGGCAAGGTCTTTTTTCTCCTGCTCATTCTTTGCTTCGTTCAGATACATGAACACGGTTACGAATGGGGACTGTCCGTTGGTAGTCATCAGGGTTACTACCTGATACTGGATAACCTGTACGCCCCGCTCGATTTCCGCATGAAGTCTTCTTTCCACAATGCTGTTAATCTTCTCTTCGCTCAGCTCCACACCGCTCTCTTTTAATGTCTGCAGCAGCTCTGCATGAATTTTCTCACGGCTGATCTGGACAAATGGTACTAAATGTGCCAATGAAATACTCTGTCCGCCATACTGGGAACTTGCCACCTGAGCAATAATCTGGGTTGCAATATTACACGCTGTAGAGAAAGAATGTGGCTTGTCAATTCTGGTTCCGCTGATAACGGTTCCGTTCTGTAACATATCCTCTAAATTTACCAGATCACAGTTATGCATATGCTGTGCAAAATAATCTGCATCATGGAAATGGATAATTCCCTGTTCATGTGCCTCTACAATATCCTCCGGAAGAAGGAATCTTCTGGTAATATCCTTACTCACCTCACCAGCCATATAGTCACGCTGCACGCTGTTTACGGTTGAATCCTTATTGGAATTCTCCTGTTTTACTTCTTCATTATTACATTCAATCAGACTTAAAATCTGTTCATCCGTAGAGTTGGATTTACGTACCAGGGCACGTTTATAGCGGTAAGTAATGTATTTCCGGGCAACAGAAAAAGCCCTCTTGTCCATTAACTGATCCTCCACTAAGTCCTGAATATCTTCTACATTCAGGGCATGGTTAGCATCCTTACAGGAATCCTCTATATATTGTGCAATCTCCTTAATCTGGTCTGCAGTCAATCGTTCCGCTTCCACCACCTCATGGTTCGCTTTATTGATTGCAATAATAATTTTTGAAATGTCAAAAACAGCCTCTGCGCCGCTTCTTTTAATGATTTTCATCGAAATCCTCTCCCATAAAAAAATAGTCTATTCGCATAAAATCGGCACAAAACTGTACTAGATTTTGTGTCGAATCTCTTCAACGCATATACAGTATACCATATCTTGTGTTTTACGCAAGAGAAATATACAAGATTCATGAAATTTTTTCAGAAAAAATTTTTTAGAATTTAACGCTTTTTTCATAATCTGGACAATTATTTTTCACAAAATCCGGGTATACTACAAATATCAATAGAGAACAGGTTCATCCCCCAATGTCTTGTCTCTCTATTTGATAAAACTTTTTTCATAAATTTTCATAACTCCCCTTTGTACCCCCGCAGTGCTGTGGGGGTATTACCTTTGTAAAACCATTTTTCAGACTGTAAAAACCCCGTCTCAAATATCAATGCGATATCGAAACGGGGCTTACTTCATTTTTAATCTATTTTTTAGAAATCTACTTCTGTGTCATAGTAACAGCATTTCAGCAGTTTTTCCATTTCTTCCTGACTTGGCTGTCTTGGGTTGGAGCCGGTGCAGGCATCCAAAATTGCATTGGCTGCAATCTCAGGCAGTCTCTCTAAGAATACTTCTTCCGGTACAAAGCCCTGCTCAGCCGGATAGCTGTCCGGTCCGTAGTTCTTAATACAGTGCGGAATATTCAAGTCATCATTCATCTTACGCAGGTACTGGATTAAAAGTGCGACTTTCTCGTCTAGTGTCTCTCCGCCAAGCTTCATAAAATCTGCAATCACGCCATAACGTTTCTTTGCAGTCTCATCCTTTGCATTAAATGCAATAACCTTCGGCAGATACATGGCATTAGCTGCGCCATGAATAATATGTGCACCGTAGTCGGCAAATGCGGCACCGGTCTTATGTGCCATAGAATGTACGATTCCAAGCAGTGCATTGGAAAATGCCATTCCAGCCAAACACTGGGCATTGTGCATGGAATCACGTTTTGCCATATCTCCGTTATAGGAATCAATCAGATCATGCTGAATCATTTCGATAGCATGGAGTGCCAGCGGGTCTGTAAAATCACTGTTGGCAGTTGAAACATACGCTTCAATGGCATGTGTCATCGCATCCATTCCAGTATGGGCTACCAGCTTCTGCGGCATGGTCTCTGCCAGTTCCGGGTCAACGATTGCTACGTCCGGTGTAATTTCAAAATCCGCAATCGGATATTTGATTCCCTTCTCATAATCCGTAATAATGGAAAATGCAGTTACTTCTGTTGCAGTTCCTGATGTAGAAGAAATTGCACAGAAATGTGCTTTCTTTCTTAATTTCGGAATTCCAAATACCTTGCACATGTCTTCAAAGGTAATATCCGGATATTCATATTTAATCCACATTGCTTTCGCAGCATCAATTGGAGAACCACCACCGATTGCTACAATCCAGTCCGGCTTGAACTTCTCCATAGCGGCAGCACCCTTCATCACGGTCTCAACAGATGGATCCGGTTCAATTCCTTCAAACAGTTCCACTTCCATACCTGCTTCTTTCAGATATGCCTCTGCTTTATCCAGGAAACCAAACCGTTTCATGGAGCCTCCACCAACACAGATCATTGCGCGCTTTCCTTCGAAGTTCTTCAGTGCCTCCAATGCACCTTTGCCGTGGTATAAATCTCTTGGTAATGTAAATCTCTGCATTCGTAATACCTCCTTGATAATCATTGTATGTTTACTGACATATTTTTATCATAACACAATAATATACAAAAGGTAACTGGATTTTTCTTATTTTTTGTGAAATTTTTATAAAATTTGGTTATATTTTCCTTTTACTCTGTTGTTTCAGCAGCAGCCGCATCCTGCACCAGCGGATTCGTATCCCGGGTGGTATCTGCTGCCGTCTTTCCTGTCCTGTTGCTTACTGCCTTGCTGATTTCTTTCACCTTATCTGTCGTTTCATAATCCTCTACATCAAATAAATAGCGGTGCAGCAAATCTACATTAGTCTCCAAATCCGTTGGTACAACTACTGCTCCGATGGATTTTTCCATCATCTTGGTGTCTAACTGGAATGGCCAGCCCTGGGTATCTGCAAGCTCATACTCTTTGACATGGGCTGCAAGTCCCAATATTTCTGTGGTAGAAAGGCTGGTAGAAATGTCCGGAAACAGCTTGTCTACCAAATCATTTAAAGTAAGGATGTCTGCCTGCTTTGCTTTTTCTACAATCTTTCCTACTACAATACGCTGGCGCTCGGTCCGGCGGAAATCGTCTCCGCCGCTCATTCGGTCACGGCAATAGGCAAGTGCCTGTATTCCATTGACCTGCTGCACGCCCGGTCCGGAAACCGGCTTGCCATGGGTTCCCATGACTTCATTCATTTCATCAATCCAGATGTGCATATTGCTGGCTTCTTCCTTGGTAATATCCAACTCTATTCCACCTAATGCATCCACAACTTCCATTACCGCATTGAAGTCTACGGATACATATTCGGTAATATTCAAATCCAGATTCTTATTTAACGCCGCTACTGCACCGGTCGGTCCTCCCTTGGCATAAGCTGCATTCAGTTTCCGCAGGCTGTCTTTATCATCTACTGCCAGAAAGGAATCCCGGTATATGGATACAAGCTTCACTTCCTTGGTATCATCATTGATACTGGCAATCATGATACAGTCGCTGTTTCCGCTTTCATAATTTCCACTGTTCCGGTTGTCAATTCCAAAGATAGCTATATTGGTATAATTATCTAACACTTCCTGGGTCTCGCTGTCTATATTAATATTCAGCTTCTTCGCGTCTAAGGAACCGGTATTATTGATTTTATTCAGCTTACTCATTACATAAAATACTACCAGCAAAATGAGTATCACTAATACTTCTACAATAAAAAGTATCAGTTTTCTCTTTCTTCTCTGCTTTTTTCCAACCTTCTTTTTCGGACCTGTCTTCGCCTTCTGCTTTTCCATGCCCATAGTTCCTCCTTACTTTGATATACTTATACTCCTTAATCCGGACTGTTTTTCCACAGCCCATTAATTCAAATATATCTTACTGGAATTGGTTGGTCAATGTCTCACAGACAACCTTAAGAATCAGTTCCACAAATTTAACGAAATCTTAAGTTTTCGTATTAATCGAAGGCAGAACTCTTTCCATTATACCAATGATCCCACATGGCATCATTTACCACAACATACTGTCCGTTATAAATTGCAATGGCATGGGTACCGCCATCCAGTGTACAGCCAATAATAAGAAGCTCATCCTCATAGCCATCTACATCATAGGTAACTTCTTTAATAATCTGTGTCTTATCCCAGTCTGCATAAATCGTTCCCTTGACACCGTCAATCCAGCAGGTTGCCTTTACCGGCTCGTCCCAGAATTCAAAATAGTCTTTATCATTACGCACGGAACTTGGAAGCACAGATTCCGGAATATCAGCATATTTTTCACTTCCATTTTCATCCTCTGGTGCATCCGTTGTCTCTGTATCCTCACCCACGTCATCTATTGGCTGGTCTGCATTTACCGGAACTTCTTCTACTGCCGGAACATTTTCCTGTGCGGTCGCATTTTTATCATTTGATTTATTGTAGCTGATGACACCAACTGTCACTGCACTTGCTATAGATGCCGTTGCCACGATTCCAATTACCGCTTTTCCAGCTGCAGTTGACAAAAATGATATCTTTCTTGCTGTGCCTGCGGCTTTTACCGCTGTTGAGGCTGCAGTTTTTCCTGCACCATATGTACTCTTTGCTATACTTTTTCTACATTCACCTAATAAAAGCTGGGTGGATGGCTCTGCCGCAGATACAACCATTTCCTTTTTCAACAGATACAGCAGTAACGGCATTGGTGCAACACTGTAAAGCTTGTATCCCCTCTTCTGCAGTTCCTCTGCCTTTGTCTTGATATTATTCCTGCCATAACACAGTCTTGATTTCACTGTAGCTTCCGGGCAGCCCAGCTGTTCTGCAATTTCTTTTGTGGTAAGTCCCTCTAATTCAAAGGCAATTACAACCAGACGCTGCTCATCAGACAATGCATCGATCAGCTCATGCACCAGCTGTCTGGTCTCTTCTTTCGTATATTCTAATTCCGGCTCATTTTCCCAGACGCTTACTGCCTGATCCATGATTTCTGCATCTTCTTCCTCACCACTTTCCATGCGTAAATCAAGCGGTGTATGATTGTGTTTTTCCAGTTCATTTTTTGCTGTATTTACCACAATCTGTGCTAACCAGGAATCAAATTTTTTCGGTTCTTTTAGTTTATCCAGATTTTTCCACGCCCGTATGTATGCTTCCTGCAAAACATCTTTTGCTGCCTCTTCATCTTTCACATATTTTAAAGCCAGATAATATTTATTATTTTTTGTTGTATCATAAAGAAATTCAAATCCCGTCGAATCTCCATTACATGCTTTTTCAACTGCCTGTGTATATGTCATTTTCTTTTCCTTCTTTCTTCCTTATTTCTCATGTGTTTTTCCTATAACGCCTGATTTCTTAAAATTTTAACAGAAACAGCTCTTCCACCGTAAGCACATTTCCATCTTCTTTTCTCACCAGTCATGACTGTCAATATACTCATTTAAAGCTGCTTCTGCCTCCGGTCCATAGGCATTGCAGGATAACGTTCCACCACTGTTTTCACTTTCTTCCAGTGCAAAATTCTCCACTGCATGTGGATTCTATATGCGCTTCCCGCAGAATTTAATGCTATGTTTTCTCCATAATTGCCACAGCCATTATGGGAAAAATCTGATACAATTGCTTGTGCTCTCTGACATGCAAAATTGTATATGTCCTCATCCCAGGTAAGTGCATTGAGGCCTGCTGCTGTTCTCTCTGCATTCACATAAGACCACACCTCTTCGGCCGCACTTCTGTCAAAACCATCCGGATGAACCTCCGGCATATCAATCCATGTTCCTTCATTGACATCATATATCATTCCGTCATGTGGCGGCTTATTTGAATCGGTTGTATCTGCTACTGTTGTATTCTTTTTCTTACCGCTTTTATTTTTATCTGACTGTTCTGTCTCCTCTGTCTTTCCTTGCTTTGTTCCCGTCTCATTTTCTCCCTCTGTATTTTCTCCCGCTGTATCTTCTTCTGCCCCAGGTTCCGGTTCTAAATTTTCAGTTCCTTCTGTCTTCTGCGCCAATCTGACTGTTTCAATAGCTGTTTCTGCAGCATTTTCTACTATAACTTTCACCCTCTTCTGTGGTGTTTTCTCTGCTACTTTTTCTTTTTCCGTAGTCGGACTTCCCTTTGCTTCTGTTACATTGCTACATCCTGTTAAAGCGATTGTTGCTACCATCAGGACAGCAAGTGCAATATATCCAGGTTTTCTCATTTTCATCATAATCTTTCACCTTCCTTTTTGCGATTTGTTCTGTTCATAATCTGTTTGCGAACCGAGCAATCCGTATCCTCGTTCATTTCAAAATTCTGCATGTCCTTATGCATCAGCAGCACAAACCATTTTATTATGTTTTTCATCTGTCCTTCCTCCCTTCTATTAAGTAAGACAGGAGGGATTGGAAAAAAGATTTAAATTTTTCAAAAATTTTTCAAAAAAATAAGAGCAGTCTGTGAAACTACTCTCATTGCTATAACATTTTATTTTGCACTTCTTTTCGTATAACCGCAGTCGCAATACGGTCCACCCGAAGCGATTGTATATTCCCTGGCAAAATTACTGACACAATCTGCTTCACTCATTGTATAGTCAAGGCGGCACATTGCAGGTATCAGCTTAGTCAGTCCCAGTTCATTCATCAGTGTGCAGATTCCACAAGTTGTAAATCTCGCTTCGTATCCGCTGCCATCCTCATACTCATAAAATTCCATATTCCAGGAATAAGGATTTCTGTCACCTGCTTTGAATTTTGCAATCTCTTTCTTTGCTTCGATATCTGATTCTGAGAATTTTTTCTTTCCACCTGTCCGGCAAAACCACTGCATAAATCCCGTCATCATGGATTGCTTGTAATATTCCGTTGCAGCTTCAACCTCCAGCAGTTCCGGCATACTTAAGAGAAATGCCGACATCATTGCACAGCTTACAATATTCATCTTGAATCTGTCTTTCTTTTCAAACTCCGGAAGCTTGTCTATAAGCTCTTTATATTTTTTCTTTGCTGCTGCAGTGATTATTCTGCTTTCTTTAGTATCAAATTTTAAAACCTCTGTGAGATTCTTTTGAAATGATTTATTAAAAATCAGCCACATTCCCATTGGCATACCTGTATATTTCATATTAATTCGCCCTCCGTTATTCCCTTATCATCCGTATAACATGATAACGCAAACATTCCCAGTTGTGAAGCATTTTCTGGGTCAACGTCTTTCACATGAACATTATAATAGCGCCGCTCTCCGCCATAGTTCGATTGCCCCCGGATTATAGTGTCTGCTTCCGTTGAATCTTCTGAATAATAGGCAGAAATTTCATAGAACGTCATATCACTATACGGAATCGTTGTGATTCCCATGACATCTCCTATAACTTTCGTTCGCGACTTTTCTGTTGCTGCACTTAATCCACTGTAAAATGCATCTGTTTTTGCATTTCTGGTAACCTTAATAGCCGGCATAATCTGTTCTATATGTTTCTGTTGTCAGTCCTAAAATGTTCATGATTCTCCCTTCCAACAGATTCCCTTCTATTTCATTCTTCTATATTTATGCCGAAATATCTTTTTCTGGCATTGGTTAGGCATTCCCTGCTTCTTTGTATATATCGGTGTGTATTATAAGTACACTTTGAGGTATATTAAAATAGCAGAAGAAGGTATTGCAAATTATATGCCAAATATGATGGTGCGTATAACCCGTTTCTTACTCTCTAATTTTTACTTATCTTTGTATCCTCTGCATTCCTCTCTGTATTCCTAGAATTTGCACAAGCATTTTATAACTTCCAAAGCACTTTGTACTCTCTTTACCCATTTGTCCCTTATAGTTTAAAATAAAAAACAGTAATTATATATTAAGTGCATTTTTACTACTTTTTTAATCAATATTTTTATTGTGGGAAATAACAAACTTTGATAAAATGAAAGAAAATTGTTGGAGGATATGAGTATGTTAAAAACTATAAGTTTAGAAAATTATAAATGTTTCAAAGAAAAAACAGATATTGAAATTGCCCCCCTTACTATATTATGCGGCATAAATAGTAGTGGCAAAAGTTCTATCATCAACAGCCTTTTATTGCAAAAACAAAGTTATGAAGATAGCTCGATATCTAATAATATGAAATTAAATGGCGAATATGTAAAATCTGGACGTTTTAAAGATATGTCTTTCCAACGCATTGAGGAACCTATAAGTTTTACCACTTCATATATATTAAATAAACCTTTAGAGTATAGAAAAACGATAAAAAAGCCTAGCAAGCACGATATAACTACTTGGAAGAATTTATCAAAAATCTATTCTAAATTTAATATAAATTACATTAAAATAACTTCATCAATTAGTTTAGAACAATACGATGAAAAAAAATATATAAATGATAACATTTTACTAAGTCAAGAAGCAACCATCGAAGTCACATACAACACTACAGAAAAATTGCATTCTTCGATCAAATTAAAAAAACTAAAAAATCAATCAAATAAATACATGGTTATTTTTGATAATATTCCTGATAGTGATACTGGAGAAATATTTAAACATGTAGAATTACGAGATGCTGCTTGCTATTTTGAAAATTTTAATCTTATTAATGCCTTTTCTACTAATATTCGTCCCATTGGCACACATATTAGTGGCTTATTATCTAGCACTTATCTTATTTTGAAAATGATTGCATTACAATTTAAAAATATCCATTATTTAACCCCATTACGTGGATATCCGGAAAGAAATTATATTCTGAATACAGAAACTGATGATGTAGGACTAAGCGGGGAATTTACTCCATATATTATGCACAAATATAAGGATTCTAACATTAATGGCTTCTTGCCTCCAATAAACGATAAGGTCATCCCTTATAACCATCGGATAAATTTTTCGCTCTGTGTCCAACAATGGATGAATTATTTACACTTTGGAAATTATACATTAGAAAATGCTCTCGAAACAATACAATTAAATATTAAAGATTATAATATTTCAAATGTTGGTTTTGGTGTAAGTCAAGTATTGCCAATAATTGTTAGTGGTCTTGTAAAATACGAAAACGAGCTACTTCTATTAGAACAACCCGAAATTCATTTGCATCCTAGTGCCCAAATGTGCATGGCCGATTTTCTTCTTTCAATGGCAATTAATAATAAAGGTGTTATTGTCGAAACCCATAGCGACCATATAATTAATCGACTGGTCAGAAGAATGATGGAAGATTCCTCAATAAATAGCAAGGTTAAAATTTATTTTATAGATCAAAACAATAATGGAATTTCTTCTGTAGAAGAAATATATGTTGATCCTATCCGTGGTGTATTAAATGATAACGAAAACTTTTTCACTCAATTTGCAAGTGAAACAGAAAAAATTATAAACACATCATTTTTAAATAAGAGTAAGGAAAAATTATAATGGCAAAAATACTTTTAGATGAGAAATTTTTTAATAGAAATAATATTGATGGATATCTTGATAAGGTAATTGATTTCATACATAAATATTTTAAAGATGATGTTGTATTTTTTCATCCTTATTGTAATACAGGTAATCTTTGGATGCTTAAAAATCAAATTGCATCTATTGAAAAGAAAATTATGAACAGTGGTAAATTTTGTATATATGATTTAAATTTAATAAAAAATTATGAGTCTGACGACACTAATTTATCAGCAAATTATTCACCTAGTTTTATAAATCAACTAAAATATATAATTGCTCAATCTAATGAAGTGATTATATTTAACGCACCTGAAAATCATTCTATGGAAAACAATCATTCCGACCAAAACATTTATATTGTTAACCATATTAAACAAGAAACAAATTCAAATATCTCATTTTTTATACAAAAAGGAATATTTATGACTAATATTATTGATCCAACATTATCCTCTCCTTTCCCCAATGTGGATTTATGTAATGAATATACACAATTACTAAATAAAAAATGTTTTAATGAAAGTAGGTCATTCCGAATACCATACTACCTTGAAATTGGAACAGAAGTTATTAAAAGAAATAAGTATATCTATAATTCAAGAGTTACTAAATTAAACAATAACTCTGGTAATATAAGAAATATTTATAGTTTGTATAATGGAAATAAGACTATTTTTGCATCTATCGATGTTGAAACAGGATCTATAGAAATATGTAATTATCGTGGAAAGCACCAAGATGAATACTCATATGATAATACGCCACATAACAAACAGGATACTACAGGAAATCATGATATTATAGTATAATATAAAAAGACACTAGCCATTTCTGATGTGACCCCAAAAAGTTAGACTTTTAAGCGTAGCAGTTTTATTGGCTGCTAC
>OGJQ01000623.1_pt1 | contig 24763 bp, 5 predicted proteins | sample 1572261 | NCBI WGS metagenome assembly OGJQ01 (sample SAMEA2582138, study PRJEB24529) | metagenome | biome: Human gut stool | place: China | collected 2011
TTAATTCGTTTGGCGGAGCGGTAACCGATGTCACCAAAAAGATAACGGTTAATGTTTTAACGGAAACAAATGCGGCATATCAAGATGGCGGTTCTACGGATTATTCATCTGTCAATGCACAGACAATCAATCTGCCGTCGAGCGGTACAATATCCGAATTAAATGCGGAACGAATCCGACCTGATAAATATGAACTTATTTATTCATTTGCAGATTTTGACGGTTCAATCGTTTCAATTAAAAGACCGTTAATCTTGCTTAATACTCTTGGAGATGTCAATAATGATAAACAAGCAGATACAAAAGATGTTTCAAGAATAAGAAACAGATTCAGCACAGATTTAGCGAACAACACAAATGTTACAGGTTATGATGTTGGCGGATTGCTAAATAGATATCGTATCTGCGATGTAAATAAAGATAGAGCAGTGAATTTGATAGATGCAAATAATATACGTGCTAAAAAAATAATTCAGTTCTATACTAATGATGGAGGTGGTGCGTAATGAATAAGATTCTAAAAAGGTTAGTGTCAGGATTTACGTCACTATCTATGTGTGCTGTATGTATGATTAGTATTCCTGCTACTGCGGATGAATACGAAAATATAGAAACACAGGCAACAAACAGAACTTTGTCTGTAGATTTTATGGGCAGAGGTTCTACACCAAATGATGCAAGCCCCGGTAAAGCAGGATTTAGCAAAGATGATGTAAACTTAACCAATCCGCTTGAATTTTGGGTAGGTATCGGCGTTGAAAATGTAAACGATTTACCGTTGTTTACTGACGGTGTTTATTCGTTAGATGTAGCGTTTGAATATAATCCGAATTACGTAAAGCCGTATTGGGATAAAACAACTGCATCTTCAACTGCGGAACAAAGCTGGAATGATGAGTTGGTAAAGGGAAACCTGAGTTCAACAGGCGACAGCAGTGCTTGGTGGGATGATACACAATATGAGATTACATCTGTTCGTGAATGCGATATAGATACTGCGTTAAGTGATAGAGAAAACAGCACAGAAGCTAATCAACGTGCTTTAGACGGCTGGAAAATGTGCTATGTGGGTGTGGTATTTAAAGGGAACTCGCTGTTAAGATTTAAAGACTTGGCAAGTAATTCAAAGCAGTATTTGTTGAAATTGCCTTTCGTTCTTTTGAGTGCTCCCGATGAAACTGCGGCAGACCAGAATCCTACTGTATTGAGTATGGTTCGAGGAGGAGATACGTTTGCTATCGGTTCCGGTAGTGACGGTACAAATCCTTATGCATCATGGTTTGCTACGACACATCCGGCTCCGGATGATACTAACCTTAAAAATTTATTTGATTTCAGTGGCGATATAAGTCTGTTTGGAACAAATGATGCAATAGATAATATAGTTGCGGTAAAACCGGGAGAAACTCCGTCAGATCCGGGAGCGACTCCGTCACCGGATACAACTTATTATTTATCATCGGACAAGACTTTACAAGAAGATAAGTTTAAAGCGGAAACTAAAACGTATTATGTAAGTGTTCCTAATGAAACGGAACAAATCAGAATGGACGTAAGTTCATCCGAAAAACCGACTGTAACTGTTAATTCGGCAAGCGTCAATGTGACAGCATCAGACGCTAAAAAGTATTCGTCAGATTTATTTGATCTTGCTGAATTGGACAAGACTGTAAACGACGGATATAATAATACTGTTACAATTACAGCCGGAGGTACAACATATACGGTATATATCCGTAGATTGCTGAAACCGAAGATTACATTAAATTACGGTAATTCGCCATATGGCGAAATCATGAAGGCTTCTAATATTGCTGATTCTGATAAACAAAAGGCAAAAGATGCATTTGATGAAAAGAATATTTATAAAGCCCCATATATACCAACAGATGCTGCTGTTAAAATAAAATCCTCAACAGGAAATAGCACTACTTTGAGAACTAATATAGATGCATATTCGTATAGAGCATGGGTTGATGTTGCAAGTTTAAAAACAGCGACAGCTCAACAGCTTGAGGATTTGGAAAATCCAGATATCAATATGGATAAAAATGAAACTGCAATATTTGTTTATAATGGAAAATATTTTGTTGATCCGGGCTTTGTAGCCGAGGATTCATTAGGTAAAACAGTGGATAAATTAGATCGTAGAATAACTGTGCAACGAATGAATAAGGGTTTGAGTATCAATGGTTTATATGATGGTAACTATGTAGAAAAAAATATTGACATTTTAGATCAACCGTCAAAATATTTGTTTACAGAAATAACAAAACCATATGTAAAAGGTGATATTGACAGTGCGTTTATACGACCTGATATATATAAGATGATATACTCATTTGAAGATGACAATACACATGAAAAGGTAGAGACTGCAAGATATGTGGTTGTTTTACAGCCGAGAGGAGATGCAAATTTTTCGGGGTCAATTAATTTGCAGGATGTAAATCCAATGTATCAATATTTTAATAATGCTAATACATATTTTAAAACTGAGGGAACAGATCACGTTATAACTGGTACTGCTCGGTTGGTATATATATATAGATGCTTAGATTTAAAACCTACAAATTCGATTAATTTGCAGGATACAAATCCGGTATATCAATATACAAATAAGTATAAAGGTTTATCAAGTACAGATAAAGCAAATAGCAATAATCCGCTTGAGGAATGGTATGTTGAGTTGCCGGATTCAATATGACAAAGGAAAAGAAAGGAGAAAAAAGATGAAGAGTAAAAAAATAATGGCACTTATGATTGTGCTGTCAATGTTAGTTAGCATTTTTCCTTTGAATGCTATCACAGCATTTGCGGACGATGGACGTCTTACAGATGGTTCTACAAAAGCAGATATAATCTATGATTATATGAATTTTAAATCTGATTATGATTTGGCAGGAAATGGTGGATCATATACGGATGCATTGGAGATATATGCTGCTAATCATAAATCGATAGTGGCAGAAAAGGTTAGCACGCCTGATAGAGCTGATATACATCAGGGAGATGTTTTTGTATTAGGTATAAGAATATCTAATTTAAAAAGTATTAGGGCTGGTGCAGATGGTATTTTTAATATGAGTATACCATTTCATTTTAATTCTGAATATATAGCTTTAGTTGATGGTGAAGAAAATAATTATTCTGCCGATATGCCAAATAGATTGGGAGGCAAAAAAAATCAGGAATCGATATATAGCTCTACCATGGGTTATGGTGTTGGAGAGGGTAATATAAATGCTAATGTAATTACCTATGCCTTGAAAAGTAGAACACCATCTTATACCGGTGATAGTGATGCATATGTTGCTTTATTTTACTTTAAATTCCTTAAGGATGGTAGTGAAATACCTGATGGCACAAAAATTATAGAACATGAGAGTGATAATACTGACTTTAATATAGGTTTTGGTTCAAATGGTTCATCAGCTTCTTACGAATACAGCGAAGATGATGATAGTATTGATATCAGACCATTGTTTAATATTGATACATCTTCAGTAAATGTTGCACCGGCAACATATACAGTATCATATTATGACAGCTATGATGAAACAACAAAAACATATGGTACTCATATAGTAAATAAAGATACAAAAGTTGCTGAAGATAGTAGCCTAAGCTCTATTTCAGGAGCATCACTTCCTACATCTGCAGATTTTTCAGTGCCTTCAGGAAAGTTTATTGATAAATGGTACTATATTCCGAGCGATACAGGAATAGCAACAGAATTTACGACAGCAACAAAGATAACAGCAGATACAAAAGTTTATGCCACATATGTTAATGGTCACACGGTTACATTCAACAGTAACTATCCATCAGGTACACAGACAACCAAGGATGTTACAGTATCACCGAAAGCAGGTGCTACGATTGCTGAATCACAAAAACCAACAGTTGGTAGTTCGGGATCTGATTTTGAAACACCGGCAGGATATACATTTAAGGGCTGGTTTACACAAGCAAACGGTGGCGATGAAATCGTATTTGATGATGGTACAAATACTTCATCTGCAACTGACGTTTCAGCAATCAGCGATGTATATGCTCAATGGACACAGAGCTTAACAGTTACATTCCATGAAAACAACGGTCCAACAGATAAGACAACTCAAAAGACAGTTGACAAAGATGCAAGCCTAACAGATAGCGATATTCCAACATTTACAAGAGCAAATTATACATTTGCAGGTTGGAACACAAAGGCTAATGGTTCAGGTACATCATATACAAATGATGACTTAAAAGCATTGACAGTTTCAGCGGACGCTGATTACTATGCAATGTGGGAACCAACAGATAAAAATAATCAAGTAACATTGACATTTGATTCTACAGGATGCGATGGAGCAGTTTCGCCTGCATCAATTACGGTTGTAAAGGGAGACACTATTTACGCATATCAAATGCCGGCTGATCCAACAAAAACTTCAGCAACAGGCGACAAATACACATTTGAAGGTTGGTATGAAGGTTTATCACAGTCAAATGCTGATAAATTTAATGCACCATTTGAATTAAATGAAAATAAAAAAGCATATGCACATTGGACATATTCAGGCAGAGACCAAGTAACTGTAACATTTGATTATGACGGTGCAACATCACCTACTGCTCCGACAACTATAACTGTCGGTAAAGGTGATTCGATTGGCGATGCAATGCCAACAACACCGGTGAAAACAAATTATAGTTTTGATAAGTGGGTAAATACAGCCGATAATTCAGATTTTGATAAGACAACAACAGTAAATTCAGATATAACGGTAAAGGCAACATATAAATCTGATATTACTGTAAACTTTAACATTAACGACGGAACAACTCCGGCAACACCATTTGCTACAGACAAAGGTGCACCTTCAAAATCTTATACAGCACCTTCAGACCCTACAAGAGCAAATTATACATTTGTAGGATGGAATACAAAGGCAAACGGTTCAGGTAAATTCATTACTGCAGCTGATTACGCTACATTAAATGATGTTTCAACAGCTGCCGGTGGAACAAATCCGGTAGAATTGTATGCATACTGGGCAGATGCTCCTGTAACACCGGGTAAATTACCGGGTAATGAAACACCTAATGATAATGGTGTAAAAGTTACATTTGACAGTAATGCATCAGGAAGTGCTTCATCAACAGTAACGGATGCAAATCCGAAGTATGTGTATCCGCATCTTGGAGATGCTCTTGGTACATTGATGCCGGAAGCTCCTACAAGAACAAATTATAAGTTTGTAGGATGGAATACAAAAGCAGATGGCTCAGGTACAACATTTACAGATGCAACAGCAATAACAACAACACTTGACGGTGTAACAGCTGATGGAAGTAAATACAACTTGGTTGTATATGCACAGTGGGATATTGCTGATAATGTTGATGCTAATGATAAAGTAACAATAACATTTAATGATAACAAAGACGGCAACGGTGGTACAAACGTTAAGACAGTAACAATTTTCAAGGGTGACTCTCTTGGCTATGATGTAACAGCACCGACCAACAAAGGTTATACGTTTGATAACTGGTATAGAGGTACAGTAACAGGCGGTTCGTTGTCAATGACAACTACGGCATTTGACAAGACAAAGCCAATAAACAGTAATACTGATTACTATGCAAAATGGCTGTCGGATATTACAATCAGATATGATGTAAATGGTGGTGTAGGTACATATAATGACGTTGTGGGTGCGCCTACAGCAAACTATACAGATCCTGCACAGAATCCTACAAAAACAAATTATGTATTTATAGGATGGAATACTAAACCTAACGGATCAGGTAATTTTGTTACTTCAGCAAAATATCCTACATTGAATGATGTTTCTCTTGCGGCACAAGGCAGTGAGGCATCAGCTCCTACAACAGTAACATTATACGCATATTGGGCAGCTGCAAATGTAAATCCGGGAGAAAATGTTATTCCGGATGATATTCCTAAGAACAATGGTGTAAAGGTTACATTTGACAGTAATGTTACAGGAAACAAAACAAATGCAGCAGTGACAGATGCAAATCCAAAGTATGTATATCCATATCTTGGTGATGCACTTGGCGATATGATGCCAAATCAACCAACAAGAACACATTATGTATTCAAAGGTTGGAACACAAAAGCTGATGGCAGCGGTGTAACTGTTGATTCGACAACAAAAATAGACCAAGCGACACTTAAGGATGCACTAAAGGAAATTGCAGGTACAAATACTGCATATGAAACAACATTGTATGCACAATGGGATATAGATCCTTCAGTTCCGACATCTGACAAAGTTAATGTTACATTTAACAAGAACTTGGATCTTAAGGGTAATGACACATCTCCTCGTGTAGTTACTCTATACAAAGGTGATTCAATCGGATACGATATAACAGAACCAACAAACGGTACATTTGAATTTGACGGCTGGAAGACAGCGTTTGACGGTACCGGTACTAAGTTTGATAAGGATACAAAAATAGACGCTGATAAAACTTATTATGCAACATGGTTTAAGTATTTGAAGGTTGAGCTTGTAAATGCAAATGCTGAATATACAGGACAAGTTATTTCGCCTAAGTACAATATTTATCAAATTAAATATGATGATGCAAGCAAAACTACATATACAAAAGTAGCGGACAGCGATATTGCAAAAGATGCAACGCTTCCGGCAGGCTTTACTGCAACTGTAACAGATAAGAATAATGCTGCAACAACAATTCAAAATGTCGGTGTTTATACAATAGCAATTTCTATTGATAATGCCGGAACTTATGCAAACGGTTATAAAATCGGTGTACAGGATTCAACATTTGAAGTAACATCAGCAAAACTTACAGTAAATGTAGATCCTGATACTCAAAAACAAAAAGCAGGTTCATCTCGTAAGGACCCTGTTATCACTGTAGTTGATGCTACAGGCAATACAGTCGGAAAAAGCGAATATGACATTAAGTATTACACATGGACCGACGCAGGTGCTACTCCTGACGGAAATATTCAGAAGAGTGAATTAAGTGAAGTTACTGACATTACAAAGGTTGGTAAGTATGTAGTTGCTGTTGAATTAAAAGCTAATTCAAACTATGTTATTGATTCGGTTAAGTCAACAACAACAGAAGCGGTATTACTTTATGATGGTAAGACAACAGGCTATGCTGAATATACAGATGCCAAAGTTGGCGGAAACATTGTTTATGAAGTACTTGCAAATGACCCTTCGATTAAAGAAATAAAAGCTAATTCTGTCAAGGGTTCAACAGTTGATTCAACTGCATTACCGTTTAAAGATAGCCAGTATAAGAATGATGTAGCATTTGATAATGCGGAAACTCCTGCAATTAAGGATTATTATGTAAGAGTTCCGGATGTTGATGCTGATAGCATTCAGTTTAATGTAACACTTACAAATCCTGATACTACAACAATAACAGCATCAGACGGTACAACTCTTACACCTACAAAGAATGGTGACGGTACATACACAATTAAGGCTCCTCTTACAAATAAGGGACAAACAGAAAATACTATCACTATTACAACAAAAGCAGGTACAGATAATGATGCACCTACATTGACATATACATTCCATGTTCAACAACTTGTTGAAGCTAAGATTACTTTGAACTATGGTAACTCACCATATGGTGAAATTATGAAGGATTCAGCAATTACTGATAAAACTGCAGCAAAATCAGCATTTAATGAAAAAAATATTTATAAAGCTCCGTATATTCCGACTGCGGTTCAAAGTAAATTAAAATCAGGAACAGGAACAACAGCAGGTCTTTCGACTAATATTAATACCTATTCATATAGAGCATGGGTAGAAGCAAAGAGTATCGCATCAATGACACCTGAACAGTTAGTAGCCTTAAATAATCCTGACATAAATATGGATAGAAATGATTATGCGATATTCGTTTATAATGGTAAGTATTTTGTAGACCCTGGATTTACTGCTACAGATTCAGCAGGAAATCAAGTAACAAATGTTACCAGAAAGATAACCGTTCAGAGAATGACTAAAAATTTGAGCATTAATGGTATATATGATGGTAACTATAAAGAACAAAATATTGAAATAGTGGATCAGCCTTCAAATTATTTGATTACGGAACTAACAAGACCATTTAAAGCAAATGTTTTTGAAGACGCATTAATTAGACCTGATAAATACACAATGACATATTCGTTCGTTGATGAACCAACAGGTAAAACGATAACGGTTAATAGATATGTGATTGTTTTGCAATCTCGAGGCGATACAAACTTCTCTAACTCTGTTAACTTACAGGATGCAAACCCAATTTATCAATTCTTTAATAAACCGGATATGTACTTCAACACAACAGGTAATAGTAATGTTATTACAGGAACAGCAAGACAGATATATTTATACAGATGCCTTGACTTAAATCCTACAAGTTCAGTAAATCTACAGGATGTTAATCCTATTTATCAATATATGAATAAATACAAGGGCTTGTCAGCAGCTGATAAAAAGGTTAATAACAATCCTATAGAGGAATGGTACAGTGAGTTACCAAATACACAAACAAATACAAATTAAAAGGAGAGAAAAAAGATGAAATTAAAAAAAGTTTTGTCGATTTTCCTTTCTGTTTCAATGATGTTGAGCATTATGCCCAATGTCTTTGCAGCAGGGGATGATCGATTGGTAGATGGGACATCAAAAGCCAAAATTTCTTGTGAATTATTTAAGTATAAAGAAGGCTTTGATGATGACAATGCAGAGAATCAAACTGGTTCCACAACACCTCTTGTGGAAAAAATGACAGCTCTTGAAGATACTACAAAAGATAGTGAGTTTTTTGTTGGAATTAAGCTTTCCGGTATAACAAATATTAAGGCTGCAGTTGGTGACGAGGGTGGACTTAATAGTATGTTTGTAAAGCTAAACTTCAACTCAGAGTATATTAAACCCGCAGATACTTATTTGAGTGACTCATACAGTAGATTTGCATACTTGATAGGTGCAAAGAATACTTCTGCTATTTTTGCTAATAAAGCAACAACAAAGTATTTGTTGAATGACGATGCTTCTGATATAACGCCAAATAGTGTCAACATTAGTATAAAGCCAAAGTCAGTTAGATATAACGGATCTGATGATCAGTATATTGGTATGATAAAGTTTAAATTGGCAAAAGATGCACCAACAGTAAATGTTCCAAATGTATTGAGTTTTGATGACACTGACTACAATATTAGTTTTGGTGAATATGGTAATGCTGGTTCATTTGAACCAAGTGATGATGATGATTACCTTGATATAAGAACGTTATTTGATTTAGATACTTCTGCTATCAATATTTATGCTAATATTGCTGGAGCAAGCTTAGAAAGTATTAAAGTTAAAAATGCACCATATACAATACCAAATCAATTTGTTGGAAGTGCACTTAACACAACAGGTTTACAACTTACAGGTCACTATGGCGATAATAGTGATAAAGATCTTACAGCTACAGATATGGCAAATGTTAAGTTCTACTACGGAGCAACAGGCGCAACAAGTACAACTGGATTAAATGCAGTTCCAGCATCTCAAGCAGAAATAAAAGATATAGACAATAAGGTCTTGTATGCAGAATATAAAGGTAAAATTGTTGAGATTGGTAAATATGTTGTAAAACCTGTAACAATTACAGAAATCACAGTAAACAACAATACAATACCAACTAACATTTATGATGATACAAATATTAATTTTAATAATTTAACAGTTAATGTAAAAAAGAATAATAAAGACACAGCTACTGATCTTAAATTCACAAACTATGAAAATGTCAGTAATGGCTTGGCAATTTACAAATCTAATGCTGATGGCGACGTTCTTGCACAAGTAACAGATTCAGACAAATATACTCACGGCGACAACTACTTTGTAGTAGCACTTAAGTCTGATACAACAGTTAAGAGTGCACCATTTAAAGTAACATCAAATTATGATGATATTACAATTTCAGCATCAACAAACAATGCTGCTAAGACATCATACAACAAAGATGATAACTTCGATCCAACAGGTATCGTTGTAAAAGCTAAGAAAGCATCAGAAACAACAGGTGCTGATGTAGCATATGATAACTTTGACAACAATTACAAAGTTGTAATTGCAACAAGCGAAACAGAAGCTAAGACAGCAACAGCTGTAACAGCAAGCACAAAGATTACAGAAGCTATGCTTGATGGTAATCACAAGGTTTACGTTGTTTACACAAATGCAGGTAGCAATACACAATCTGTAGTTTCAGTTGCTACACTTGGTGCAAAGAAGATTAAGAGTGCAACAATTAGCGGTGGAAAGACAGCTTATACATATGGCGATAAGCTTAAGACAGATGACCTTAAGTTGAATGTTACATATGATGATAACTCAACAGGCAAAATCTCATATGCTGATTTGGCAGCAGCCGGTATTACAGTTAAAATCGGTGAAACAGTAGTTAATGCTGACACTGTTATCACACTTGATATGAAAGATAAGACAGTTGACTTTATCTATGACGGTAAAACACTTACTTCATCAGCTAAGATTACTGTAGCTGCAAAGACAGTTTACTACACAGTATCAGACGCAACAATTACAAAGGTATATGATGGCGGATTAACTATTCCTGCAGATCAAACACTACCTACAATTTCAATTAAGGATTCAGCTACAGCATTTGTAGGTACTGACTCATACACAGTTACAGGTACATTTGCATATACAGATAAAAATGTAGGCACAGATAAGAAGATTAAACTAACAACTACACTACCGGAAACAAACGGTAAGTACACATTTGCACCGGATACAGATAAGATTAATGCTGACGGCACACTTAAGACAGCTGCAACAATTACAGCAAAGACTCTTACAGTTAATGCTGATGCTATAAAAGTTCCTGCAGTTAAGGCTAACCCTAATGCTACAGCTGATGTAACTGCTGATAGCTCATTGGTACTAACTAAGGATAATTCATCTATAGTTGAAGGAGATAACGTAACACTTCCATTTACATATAAATATGCAGCTAATGATGTAAAGACACCGGGTACTCCTGATGTAACAGTTACAGAAAAGGCTCTTACAGGTACAGATGCAGCTAACTATTCATTCACGCCTGCAACAGTAAATGTTAAGGGTAGCGTAACTCAAGACGCTATGTCAGATATCGAAATTTCAGGTCCTACAAAGGTAACATACACATATCCTGAGTTGACACCTGACTTTGGCGGTTTGGTAGTTAATGCAGTATATGGTACAGGTGCTTCAGCAACAAAGGCTCATGTTACAAACTACAAGCTATTGGATAAAGACGGTAACGAATTTGATAAGACTGCAAAGCTTCCTTATGGAGATACAACAATAACAGTATCATACACAGAAGGCTCAGTAACAAAGACTAAGACAATTACTCTAACAGCAAAGAAAAAACCAATCAAACTTTCAGACATCATATTCAAACCTGAAAGTAAATCATATGACGGCACAACAACTGCAACAGGTACAGCAACTGTTAAGGAAGGTGTAACTGTAGTAGGCGATACAGTTAATATTTCTGCTAAGTGGGAATTTGACGGTAAAGATGTCGGAACAAACACAATCAAAGTATCAGATATTAAGGCTGATAATGAAAACTATGAAATTGTTGGTGAAGATAATCTACCTGTAAGCTCAACAACAATTAACAACTCAACAGCTGTAATTAAGCCGGCAACTCCGGAAAATGTAACAGCTAAAGCTGATAAGAAGACAAACAATATCGTTCTAAGCGGTACAACAGCCGACTTTGAATATTCAACAGACAATGGTGCAACATGGGTTAAGGCAGCAGCAGGTACAACAACAATCGAAAATGCAGTAAGAAATAAAGAATACACAATACTTGTAAGAACAGCTGCTACAGCTTCAGCACCTGCTTCAGATGCTGCTACAGTAAAAGCTACAACTTATAAATACTTAGTAAATATTTATAAGAATGGTGCAGCAGCCGGCTCAGAACCTGAATATAAGGTTTATACAAATGATGAAGAAATTAATGCAGTTAAGGATGACACTACATTCGGTAAGTTCAATTCTAATGTTCTTCAATACACACCTTCAAGATTCAGAGCATACTTCACAGATTCAGCTTGCACAACATCAGCAGATGTAGCTAACTTGCCAAAGGACAGCAACGACAATATCAATCTTTACTACACCGCTAAGAAGAGCAGCGGTGGCGGCGGCGGAAGCAGCGTATCAATTAAACTTGATAAGGATACTGTTTCCGGTGTTGTAGGTGATAAGATTAAAGTTACAGCTACTGTAAAAGGCTCAACAGCTAAACCAACATGGACATCATCAAATGAAGATGTAGCAACTGTTGACGAAAACGGTAACATCACATTGGTTGGTAAGGGTACAGCAACTGTTAAGGTTAAGGTTAACGGCATAGTTAAGAATATTCCTGTAACTGTTAAAGAAGCTACAGCAACACCTGTACCAACAGTTAAGCCGACAGAAGCACCTGTAATCAACACAGAATATACAAAGCCATACGCTTCAGGTTATGATGACGGTTCATTCCTACCAAATAACAACATCACAAGAGGCGAACTTGCAGCTATGATTGCAAGACTAAGCTATGGTGACGATCTACCTGACGGTATGTATCAAGCATCATTCCCTGACGTTGATTCAGACGCTTGGTTCAACAAGTACATTGGTTATCTTGAAGATAAGAATGTATTAAGCGGTTATGAAGACGGTACATTCAGACCTATGGATACAATCACAAGAGGCGAAATCAGTGCAGTTATCGCAAGAGCTCAAAGATATGATTTGATTTCATACAATAACATCTTCACAGATGTAACTGAAAATGATTGGGCTAAGGATTACATTGAAACTTTAGCTGACAAGAACATCGTTTCAGGTTATGAAGACGGTACATTTGGTCCATATTCACCGCTAACAAGAGCTGAAGCTGTTGCAATTATCAACAGAGTTCTTGTAGAATCAACACCAATCGTAACATTTACTCCTAATGACATTGCAGGTCACTGGGCAGAGGCAGACATTCTTCTTGCAGTAAATGAAAGAAAGGTTGGCGCAAATGCAGTAGTTCCTACAGTAAAACCGGAAGAAACTGTTGCTCCTGAAACAACAGTAACTCCTGAAGCAACTGTTGCTCCTGAAAAGACAACAGCTCCTGAAGCAACTCCTGCTGCTTAATAAATATCGAATTATAATAAATGCGATAAATAAAGCAATGTAATGACACAGGGCGGTTATCGCCCTGTGTTATTGCATTTCCAATGGCATTGTCCGTATCTTTGGACAATGCTTTCGGAAATGCAATAACAATTAAAATAATAAGCTGTGTAATCGATTTAACGGAAAAGAGGTGTAATAAATGAAAAAAATATCTGCATTTTTAATTATAATGATAGCAATGCTCATGGCAGGTATATGTGCTCATGCGGCTGACTTTAGTGTAGATACAACGTCGCTTCCTATGGGTGAGGCATATAAGCCGTACTCAGCACAAATAACAATGAGCGGCGGAAGCAATGACGGATATAGTTTTGAATTTATATCGGGTTTTAAACCAACAGGTCTTACTGTCAACGAGGACGGTTCAATAACGGGTACTCCGACAAGTGCCGGATATTATGCTAATATGAATATCCGTATAAGTAATGTAGACGGTACATACAGAGATGTTACATTTAAGATTAATATAAGAGCGAGATCTATCAAGATTAATGTAACTGCTCCCAAGAATATTATATATGACGGAAACAGTTATACAGCGACAGTTAAATGTTATGATTTGAACGGTGGCGAACTGACAGACGCTGTACCGATTATAAGATACGGTAAAGATAATCTTTCGTCTGTAACAGATGCCGGAACATATTATATTGATGTTTATGTATCGGGTTGTATCATATCGGAACGTGAGGGTGATACGCATATTCAAATTGAACGTCAGGGTGCGTCAATTTCATTAAGCGGTGACAAAGAATATCAATATGACCAATTACCTCACCCGCTTACGGCAGCTGACGTAACGGTAACACCGCCTGCGGCAGGATATGTTATTGAGTATAGCAGAAACGGCGGTGAATACACAACCGATGTGCCTGTTTCAAGCGGTATATATACTGCAAGGGTGCATACAACAAACCCTAACTATGAAACGATATATGACGAATGTACAATTAAAATCATAGGTGAAAATGTAAACTTTACGGTAACAAATACATCGTTTACATATGACGGAAACAGTCATAAGGCAACTGTTTCTTCCGATCCCGCAGACATTGGATATAAAGTTACATATACTAATTCAAAGGGTGAAACTGTAGAAAATCCGACTGATGCAGATGTTTATACGATAAAAATTACACTTGATAATGATATAGTGTATTCAATCGGAAATGATTATGATAATAAACTTACAATAAGTCCGCAATCGGGTCACTTTACAACGGATGAAAGCTGGGTATATGACGGAAAGACGCACAAACCGAATATGACGGTTGACGCACCGTATGATGACAGTAAATATACAATAACATACCGTAAGCAAGGTACAGAAACTGACTTGACTGAAATTACGGATGTCGGTGTATATGATATAATAATTACTTTCCCGAACGGCAACTATATTGCAGATGAAACATCATCGAAAACAATAACGGTTACGCCGAAAACAGTTAATTTTACGGTTACAGACAATGTAGTTGATTATGACGGTAACGAACATACCGCAAAGGTTACACCGACTGAAGCTTTGGCATCGGATTTGTATTCCGTAAAATACGTTAAACGTGATACAGAAACAAAACTTAACAGTGTTATAAATGCAGGTGTGTATGATATAGTAATTGAACTTGCAAACAGCAACTATACTTTAGACAATTCTTTCAGTGCAACAATGACTGTTAATGTTACATATACATTTAATTTGGGTAATTCACCGGCTGCTATGATTTATAAGGATACGACGCATGATGCGGAATGGCAGAAAGAAGCATTGGATTACCTAAAGGCAAATCACAAATTCAGTGAAAACTATTTGCCGAAGGACTGCAGTGCCGATATTACATATAATCCTATAAATAACATTGATGCAGACGGTAACGAATATACTGTAATAACAAGCGGTCTTGATAAATTTGTTGATCCGGGCGTGAATGTAAATGACGGTTCGACATCTGATACTATAAAAGGAACGGTCAGTGCCGTATCCGGAGTAGAAGGCTTGTATAAGGTTACATATCAAATCAACGATTCAACTATGGAGAGATATTTGTTAGTTGTGGACAGAAGAATAGGTGATGTCAACAGTGACGGAGCAGTAAACGGTATTGATGCAAATAATCTTGTTGGGAAGGATGCTGATGCGAATGGCGTAAAACAAGCGCGTATTTGGGATGTAAACAAGGATGGCAGGATTGACAATAATGATGTTAATGCAATCAGAAACAGATTCTCTGTAAGATTGGAAGCTTATTATCCTTGGTTATAATTTGACATTGGAGTTATGATGAAACAATTTTGGAGTTGATTTGTCATAACTCTTTTTTGTTAAAAATGTTGAGAAACGGTGTTAAAAACAGCCGTTTTCAGTGTATAATATTGACAATTTCAAGTGCTTTGTGGTATTATAAAATATATAATAAGGATAACTATACATTGTTAAGATATATGAAAAGAGGAATTAAAATGAAAAGAAAAGCTGTTTCTATAATATTGGCTTTATCAATGCTTTTACCGACATTGAATTTTGCGGTGTCGGCTGATGAAATCAAAACAGAAATCAATTCGGAGCAGACTGAGGTTTTGGCAACTTCATCTCCGAATGAAAAAATTACGGAAGAAAATATAGCGGCTACAAACGTACCGTTGGATAATTCAACGGATACTGTAAATATAAATAAAAATGATGTTGCACCTATGACAGACGGAACAGATCTAAGTTCAGATTTACAAAACGGTGATGTGACTATTAATACAGACGGTACATATTATATCGGTTCTGTTGATGTTACAAATATTGTGACGGTAAAAACAGGTGTAAAGGCGGATTTGACGGTTGAAAATGTAACGATGACGTCTGCAACAAGTTCGCCTATTATAATTGAATCCGGTGCAGTTGTTAATTTGCACATAAACGGCACAAATACCGTTACTGCTAAAAAAAGCGGTAAGGCAGGTATTAATGTGGCAGCAAATAGTATAGAGTCGGATTATTCGATTTTGACTGTTGACGGTGATGGTATTCTTAATGTAACAGGTACTGCACAAGCATCGGGAATCGGTGCGAATCTAAATCAATTACATGGTAAGATTATAATAAACGGCGGTACTATTAATGCTGTCGGAGGAATGAAAGGTACAGCTATAGGTGGAGGTATAAAAACATCTGGTAATGTCAGCGGATGTACAATAGAAATAAACGGCGGTATCATAAATGCGAGTGCAGGACGATACGGAACAGCCATAGGCGGTGTGGAGCGTCAGTCTAATGCGGAGATTATCGTAAATGGCGGATATATTAAAGCAACAGCCGGTGCTTCGGTGACTTATTCCATAGGACCGGGAAGAATGACTCCCACAACAGAACAATTTGGTGTAAATAATATATACATAAACGGCGGCAGTGTAGATGGTACGTTCAGAAGCACAGATTATGACAAAGTTCAAGATAAGGATGGAAATAAACTTAAACAAGTAGTTCTGACAATGCCGGATGCAGTTGAAATGGCAAATAAAGAAGTTACTGTCGGCTCATGGAAAACAGTAACAGACAGCGAAGCAAAGCTGTATGTATATGTAACAGAAGATACAACAGGCTATGCCGTAACATATGCCGGTAAAATATATCGTACAGACGATATAGAAAACCAAACAACACTGACAGAATATTCGGGTTCAGACTGTACATGTACAGATACAAATTCATCAATTAAATTATCTGTACCTGATGAAATAACTGTAAATAAAATTGTCGGACAGACAAAAATCAAATTAACAACTGATTTTGAAAAATCAAGTGATTGTACTTATCCTACTCATATTCTTAATTGTACATATACATTAACAACAGCTGACGAAAATGAAACAGCAATAAGCAGTGATTTGGCAGAAGTTGTGGACGGATATATAGTTGCACATTATAAGCAGGGAACTCATAAAATTCGTGTTAAGGTAACAGCAACTTTAAATGGATATATTTTTAATAATTCAAAAGATATTTCTTTGACAGGTGATGATAAATCACAGTTTGATATTTCAAAAGGAAATATCAAAATAACAAAAAACAATGATAATAACGATATAGTAACAGTTACGGTTGGTACAACAAGCTATGATATTCCAAAGAATATGGAAATATATATAGTTCAATCAACAAGTCAAACAAGTAATGTAATTGAAGTGGTACAGGGTGCGAATCCTACCATTGTTTTAGATAATATTAATATTTTATCTCGTTCATCTATAAACAATGCATTGACGATAGGTGACGATGTTGAACTGACCCTTAGACTGAAAGGCACAAATAAAATTGAGTCACAATCTGTAAATCTTGCGGCGGTAAGAGGTATAACGGCTACTTCAAAACTTATTGTTGAAGATTCGGGTGATAATGACGGTGTTATAACATTTAAGTCTGCAAACGGCGCCGGTATCGGAGATATGAAGCAATTTACTGTAAACAGCGGTACTGTATATGCTTATGGCGGAAATGGCGGTGCCGGTATCGGAGGCGGTAAGGACGGTTCGGGTATCAACGTACTTATAAACGGCGGTAATGTTTACGCATATGCCGATGATGATTCTGAAAGTAATGCGGCAGGTATCGGAGGCGGTACAGGCAGTGCATCTGGAACAAGCGGCCGAGGCGGAAATGTCATTGTAAACGGCGGTTATGTTAAAGCTGTCGGTAACGGCTCAGGTTACGGCATCGGTAACGGTGGAAATAAGACTCCGTACGGCGCTATTACAATTAATGGCGGAAGTGTAGACGCAACTCTCGGAACAACACCAAATAATGACCCATCATTTGATGCGTTTAATAATTCCGGAACAATTCCTGCAACTAAGTATAATCAGTATTTGGTAGAAACAACGGTTGACGGAATAACAGATGAGCAAGATGTTGAATACTCACTTGTTTCTGATAATGATACAGGTGCAGAAAAGAAAATAAAAACACGTACAGACAAAAACGGTAAGTTGTATTTGTATGCAAATGCCGGAAATCAATGGATTCGTGTATACAAAAACGGTACAACATATTACAGATATTCAAAAGTTGATTCGATGTCAAAGAATACATTTAATTGTACAAACAATACAGAGATAAGTGTTTCTTCTTTTAAAATTCCGGGTCAAATCGGGGATACTGTTATAGATAATGAGAACAGAGTAATCTCTGTAAAAGTACCTTATAACATCATATTGAAAAATATTACACCTAACATAGAATTTATCGGTGCATTTACTCAAAAAGATGCAATGAAATTTAATAATACAACATCAGCAACGTATAAAATAACGGGTAATGATAAGAGTGAAGTGACATATACTGTAAATCTCACTTTGGATTCAGAACATACCGAAAAGCAAGCCGATGTTTATGATGTTTCAAATGGCAGTGTTTATGTAACTGATCTTTATGTAACCTATGGCGGTGTACAATATAAAACCAACGATTTAGGATATGTAATAACGGGAACATCAACAGAAAATATAGTTAACCTTGATTCGGCAACGAAACTTCCGCCTGTTACATTGAAGAATCTTGACATAAAAATGTCTAATTCGGCTACTCCGATAAATATTATGGGAAATGTTGATATAACAATAGACGGTAACTGTACATTAAGATCAATGATGGGTAATGCCATTTCTGTAAAAAATTCATATTCAAACAATCCACAGCCTACTATAAAATCAACAGAAACAAATCCACTTGCCAATCTGCTTGATGTTCAAGGCGGAATAGGTGCAAATGCAGTAAATACCGAGGCGAATACGAAGCTGACAATAACAGGTGTACCGACAAATCTTACTGCTGTTACCGGAACTGCAGTCGGTGGTGACGGTGAATTTATTACAGACAGTAAGACATATATTAATATTGCTGAAAACAGTACATCAACAGTTAAAAATGCGAACGGAGATAATCTTTATCAGGTAAAAGCAACATTGAATGGTGCAAAGGGAACAGAAAATATTTGTACATATGAAGATACAGATTATTATATTGGCGACGACCATATATTGTGCTTAATGGTTCCTAACGGTTCATATAATATGAGTGTAGGCTATAGCGAAGATGATTATTCGGGTATAATAGAAGTTGACAGTGCAATGGCAGAAGGAACTTTATATTCCGTATATGTAGAGTCGGTTACTTATGACAGCTCGCAAAAAGACAATAAAGGCGGTAAAGTTGACTTTACTGTTAAAGGTGTGTCAATTATAGGCAACGTTAAAATAAGAGTAAAGAGCATGGAGGATATTCCTCTTGTTTTAGAAAGTGACGTTATTAAAGACTCAGACGGCAATTATGTTGCATCGATAACTCTTCCGGAAAACCAAAGTGCAGAAAAACCTGTTGTATATGAAGTATATTATGTTGTTAAAAATAAAGAAACAAAACTTAAAAATAACTTAATAGTCGATTATGATAAAAGTGTGTGCAGTATAACGGATTTTGAAATAGACGGTCAGCTTGGTCAAAGTACAATTTATGAATCGGAAGACAGTCATACAATCACGGTTTATATGCCATATGATCATGAGTATCAAGATTATTATACGCCTTCGAAACTTACATATATCGGCGGAAGAATTTCAAATGACCAAGGTAAACCGATACAATATACTGTTGATATAAACGGCTATGCGAGAACAAAATATACGGTAACTGCTCAAGACGGTACAACGACTGCCGATTATATGATTAAGATATATAAAGAGGCAACTCCGGTGATTACATCTCTAAGCCTTAGAAATCCAACATCAAGTGTTGCTTCTACCGTTACGGTAAAAATAATCGGACGTGCATTGAGCAGTATAAAGAATGCGGAAAACGGGAATAACAGAAAGGTATATATTTATTCTGATGACGGACTTGATCCTGTCGAGGCAACATATGACCTTGTAAACGGTGTTGATACATATACGGCAGAAATCAATATTCCTGAAAATACAAGCGATACAGAGGATAAAATATATACATTGAAAGCTAAAATCGGCGATACCGAACAAACAAGTGTTAATTCAACTATACGAGTTCCGAGAAGAGAACGCGGACTTATCGGTATAAATGATTTTACAATCAATAATCAAATAGGCGATACAAAAATATCGGGTGAACAAGGTAAAAATATAAGCATTACAATGCCTTTTGACGCGGATATTACATCATTGCTGCCGAATGTTGAGCTTGAAGATATGTATGCGACATATTCGCCGGCTACAGAGCAGGACTTTACATCTGATGTAGTTTATACGGTTACAGCGGAGGATAAGGTTACAACTAAGGATTATACTGTTCATGTTGAAAAACAGGCAGCACCTCAAGTGAACAGCATAACGTTTGAAGACCCTGAACAAAACTCGGAAAGCAGAGTACAGGTTCGGATTAATGGTGATAATCTTGATAATGCGGCAAATGCACTAAACCATGAAAAAACAATTACCGTAAGTGCAAAACTTGTAAGCGGTGAATCTGAAGGAAGCAGTATATCAACTGCAATCGCACAGGTTGACGAAACCGGTAATTACATTGCTACGCTTAATGTTCCGAAGAATGATAATGATACAAAGAGAGTTTATGAATTATCTGTAAGTGCTTGCGGTGAAAAACAGGATTTGCCTGGAAATACAACGCTTACCGTTCCGGAAAGAAAGTCGAACAGAAAAGAATTGACAGATTTTGTTGTTTCGGAAAACCAAAGTGAAATTTCAAGAAACGGAAATAAGTTGTACTTGTATGTACCGTACAACACGAATTTAAACAATGTAATACCTAAAGTAAGTCATACAGGTGTATCATATACACCTACAGACGCACAGGATTTGAACAGTACAAAAGAATACACCGTCATTGCAGAGGACGGAACAAAAAATGTATATCAAATCAATGTATTGAGAGAAGGCGTTGCAAAGGTAAACAACGTAAACATAAATCAACCTAAAACATTTAATGATACTGATATAACAGTTGATATAACAGGTCAGTTTATACCGTATTTAAGAGATGATGAGGTTAAGGATACAATGGAGGTTGTTGCAGTACCTCGCGGTGACGGAGAAACTCAAAAGGTAATGCTTGAATATGACGGCTACGGAGGTCATGCAATCGGTAAAGTTACATTACCTCAAAATGATACAAGTGAGGATAAGAAATATGACTTTAAAATAACGATTAACGGCAGAGAACAGCAAATCGGTCTGTCGGGAATTGTTACAGTACCGCGTAAAGAAAGCTGTAGAATTACAGGCTTTAGAATTAACAACCAGACTAAGGACGCCGAAATCAATGATGACGACAATACAATCACGTTGTATATGCCTTATACGACTGATTTAACAGCGTTGACGCCTAAAGTTGATATAGACGGTAAGGATTACACACCAAAGGGAACACAGGATTTCACAAACCCTGTACAATATACCGTGACAGGTGACGGAGGTGTTTCAAAAACATATACTGTAACAGTTAAGCGTTCGGGTATGCCGACAATAACAAGTGTATCGGTTTCAAATGCTCCCGAAACATTTAAGGGCAGTGATGTTAAGGTTGAAATGTCAGGTATTTTCAACGAAAGTATGAAAGTTTATGCCGTATCGGAGGACGGAAATAGCAAGATTGAATGCCATGATGCAGTTGTCGGCGATGTAACGGACGGTTTCAGAAGTGCGTCTGCAAGTATAACAATGCCTGAAAATGATGATACTGAAAATTCAAAGAATTATACATTGGTATTTGATGTTGACGGATTTGAAAATGTATCGTATGTTCCGCTAAAAACTGTTACAGTTCCGAGACGTAAGACGAGGACTATAACTAATTTCTATGTTCAAAATCAAGTTGGCAGTGCTGATATACAGGATAAGGATGTTTATGTAAAAGTACAGTATGATACTGACATAAGCAAGCTTACACCGAATCTCAGAATTGACGGTGACAGTTATGCGCCGGAAGGGGAGCAGAACTTTGATAACGAAACAAAGTCACTTGTATACAAGGTATCGGCGGCGGATGATGTGGACAGAGAATACACTGTACATATTTCAAGAGATGGTAAACCTACTATTAACGAGGTGAGTTATACTTCACCGGTAACGTTTAAGGGCGGACTTGTAACAGTAGGCTTGAACGGTATATTCTTTGAAGATGTAAAGGTGTATGCAGTGCCTATAAGCGGTGGTGCAAAGATAGAAGGAAAAACAATTTCATTTGAAGATAAATCAGCAACAGCAACTCTTAATATTCCTACTAACTACAATACTGAAAGTGAGCAGGAATACAGAATTGAATTTGTTATAGATGGTTTTGATACAAATTATTCAAGTGAAACAAAAATCACAGTTCCAAGACGTACGACTCGTAAGATAACTAAATTTACATTACCTGATGTGCAAGAGGGTGAAACGAAGATAGATGGTACGGATATATATATATCATCACCGTATATCTATGATTTATCATCTGTGACACCGCAAATCACGTTTGACGCTGATGAAATATCACCGAGTGCCGATACCGCACAAGATTTCAGTAATTTGGACAATCCTGTTAAGTATACGCTTTCATCGGCAGCCGATGAAGATGTAACTTATACGGTACATATTGAACGTGTTGGTGATGATCCGTATTTGGAGAGTTTGACTGTTGACGGACAGTACGGTGAAACAGAGTATGAAGACGATAATGTAAAATTGGTGTTGAAGTCAAGTGCAAAGCTTAACAGTGTTGAACCTGTTTTGCAAATACACGGTGACGATTATTCGCCAAAAGGTGCGCAGGACTTTACAGATTCAGAAAAAAATCCTGTTGTCTACACAGTGAAAAACAAATATGGTGTAGAACATAAGTATTATGTAACGATAACAAAGAAGAGATCAGGCGGCGGAAATAAAGGATCATCAGCTACTCCTACACCGACTCCGACCGAAACACCAATAACGACTGTTGAACCGACGAATTCGCCTAAACCGAATGACGGAAATCAAACACCAAATCCAACGGAAATGCCGATAACCAAGCATGAACCGTATATAAGCGGTTATGAAGAAAACGGCGTGGTACAATTCAGACCGGATAATACAATTACTCGTGCGGAAGTGGCGAAGATATTGACGGTGCTTGACGGTGACTTTGATGTAAATAAGATATATGCAAATAAGTTCAGCGATGTACACGATGGTACATGGTATCAGAATTATATCAATTTCGCAGTAGAAAAGAATTATATTTCGGGTGATGAAAATGGCTTATGCCGTCCGGAAGATATGATTTCAAGAGCAGAATTTGCGTCTATAATCGCAAGATATATTAATATTGAACCGTTGGACGGCGAAGATAAATTTACCGATATTGCAAGACTTGATTGGTGCAAAAAGTATATAAATGCCTTGGCAGAAAAGGGAATTGTTGCGGGTTATGTGAATGATGAATTCTTGCCTGATAATAAGCTTACAAGAAGTGAAGCAGTTGCGATTATCAACAGAATTACTGATAGAAAAATGACTCCTGAAATTCTTGAAAAATTAACTTGCCCATTCAGTGATGTTTCTGAAACACATTGGGCATATAACGATATACTTCTTGCGGCTTGTGAGTATTAAAAAAGAATGACAATTTAAAAGAAGAACCATTAGTTTGGTTCTTCTTTTTTGTTTTGGGGTATTCAAAATAAAGATGAATATGTGAGTGGGGTTATTGCCACAGTGATTTTGATTAGGGATTTAACGTCTGATATAGTATGTAGCAGCCTATACAATTTTGCAGGTAAATTTTGTTTGAAAACATTCTGGCGGAATAAAAGAAAAACCTTGTAAACATTACTGCTTACAAGGTTTGTGGTGCCGATGGTGGGGGTCGAACCCACACGATGTTGCCATCACGGGATTTTGAGTCCCGCGCGTCTGCCAATTCCACCACATCGGCAAATTACCCAATTATAATACCATAAATATCTTCTAATGTCAAGACTAAAATCAAGAAATAAGTATTTTTTCTATTCCGCCGATATATTTTTTGAAAAGTCTTGCGATAAAGCCTACAAGAATAGCGGCAACAATAGTTCCTTCGCGGACGCCGTCAAGGTGTCTGAACATTATAAACGATAAAATTGCCGCAATTACTGTCATAGACGAATCGAATGCGATTTTGATTGTACTGAACACATCGGAAACCGCTCTGACGGTTGCCTCACCCGGCAACATTGCAACGTTTGCGACCATTTCCATAAACACACCGAAACCGAGAATTAAACAGCCTACTATAAGTGATACAACTTTCATAGCATATGTTTCGGGCTGCATAAATCCGAGCAATGACATTGTTAAGTCAATGAAGAATGAAAACAATGCGATAATCGGCAGCTGCAACAAGTTTTGAAGTTGAAAATTACGTCTTAAAAGAATTACTTGAAGAATTACAAGAAAAATATTAAAAACCAACGTAAACATTCCGACTGTCGGCGTAAAACCAAGACTTAGAGTGTAGG
>OGJQ01000678.1_pt1 | contig 23308 bp, 38 predicted proteins | sample 1572261 | NCBI WGS metagenome assembly OGJQ01 (sample SAMEA2582138, study PRJEB24529) | metagenome | biome: Human gut stool | place: China | collected 2011
GGATGCGTGATCTGATCCTTCAACTCAGCAAAAGTTCGATTTATTCAACAAAGCCCGCCCTGTGCCCCGTAAACCGCTGATACCAGCTGAGCATTGAGAATATCGCCGCGAATATCGCCGATTGGGCTGATACGATCGTATTCAGCCCACATCCGGAATTCGCCGACTGTCATGGTTTGTCGCAGTTCGCCCAGCGTGCGGCCCATCCGGAGCGCCAGCGCCATCAGGAACTGCATGCCAGGCATTTTTACTTTGCTTTAGCATCATCCGCGTCACGAATGAGATCAAGTGCCTGCTTCAAAAGCCGGGAATGCACAGGGCCATAGATCGCTTCAACCTGTTCGGTGTCATCGACAGTAAAGACGGGCTGCAGGTCGGTATCAAGCAAAATATCGATGAAAAGCGTGACGTCGGCCCGCATCGTGCGGAAGGCTCGTTCTGAAGGGGTCAGTTCTGGTGCCTCCTGGGGATCCTGCCCTTCCGGTGGTTTGGGTGGTTCCGGGCTGGCAATGCCCTGCCAGCGAATCCAGGCTTCTGCTGATGGCTCACGAATGATGACTTTGGCGTTATCCCACTCCGGAACGGAGACTTCTTTTTTACGAAAGCCCGCCATCGGTGCAAGTGCCAGTGCTTTAAGACTCGGTTTTGACATTAAGTTTATCGCCGGTCGCCCGGCGCTCCGTTAATTGACGGTGACGGTGCAATCAGAAGAGGTGATCATAGTGCCATCGGCATCAGTAACCACGCAGGAATAAACCCCGGCATCACCGGATACAGCGCTGGCTTTCGTAAACGTTGCGCTAGTCTGGCCGCTGACCGTCGAGGTGCCCTTTTTCCAGACGTAGGTATAAGGTGCCGTACCGCCCTGGACGACTACGCCCATAGTCAGGGCGCTTCCTGCCGCGACTGTTTGGGACGCCGGAAGGTCAGTAGCAAACGACAGAACTCCTGGGGCGTTAATATTGGTCGGTTTACCTTTCAGACGCAGCGAGAACGTTGCAGCAACAACACCGTTGGTTTGAGAATCCCAGGTATGCTGACGTACCTCAGCTCGCATCAGGAATCCATTACCAGACGGGAAAATAACCTTAAATCCATAAACCCCGTCGTTATCGTATGCTGCACGAAGTGCATCCTGCGCCGGGTTGCGGTAGAAGTTACCGGAAAGTGACATTTCAGACGGAGCAGGAAGGCCGTTGATATTTTCCGTTTCATCCGAACAGAGCACTGTCACGTCAATATCGTTTTTCTGACCAGCGGTAAAGCTGGCCTGTTTGATAGTGCAACTCAGGTTTAACCAGGTTGCCGTATCCAGCTCTGCCGCAGTGACCGGCACAGAGGTAATCATTACTACCGTTTTTTGGGCACGTTCAAATAGTGCTGACATCGCAGCCTCCATAAATGAAAAAACCGCCAGCGGCGGTCGGATTGGATTGGTTTTTGTCAGGCAATAACCGTTATTTCGAGAGTTGCCCGATGAAGATGGGTTGTCGTGTCGTAGCCAGGAATTTTTGTCACCTCGACAGGTGAAAGAACCTGCAGGCGAGCCAGGGCGTCCAGGCGTAACGCTCTGGCTTCGTCATTCGTTTCAGCCCATACATCAACCTGAATGCGCAGTGTCGACTCTGCCTGGCCGCAGAAAACATCCCCGGCAACATCAGTCGGTATCGAGAAAATGACATAGGGAGTGGAAACTGCAGGAAGTCCGTCGCTGCCTAGTGGCACCACATACGGATAAACCCGCCCGTCTGCCAGCGACGACAGCAGGTCATAGAGATCATCCTCTGTCATTTTGATAACACCTCATCGATAGCCTGATTCATCCGCTGCATCGCCACCTGCGTAGCTTCTTCCATGCGGGTATCAAAAGCTGGGCGAACAAACGGATGTGCAGGCGCCGTAGATGTTCCCAACTCCACGAAGCGCCAGTAAAACGCATTCCGCTTGTTGCTGGCCTTCATTGTATTGTCGCTGTTCCCCGTTCGCGGGTTAACGCCTCGAATATGCACCCCCGATGATATTTCACCGCGACGGCGGCTTTTCTGGGTGACGACAACAACGTTTTTCTTCAATTTTCCGGATTTCTCAGGAGCGCGATCAATAACCTCCTCGCGGAGCAATTCGGCACCAGCGCGGGTCGACTCCCGGAGAACTTTATTATTTTCGGCCTTGCTGAGGGTTTGCAGATCGCGGGCAATATCCTGCAGCCCGGAAAAATCCAGATTCACATCAATCATTTTTCGGTCCCCTGTTTGCAGAGAATTTCCAGCCGGGTACCTTTGATATCCGGAACCGGAGGCCCAGTGACACTCAGGACAGCATCTTTGTATGGGCCATTCAGTACTTTCAAACGGGAAGAAGCTGAGATGTCTGTACGAAAACGCACCCAGACGCGAATGGTGGCATCAGCACGCTCAACGCCAGCGGCTAACAGCTCCCTACCGCTGATCCCTTTAACCTCAGCCCAGATAGTTTTTCCATCAGCCCAGCTTTCTACCGGCTGGCCGGAAGGTGTTTTTGATATTGTGAAGTTCTGAATAGTGACGCGATGCCGTAATCGTCCTGCCTGCATAATTCCTCCTAGAGCGGAATATAGCGGTACGGCTCTATCAGCGATGTAAAGCCAAATGGGATGCTGGTTTTTGCTGCGTCTGACGACTCTTCTCTGTTTTCATACCAGTGCCCGACAAGCAGCATCAGCGCCAGGAGGATGTCGTCAGCAATCACCAGCCCGTCAGGATCAGTTTCCGGCACTTCTTCTTCATAAAGATGGCGGTTGATGAAGTTCTCCGCCTTTCGGCGCGCGGCACCATAATAGAGCGTAAGCACCTCATCTTCCGTGGTGTCGTCGATATCGATCCGACACTGCGCCCGCAACATCTCAATCGTTGTGCTCATGTATTTTCCCTGGCCCGCAGCGAACTGCGGGCATAAAAAAACCGCCGGAGCGGTGGAGGTTGAAGCTGATTATTGCCTTAGCCGCCAGATGCCGGTTTACCCACCAGCGCCTTAATCGCGCCGGTATCTTCCAGTACGCAGTCGAAGCGGTGGAAGGCCAGGAAGCCTGTCTGATCGTACTCTGCGTAACGCTCAACCAGCCGTTTCAGCGTCATGTAAGTGACGCGACGAACGATAAAGCGGTTAAAATCGCCGAAGTAGGCAAATTTGGCACCAGCCGCGATATCAGGAATAGCCTGGTCAACGACATACGGCACCTGCAGAACTGTAGCAGGTGCGCCACCGATAATGTTCGGTAACCAGAGCGGGCGGCCCTGTCCGTCCTCCATTTCCTCCACCAGCTGCAACGTTGCATCGTTAAAGGCCCAGCGCACCTTTGGACCGTTACGGTATGCCGGGTCGACAGAGTGCTTCAGTGCGTTCAGCTCTTTCCAGGTAAAGGTGGTCGCTGCTGCGGTATTTTTGGTGCCAGTTACCGACGCAGCCAGCCCTTTAGGCTGCAGCGGGGTGCCGGTGCCGGTCCCTAATACCAGATACTTCGCTTCACCACGTCCGATGCGAGTGGCGATACGCGCGGCCAGGAACGCCTCGATATCTACGCCGCTGTCCTGGAGCAGTTCATTGGATACGCGAATGATTTTAGAGGACAGTTTTTTAGCCCCCAGCGTTGCACCGCCGAAAGACACGTCTTCTTCACTGGTTTCAGTGTTTTCGCCCAGCAGTTCACCTTCTTCAGTGGTACCGTCAGAGGTTGCCCAGTCAATGTCCTGGCCGTTGGCGGTATTCAGAATTTGCGCCACACTGGCAATTCCACCGTAATCTTTCAGTGCTTCGACGATCTTATTGCGGAACTGGGTTGGTACGGTGTACCCCCCTTTTTCATCCGGCGTCGTGCCCTGAGCACGCAGCTCCTTTAAAGCCTGGCGTTCTTCAGCGCTCATCTCGCCAAGACCACGGCGCAAAAACGCATTAAACGCCGCAGCACGACGTTCGTTAGCCTGTGCTTCCGGGTTTGCTGGATCACGATTCTGCTGCTGGCGCTGTTCCGGCTCGTTTTCGTGGATATAGTCCTGATCCTGGCGGCGCAGTTCCTCTTCGCGTGCAATACGCTCATCAAGGGCGTCAAGCTCCGATTTTGCAGCGTTCCACTGAGTACGCTGCTCATCGGTCCAGGGTGTATCACCAATTTTGTCATGCAGGGCACGCATATCTTTGGCGATGATGTTACGTTTTTGCTTCATTTCATGCAGTTTCATGATTTTTCCTTACGCGTTAAGAAGGGTCAGCAGGCGCTCACGCGCCATTCGTTGATTAATGGCGTTCTTTAGCGCACCGCTGTCGCGCGCCTCCTGCCAGGCTTTCATCGATCGGACGCCGGAGTCGGCCTCCTGATATGCGGGATAAGTCACCGGACTGACATCAAACAGCCGGGAAAACTTCGATATTTCACGAATAACGATCCCTTCATCGTCCTGGTACCAATTTTCACCGTCATGGGATACCCGGAAGGCAAAAGATGACTGGCTAATATCACCGCGCATCATCGGCGCCAGCACCAGATCGCGGATAGTTTGCGTATCCGGCGCTGTAATGTCGTAACGCAGGCCGCGCTCATCGACAGACAGGGATAGCGTCCCGGCAGCGCTCCGTCCGAGAATAAAGTTGGGGTCATGGTTAAACAGCCCGCGAACATCATCATTCAGCACATCGTCAAATGCTCCGGGCTTGATGATTTCACGGAATCCCCACAGGGGTTCAGAACGGCTGTTGAACACCGAGCCATAGCCCAGAATGCGGGTAGGTTCATCGGTGCGTTGCTCGGCTCTGACCTCCCCGCTGTAACAGCGCGTTTCACGGTCATTCATTGGGCTTTTCCTCGTCGGTTTTAGGTGCCTTAAAATCGTCTGCGGGGTTCGCGGCGTTAACGCTCACCAGCATTTCATCCAGGCCATCTACCGGATTCATGTCTTCGAAGGCTCGCGCTTCATTGCGGCTCATCCAGCCATCAGTGATCGCAAAGTGGTAGAACTGGGCACGTTCCTGCGGGGTCCCGCGTAGCAGGCCTGTCAGGTTAAACCTGACGTAATATCCGGCAGCCAGTTCAGCACGGGTGAACAGGCGGCGATTGAGTTCCTGTTCCCAGTTCGTTACCCACGGCATGATCGTATATCGGACAAACTGAATGGCCTGCTGCGTAATATTTGAGAAAGTGGCTTTTTCGAGATCGTTAATCATGTGCGCCGGTACATTAAATATCCCGGCAATCATCGACCGGTTCAGCTTCGACATATCAATGATCTGGGCATCAACCGGGGAAACGGTGAGCGCTTTGTAATCCAGCTCTGCCGGGAGAAGCATTGTTTTATTCTCCTGGCTGCGCAAAGCAGCTGTAGCTTTTTGCCACATGCTTTTTAAACGCCCCCAGCTTTCTTCATTCAGCTGGTTTTTCACCGAAATAATGCCAGCGGGTCGCGCATTACCGTTGAAGAATGAACTGGTATAAGCCTGCCCGCTCATCCCCATGCCTATCGTCTCGGCATGCTGCATAATTGGGCTAAGCCCCATTTTCTGGTTGTTACCCAGCGCCCGGATATGCACCATATCGTCGGGATTGACGGCAAACGCCCCCTCTTCGTTGTAAACGCCATAGGTATACCGACCACCCGTGTTAAGCAGTGTCGTTTCCCAGGGCATGCAGCATTCCAGCCCGGAAACTTCACCACGACGGGAACGCTTCACCCAGGTGTAACCATTCCCCCAGCCCAAAATATGACGCTGTTTTAACTCACGCCACTTATAGCTGGTCTGCCACATATTCGGCTCATCGTGAACCAGGTAAAACACAGGGTGATCGCGGGCAGCTTCAACCTTGTTATTGGTTTTCCGCATAACATGCAGCGGCATCTGAGCGATATTCGAAGAGATAACGTAAATACAGGCATACACCGCAGCCAGCTTCATCGCCGTTTGCGGGCTGACAAATACGTCTCGGGCAAACACGTTATTGGTTTCAGCCGATTCACTCGTGATCGGCGTGGCCGGATTTTCCAGTGGTTCACTGCGAAAAAGAGCATCAAGCAGCATTATTCCCCCTCATTGCCGCTAACAGCGCATAAATGAGTAGCAGGGTTCCCGACATCATCAGAGACATCGCCAGACCGAACTGGAGATACACGCCTGCAGCAAGCGAACCGAACCCGGTAAGCCCGATAACATCAGTGATTAGAGTTTTCATAGAAGTAAAAGGTCTTCGTCAGGATCGATAGTGGACAGGAAGTCAACTTCACCACCACCGTTAACAAGCAAGCGACTCATCGCAATAAACATCGCGACAGGACCGTCAATTTTGTTTTCAGGCGTGGCCTTGTTGGGGAAAATATTCTCGTTTTTGTCTGGTTTGACAGTGACGTTTGACATCATCCATGTCATCACTGGATTGCCATCGTGATGAAAACGCCCGGCGTAAATTTTCGCCTCGACTTCCTTCATTGCTTCAGACAGGTTTTTAACCGTCTGAGGGACTTCAACAATTGGTACACCTTCAGCTGCTACCGACAAAGCAAACTGAGTGGCACTCCACGGGTCGTATGCAAACTCGTTCAGCGAGTCACCTCGCGCCCATTCGATCGTTTCCTCTTTAATTACTGCATGGTCAACGACATCGCCATCGGTAAACTGAAGAAATCCAGCGAGATTCCATTTTCTGTAAAGGTCCGCCTGCTGCTTGGAACAGGCTTCCAGCCGACCTTCAGGTATCCAGAATCTGGAGCGGACATAAACATCGCCATTTGGAGCAAGCCAGACTTTAACTGCAGCTGAAATATCAATTTTGTTGGAAAGGTCAACGCCGAGCCACATTGACCAGTTGGCTGAAGTGGAGTCGTCCCAGTCGTCACGGCATTTTTCCCAGCGCGCCATATCCATCCATGCTTTTTCACCTTGCACCCAGATATTGAGATGCTTGGTAAAAAAACCGACACGCGCCGCCACCTGCTCTTTCGCCTTTTTAGCCAGACGGCGCATATCGTCCCAACGCTTACATATCCCCAGGCCGGGATTTGCTTTCGGCCAGTTTGCCTCGTCGAAAGGATCGTCCCCCTCATCCAGGGTATAAATCAGCGCAAAATAGCTGTCATCCTTAATTGAAAGTGGGTCAGGGTTATCAAAGTTCTTCAGAACCTTGATTGCATAATCACGTTGCTCGTAGCAGATGCCTTCTTTATTAAAACCCGCAGTAGTGATTGCAAAAATAAGGGACTGCAGGCGCGCCCCGGTCGCTGTTTCCAGAACTTCCCAGACGTCACGGGTTTTATGTGCGTGCAGCTCATCAACGATCCCGCAGTGAATATTAAGGCCGTCGAGGTTATTCGCATCACTGGCTACAGGTTCGAATTTTGAGCCCGTCCGCTCCTGGTGAATATTTAGCTTGTTACTACCAAACAAACGGCCCAGTGTTTTCGGAGCCAGCTTAATCATGCGCTTCGCATCATCAAACACGATGCGGGCCTGATCCCTGGTTGTTGCTGCGGAATAAACCTCAGAACCACCCTCACCGTCGGCACCAGTCATATAAAGCCCGATGCCAGACGAAAGCGTTGATTTTGCATTTTTACGCGCTACTTCGTCATAGGCGGTACGAAAGCGACGCACAAACATGGGGTCGCCATCGTCGTCAAGAATGCTCTCAAACGTTATTTCATCTATCAGCGGGACGACAAACCCGAAAAGGTTAATCAGGATGAAGGTGTGCCAGTCCATCAACTCGATCGGCTTGCCGGTCAAGTGCCCCTTCACATGGGGGACGAAGTTATAAAAATCGAGAACGTGCTGGGCGCGGCCTTCATCAAAATAAACACCGCGCTCCGGGCCGTGCTCTAAATCATGAAAGAACCGCTGGCACGCAAGACGCACCAGTTCGCCAGCAACGATATCGCCAGATACCACGCGCTCGGCGTAGCGGAATCCATCTGCAACGGTTGCCATTCATCATTTGCGCTTTTTAAGAAATTCTTCCAGTGGGTCGGCTTCTGCCGGGCCTTTTGCACCAACCTTTGATCGGCTGGCAGGTGTCATGCCGAATTCGCTCAGCATCGCTCTGATCCGTTTCCACGCATCAGCCTTCATGACTGCTGCAGGGTGCGGTTTTATCATTCTGATTTCCCGCTCCCCTCCTTCATCTGAATCATCTTCGCTGTAGACGGCATAGGTGTAACCTTCACGATCAAGCGTGTCGCAGTGATGCCGGTATTCAACATAGGCTTCTATCAACAACTCCAGCGCTTTAGCATCAAGCGTGGTCAACACGCCGACGGCATCAAGTTCATCACCAATACGTTTGAACCAGTACTTACCCTGTTTATCGAAATGTTTCGGTATTGGGGGGACCCCTGAAGGGGGTTTTGGCTCGTTCTTATTGATCGGGCGCTTGGATGGGTTCCCCTTCACTAAAGCCAGATGTGTCGGGGTTTTCGGTGGTCCTGGCATAATCGAAAACTCCTATTAATCATTGGATGGGGGACCCCAAAAAAAAGTTTTCTAACCTGCGGCGGTGTGAAAAAAGGTTAGGCGGCGGTCCTTTGGGCGGTCGCCAGTAGGGATTTGATCCCCCCCCAGGCCTATTTTACATTCATTATCATTTGCAACATTTAATTTCATTTAAAATCATTTCAAATGCAACTAATCGAGATGAAAGTCATCATTCAGGGTACGCCGACGCCCGGCGGTCGCATTGCGCGGGCAGGCGCTGGAGTTATGCCCTGACTGACCGCAGTAGCCGCAGCGCAGGTTTGCACGTCGCGATGAACCACCCCACGTCTTAGGGCAATTTGCGACAGTGTGCAACTTTGAGCCGCAATAGGTGCAGTGCGTGTAACTCATCGCGTTCTCTCCGTGGCGGTCTTGTGACGATGGCAGGGCCAGCACAGGCTTTCGAGGTTCGAATCGTCATCGGTACCCCCATGAGCCTTGGCCTTGATGTGGTCAACAGTCTTTGCTGCGACAGCTCGCCCGCAGCGAAGGCAGTTCTGGCACAAATGGTTGTCGCGTTTCAGGATGCGCGCACGCCTGATATCCCATTGGCTACCATAGCCGCGCTCGTGCCTGCTCTTGCCTTGCTGGTGCTGTTGCCAGCCTTCATTGCGGTGCTTCTCACAATATCCCGAACGGTCAGTGGTGGTGCCAGGACATCCGCGCTTGCGGCAAGCGCGGGGTATCAGCGTGGGCATCGATCTATCCTCACATGACCGAACAGAGTCTCGCGCTTAACCTCGCCGTTCTCGGCAGTGATATGACCACGACTATCAAGCACAGCGGCAATCACTTCGCCTTTATCATCATCAGCCGAGAAGACGTGCTTAACCTCATTACCATCAAGATATACTGTAATGCGTTCACTGCCCGGTACTATGTGTTCTCCGGTATCATCGTCAAGTACGGTCAGGCGCATATTGCCTCCATTAAAAAAGCCACCCAGGGGTGGCCTCGAATGATTCAACTACAGTTATACTATTTCAATGCAGCCTGAATAGAATCCGCTAATCCATTTATCTCTTGTGCGACATGTTTAAGATCCCACAATGTTTTTGAATTATTGCTATCTGAAGTGTTGGCAGATACCGATGCTTTCGCAATTTCAAGTGCAGCTTGTACAGCAATCAAGCGTTTTTTTTGATCGTCAGTTTTAACGGCGCCAGACCAGTAGTAGTTCTCTAACATTACAGCCTCCTTTTGCTATGGAGGTTACAGATTACTCTTCGGATTTATCCGGAGAAAGCATTATCGAGCCACCTCTTAAAGTGACTCTGTAATACCTTAACTCGCCAGCCCTGCGCTGGTATCAAACAGCGCTAGCGCTTCGGTCGACTCCTGAACAGCTTTGATGGTCCGCGCTACAACTTCTGATTCAGTAGTCACGCGGCTGTACTGCTGGATGAACAGCTGATATTTGAGCTGGCTGTCCTGAACGAACTCAATAGCCTTGGCAGCAGCTGCAGTATCGTAGTTCAGGGTTGAAAGCAGGTTCAGGCGAATCTGTTCTGCTGGTGTGATGTCTACCATGTCTGTCTTACCTCTATGCGATGTGGGAAGCATTACCGAAACCACTCTGCGAAATGGCTCCTGTAAGGTCATTAAAAAAGCCACCCGCGGGTGGCTATAGTTACATTCATATGAATTTAATTGACGGGCCGAGGCTTATGCTTCCTGATTTCTGCCTCAATGTCCCATGTCGTGATATCTTCATTAGTTGCGATGAAGAAATGAGCCCCGTCATCTCTTATGTGCTCAATGACTGTATGCGGTTCTACACTACGAATGGTTAATTCAGCTGGCTGATCGCGTGCATAGAATCTTGCCAATGGCTGATGACTGCTTGGCACTTCTAGAACCTGCGTGTGCGGCCCTGTATATACAATGCCATGATGCTCTCCACCAATGACTAAGTAGTCATAGATTTTTTCTTCTGACATAGTTACCCCCACAAAATTTGAGATATAACTATCGCATAGTTTTTGAGCATTAGCATTATCGAAGCCACTCGGCAGAATGGCTCCTGTAATGCTTTGCTACTTCCCGGAGTAGCCACGATCATGCCCTTGAGTTGCTGTCGCATCATCGCCGCTTATAACCGGTGCACGTTTGGCATTCGCGCTGCTTTACCGGAGCTTATTGTTATCTATGAACCCTTACCCATCACTACACAGGCTCGCCATTGCGCGACTCGGGGAAGCATCACTACTGCTACATTGCCTTTCGGCTGCGGTCTATCCGCTTATTGCTTCATTGGTTTATCCTTGAGTGGGGATAGTTGGTGATTTATCCCTTGGTAGGTAATGTTTGGGCAGTTCGCCTGTACTGCTTTGTTGTGCGCCAGAATGTCGCGCTTGGTCTGCTTATCCAGCACGCCGATATCGTGGTCAGTCAGGTAGATGATCCGCACCCAACTGCAGCCCGTATCAACGACTACCGGGGCGGGTGAAGTGCTCGCGCAGCTCCCGATCAACATCGTCATCAGGCATATGGCTAACAGTCTGCTGTACATCACTGGCCCCTTTCATGACTTCCGCCTTACGTTCTGCCGCGGCGACGGTGGCGGCGGCATTCTCTTCGGTACGCTGCTGATCGGCTTTGGCTTCCGCCTTACTGGTCCCGCGAGCATGACCAATGCCGAACGCGCCAGCGATAGCACCCAGGATGACAACCACCAGCCCCGCGATAGCTTCGATTCCCATAATCACACCACCAGTACCGATTTTGCTTTCAGGAAGCGGGCGCGCCGGTTATTAATCCCGTTTTGTCCGCCGTTGATAATCTGCGTGATCCGGACAAGATCACCCGGATATTTCAAGCAACCTTTTGAGACATAGAACCACGCTGCACTACGGGCCGCGTAAGAGGACTGCTCCAGTAATTCTGGCTGTGCCACCAGATCAACCTTCAGCCCGTTGCCGCAGTCCCGGTAATTAGAAAGTCCGGTTATTTGAATTAGTCCGCGCCCTCTATAAACCCATCCATCAGTTGCCCTGTTGTTACCCAACCGCTTGCTATAGACAATGTTGGCGATAGCCCGCTGGCGCTCCAGAGGTAACACAGTTTCCGACTGGCTGCGTCCGAGGGAATTGGCCTGATCCTGCGTTAATCTGCCGTAACGAACAAAATCAGCAAGCCCGGCGATGCTGTAGTTGAAATTCTCCACTACCCTGTTAAACCCGAGGCTTTCATGGCCGCATTGAGCAATGAACATTGCCTGGTCGAGTGGAGCAGTGATGCCGAATTCTTTCATCGCGGCTGTAATATGCGGAAACCAGCGCGCAGCTAACCCGGCGCCGATACCAGCCGCCTTCTGGAATTGTGTTTGATTCATTAGTGCCTCAGTGCATCAACCAGACGCGCTATATTCCCCCTGAACCAGAGAACCGCGCCGCAGATAAGAATGTTTGCCAGTACCACAAGCCAGTGGGATGACTCGTACAAGCCAAACAGGAAACGGAAAGGGATGCTTGCATAAACCAGCACAGTGAAGTAAGCCATCAGCGATATCATGGGGCGGTGTCTTGACCCGTCGCGCCGGTAGAACATCAACGCCCCAACAATTACAGCGCATATCACCGCATTGACGATTGCGCTCGGATCACTTGTTACCATTGCTTGTCCCTCCTCCACGTAAGCGAGAGAGAATCCCAAACAGGCTACCCAGATCCTGACTGTTAACGAACGTCAGCAATTTAATGGCGATGGCTGCAACGATTACAGCACCGAGTGCATCAAGCGGCCTGTCACTGTACCCCGTCCACTTTGAGAAGTAAGACCCCAGCAGAGGAGCACCAATCACACCGAAGATGAATGAAGTTATGAAGTAGCCCACCAGCTTTAGGCGGCTGATATTTACCGCCGTAGCGACATAGAACACTGCCCCAGCGAACGCACCAAATACCACGCCATAATCAATGCCAGTTGCAAGGCCGAACATACTGGCCCCCATCAGCCCGCCAGCAGCTACCGTAGTGCCAGAAACAGGATCGGACATTTAGCCCCCTCTTTTTGCTGTGAGTCCTCTCAATCGAGGGGAAAGATAAATTCTATTTACTTGAATACCTGTGTGTACTTCTAAGGGTATACTTAGGATCTTTACGTTTGATTTAACACTGGAGCAAGAAATGACCAGTTCAGAACTTTTGGAATTGATCAAAAAAGATGTAAGAGATGTAAAGCAGCAAGGTTCAGAAACCATCCCGGTCGATAATTTACTTCACTATCTTTCAGAAATAGATGTGACAGAGCAGCCAGAGGCTAATGCTTTAACTCTCGAAGGGATTAAGCATCAAAACTCCACCCAATTGGAAATATTGAAAATTGAAAATAGCTTTCAAATAGAGTCTTTCAAAGCTGCTATCAGTATTGGTGCGAATGCTTGCAGAACATTCCTAATAATGAATGGAGGTGCAGCAATCGCTCTGTTGGCTTTTTTAGGAAATATTTGGAACAAGAATTCATCAGCTGAAGCTGCGTCTGCTATCGCATCAGCTCTCTATCTTTTCTGTGGAGGAGTCGTTCTGGCCGGACTTTGTTCGGGCTTATCCTATTTCTCACAGTGCTGCTTCGCATCATCATATCTTGGAACTAAAAAATTTTATCTTTGGCTCGGGCATACAATAAATGCTGTAGCCTGTATATGCGGCGCCGGTTCCATCTTCATATTTGCTTATGGTTCATATTGTGCTTATCAATCAATGATTGCTCAGTTAGTAAAATAAAAAAACCCGCTCATTGGCGGGTTTCTTTTTTGTCGGTTGCTCAGTTCGCTTTAACGTCCCGAGCCTATCACAATTCAAGCAGTTCCTGGCTCACTTTGCAAGTAAAATCTGTCGCCATTTGTGCCGAATGCGTCACACATTGGTGCGTACAGCATCGATTCTGCCAAACTAAGCCACGTATCAACTCTGCGTCTACAGGTCATGAAACACCAGTCAGGATGTTTTTCATAGAGCTCTTCCGCTATGCGGCGTTTGCTCTTCCGTAACCGGTAATGCTCCACCAGCAGGTGATACAGCTCTTTGTGCCCCCCCGTAATAAGGACTGCCCCCAGTACCTTATCAATCAGCAGTCCTTCATCGTCTGTACAGAAGGCCAGGCCGCTTTTGTTTTTCCCCGCGAGTATTTCACGAAAAAACGCCTCAAGCTCAGGCTTCGAGATGCCAGACTTCTTCATCCGGCGTAATGCCTCATTGATGGCTGTTTTGGTAACTTTCCCGGAGGCCAGTAACTGGTTGAACATATTTCCACCGCTACCGCCGCCGATGTAGGACCAGCGGCCCCACATGCGCAGCTTCCCTTGAATCCAGATGGCCTCCAGCGTTTTCAGCCTGACCATTTCACCAGCTTTTCCAACCTCGGACGGGTTAATCATTATGCGTTCTCCACTATGCCAGCACGCCAATTGCCAGCGAACGATCCAGAAATCGAAACAGCAGCTCCAGCTGTGAGCCGTGCTTCTCCTCAAATGCCACGGTGTCAGCGTGCAACTCGTCGTGATGCGCTCTGCAAAGCGGCAACACAAACAGGTCATGCGCTTTTGTTCCCATTCCACCTTGTCCGTGGCCTATCAGGTGATGGGGATCATCTGCTTGTTTGTTACAGCAGACACACTGCTGGGACTTAACCCAGCGCGTCCAGCTCTCGTTTACCCAGCGGCGGCGCTTTGGTCGCAGCATGAATGATTCCGGCGTTTCAGGATCTACGCGAAGACCGAGAATCTTTTTCTGCACCACTTCGCTCGCCGCTGGCTCCGGCACAATATCGCTCTCCTTCATCACTGGTTGATGCTTTATTTCCGGCAATCGCAGGGCTTTACGGGCCAGCGATTCAGGGATTACGTGCGCCAGATTGTTTATCACCAGCCACCAGCACAACTCCGGGATTGTCAGTTGATGGTCTTCGTTGAACCCCAGCTGTGAGCGGATGACCGTTATCAGCCAGGATACCAGGTTCTCACGCGCAATGCCTGCCAGCGTCTCTGTGTACTGATCACGCACCAGGTTATCGCAGGCCCAGCAAAGGCGGATGCTGCCGGGCTCATGCCGGAACAGCGTAAAATTTTCGCTGTGCCACGAACCGTGAGGGTACTGGCATTCAAAACGACGCTCCAGCTCGGCCTCCAGCGAGCTGATACCACCCGCGCGCAGAATGACGTCTTTGTTTTCGAATACTGGTTTCAAAACCGGGTCTTCTGCCAGTGGCTGCGTAGCGGGAGGGATGGGGCCGGTTGCGTAATCACTATATTTTTCCGGTGCTGGCTCAATCAGTACCCGCCCTCTCCTGAACATCGGCATGAGATCAGCACCTGGGCGAAGAAGAACAACGCCCATGCGTGGGGCAATCTCAGGGGTTAGTAGTGCTCTCATATCATCTCCACGTCAGGCAACTGCACGAAAACGTCGGATGGTGATTTCTACTTTCCCTTTCTTCACGATGTTCCCCCACTCCACCAGCATGCGCTTAACCTGACTGTCGTCTTCCCAGACGCCTGTTAGAGTCAGGGCATCGAAAAGCGCTTTGTTGTAGTTATCGATATCCCGACGGCGCTGATCCGGCGGATACAACACTATGTGAACCTCGGCCAGATCAGAGGATGGCCGGGGAACGGCCCGCAGTTGCTCAATAATCGCCGCTCTCGCTGCCTGCTGGAACTTGCGACCTGTCTCGCTTACCAGATGCCTGCCTTTCAGCGGTCCCTTGCTCGGGGCGCGCCAGTAACTATTTACGCTCGGTGGAAATGGTAAAGTCAGTTTCATTTAGCCCCCTTAAAGGATCGCTACAACGTCTTTTGCGACTTCCCGCGTACTGCTTTTGCAGGAGATCGAACGGCGCGCGTTGATGAATTGCAGGTTAAAACCATGCTCCCGGTACAGGTCGAGAACCTTCGGTGCAGATGAGTTAGAAATCACTACCCGAGCGCCACGGTGAAAGGCAGATACACATTGCTTCGCCAGGTCCACCTGGTTCTCCCAGCTAAAACCACCAGCGACGTAGGCGGTGAATCCGGTTGTTCCCGGCATCGGTTCGTAAGGCGGATCGCAGTAAACCACATCCCCTTTCCCGGCCAGGCTGATAGTTCGGCGGTAGTCAGCGGTCATGAATACGCAGTTATGCGCCATAGCCGCGAAGGCTTTCATCTCATCCATCGGGTAATACGGAGCCTTGTAGCCTCCCCAGCCCACATTGAACTTGTTCGCCTGGTTGTAGCGCATCAGGCCATTGAAGCAATGCCGGTTGAGATACAGGAATGCAGCTGCGCGTTCAGTAGCATCCAGCGTCTGTGCGTTGAACTCGGAACGGATCAGCTCATAGCCATCTGGTGACCGCATGTGCTCGAACATCCAGCGGGCCTTCAATTCCACTTCATCCGGCACCACCGCTAACATCTGATACAGATTAATCAGGTCCGGGTTAACGTCCGCCAGCAGGTAATCTGCGTGCTTTTCGCTGTTCAGGAATACCGACCCACCACCAACGAATGGCTCTATCAGGCGTTTTCCTGCCGGGATATGCACGAACAGGTCAGCCAGCTGGGTATACTTTCCACCTGCCCATTTCAGAAATGGCTTACTCATGTGCGGAACCCCGAGTTTTCTGGCAATGAGTAATCAACCCCATCGAAGCTGGCTCGCGAAATGGACGCCTCCTGGCGGGAGCTATTGAGTGGAGCAGATAGTTTTAACGACAGCTCATCCCATTTTTCCCGAAGCTTCGACGGGCTGAGTACGTTTTTACACCAGAACGAATCTTTGTTGGCGCGCTTAAAAAGTGAGCAAATTTGTTTATGAGTTCTCCCGTCCTGCATCACCATCAGGCGAACCTCATTCGCCCATGCGGTCCAGTTTGGTTCTTTAGGGCGAACTACCTCACCATCACTTTCAGCAGCCAGTTCGTACATGCTGATAATTTTTCCCCAAATGAACTCGGCGCAGGTTAAATCGTCCTGGCTGCCCCACTGCCGCTTTGCAGCGCTGTACACCACCGCGTCAGGATGTCGTGACAGAAATTCATCTGCAGAGCCCTGTTCGTCCGGTTGCGAAGCGTCCGGACAAGAAGGATTTATATCTGATGGATCAGTAGTTGATTTTACTGACGGATCCCCACCAGATTCTGACGGGTCAAAACTGGTTTTTTTGATGGATTCCGACGCCTCAAATTTTGAGGGGTCAATTTTTGACGCATCAGATTTTGACGCATCAGATTTTGACGTGTCAGATTTTGATGTGTCAGAAACTGACAGGTGAGAAAATGCCGCTTTCTGCAGTTTGGAAACGTTGAGCTGGTAGACGTTCGATGCATTACGGTTGCCGTTGCGGCGCTGCGTGCGAGTGAGCCACCCCTCTTTCTCAAGTGCAGCTATCGCCGTTCTGACAGTACTTTCACCAGCGCCAATCTGACGGGATATGGTCGCAATAGAAGGCCAGCAAACACCCTCATCGTTGCTGAAATCAGCCAGGCGCGCCATGATTGCCACGCTGGATAGTTTCATCCCCGAAGATGCGCAAGCGTCCCAGACGTATCCTGTTAATTTAGTGCTCATGATCGTCCTTTATTTCTCTGAATTTACGTCTGAACTGCTCAAGAGGGCTAAAGCATTCATGCTCGTACCCTTTACGCAGGTATATAACGCGCTGTGTTTGGGGTTCCCAGCGTATGACCCTGATCGGGACGCCGTAGTGATCTCTGAACCATCGGTTAAGTTCTCGCATACTTTCTCCGCCTGGCCGTTAAAGTCCCCTACCACCCACTGAGCAAACTGGTAGCAGACAGGTTCGAATCCGCCTGGTACTCTTACCTCATACACGAACTGCACCGGCCCTGCTCCACCAGGAACCGGACGCGCCACAAGTTGCGACCTGCGGTACTGTGTTGATAAACTGTTCATGCGTTAGTAATCTCCACTGATAACGACACGCCACGACGCCAGGAGCTGCAACTCGCTGGCGTCACTTCTTTTTGCGTGAAAATAACGTGATAATTGCGGCAATCTCTTCTTCCCGAGCTGCCAGATGGCGGCGGTGATGCACCATGATTTCTTCTGCCTCATGCCTTTCGATAACCCCATCTTCAAGTGCCTGTTCGATAATCTGGTCAACCTGACCTCTGGCTGCCGAGGTACGCATTGCACGACTAAACAGGTCCACGCGATCGAGTTCTTCCAGGTGCGGCACATCCACCAGCAGAGCACCACGACGGCGGGCGAAGTAGTCTGCCAGTAGCGACGTGTTGGAAATGTCTTCCATCGCTTCCAACTCGCTGACTTCGAAGAAACGACAGCCGTTTTTTTCGTAGAGGTTGTTGTTGAACTGCGTGACGGTCATACCCAAGGCGCCAGCCATTGCTTCGCGCCCACCTGGATATGCTTTGCACATAGATTTCACGACTTCTTTGAGGTTCATACCTACTCCTTTCAAACTCGGGTGGTAGTTACAAATTTGATGCAGTGACATTAAGCTTTCGCATTGCTGTACCTCTTAAATAGGCCCAGTCAATGTCAGGACGAAGCTCTTCGCAGGTGACAGCACCACCAGTAGCTTTCTCAATCTCAGGGCATCGTTCCGCAGGTATTTGCCTAATGCCCGTTGTCCATTGATTCACTGTTGGTGATGAGATGCCTAGATTCCTTGACAAAGCGGCTTGTCCCCCAACAATGCGGCAGGCTTCACTGATTGCTTCAAGGCTACTTCTCATAAACGGATTCCTATGATTTCCACACAAGCCGATATTAGGCTAAGCCTAATAAACAATCAATAGGAATTGCCTAAGCTATAGGTTATGAGGATTATTAGGCAATGCTTAGTGGTAAAGAATTGGGCCGAGCGATCGAGCAGGCCATAGACAAGAAGCTTTCAATAGGTTCTGCCAAGAGTAAGGCGGAAATCGCACGTCATTTCAAAATAAAACCCCCATCAATCCATGACTGGATCAATAAAGGCTCCATATCGAAAGAGAAGCTACCAGAGCTTTGGAACTACTTTTCTGATGTTGTGGGCCCCGAGCACTGGGGACTAAAGGGATACCCGCTAACTGATACATGTGAGCCCGCAACAGATCCCATGGTTAAAAATGGTTCTATTGACGAGCTCTATAATAAGGCTTCGAGAGAAAAAAAGGCTATCATTGATTTTGTCCTCTTAGAGCAAGGACAGCGTATACCTGGCTGGGTAGATAGCGATGCTAAAGCATATTTAGACTCATTAGAGATGAAGATAAGGAGATGGGCAGAGCAGGAGGAAGATGGAAAAAAACAAACGAAAGCCAGAGCTTAAGCTTATATGGTCTAACGGACAATATCTCTAAGCTCCATACATGTTAAAAGCTCTGAGATTGATTCGCTTGCATAACTCAATCCCTGTGGGGGATTGGCTTGTATGAAGCCTATCCGGGATTGTGACTTGCTTTGATTTAACAGCAGGTTTTCACTTTGCATGGAGGATGCATGGAAAACTTCAAAGTACGTCTTAAAAATCACATTGAACATGTTAAAAATGTTAGAGAACACTGCACAACGGAAGAGACAACCAAGCAGGCTTTGATACTTCCTTTTTTGGACATCCTAGGCTTTAACGCATATGATCCGCAAAAAGTCAAAGCTGAATATGGTGCGGACTTCCCTGGTGTGAAAGTGGGTGAGCGTGTAGATTATGCTCTATTCTGCCAAGGTGTTCCCGTTATGTTTATTGAGGCCAAAGGTTGTAAAGAAAAAATGGACAACCATTGTCCTCAATTATCTAGGTATTTTAATTCTACTCCTGAGGTGACAATATCAGCAATTACTAATGGAATTGAATGGCGCTTTTTTACGGATCTCAATGAAAAAAATATAATGGATTCAACGCCATTTTTACGAATCATGATGGATGACATTAAAGATTCTGATGCTGAGCAATTATTTAGATTCCGCCATGACAAATTCAAACCAGAGGCCCTAAGAACCCTTGCAGAAGAGAGTGTATATATTTCTGCATTTGTTAAAGTTGTGAGTACAAGCCTTCGGGAAGTAGATCATGAATTTGTTAGATATGTTGCAGGACGAGCAAATATTGGTCGTCAATTAAATCAAAGATTTATAGAAACAATAACTCCATTGGTGAGGCAGGCCGTAGAGAGGTCAGTAAGTGAAATGGTTGTTTCTGGTCTTTCATCAAGAACATCTATTCCTGAATTAGAATCCCCTGCTGATGCAACTGAAAATAATGTAATTGATGAGCGCGCAGATATTGTCGATGCAGAGAACCCCAACATAGTAACAACCTATAATGAAAGAATTTTATTTGAAAAAATCTGTTCTATTATAGGCCCTGCATACGAACTTCAAGCCAAAGATACAGAGTCCTATTACTCTATTCTTTTCCAAGGAAAAACAAACCGCTGGCTGGTTCGCTATTATGACAAGAAGAATCGCTCAAACATACAGTTACCAATTGATATCAATGAAATAACCGGTAATGAAATTAAAAGAGCCGGACTTGAACATGATAACAATCGTATTTTCATTGAACATCCCGAGGATGTATTAAGGATTTCAGGTTTAATCCTTGATTCTTTACAATATGTACAGAATGATGAGAATTTCAGAAAGCGTCGTCCATAATCATAAAAACACTAGCTTTATTTCACACAAATCCCGCTTATGCGGGATTTTTTTTGACCGCCGACCACCATTAGGCTAAGCCTATTGACATGACATTAGGCATAACCTAACATCAAGTGAGTCTGATGGACTATGTCATCTTGGCGGCACCAGTTTCCCCATTGTTTCTGGTTCGCCCTTTTACAAAAGACATCAGAGCACCACCGAGTGACGTGCCCTAACACAATCCGCCCGAGCGGATTTGCGGCCGCAGGTGCTCTTCTGTGTTGTGTGGAGAACTAACGTACCGCCATTGCAGTGGCGGTCCCCCATCAGCAAGAAATTTTAACCAGCTATTCACCCACTCTCATGGGTTGGGTTGCTGCACCCTAAATTTACGCGTTGCAGCGCGTCAGATGGAGAACAAAAGATGGCTAAGACAGCAAAACAACTGATTAAACAGGCGTACAAAATAGCCAAAACTATGCCACCAGAACAGGCAGCAATCATCAAGGAACTGGCTACCGTCCTCGATGTTTCGAATGTAGCTCTGCGCCAGACACGCACCGAACGTGACGCCCTTCTCGCAGAGGTCAAATCCTGGGCGAAGGAGTGTGATCGTATTACTGAGCGATATACCAAGAAGCGCATAAATCTGCATGTCCTCGAAGCAATGCGCGATTTGAAAGCAATTTGCCCCACCAGCTTCCGTAACGTGGAGGCTCTCTGATGGCTAAAGACTCAAAGGTTGTATACGGCGCCAGCGGCAAAACGAACGCTTTAACGTTCGAACCTGAAAGCCTGCATCTGGTTACCGACAAAACACACCCGCTTTACGATGAACGGGTCCACCTTCCTATCGACGAAGGAATGGTACTGAACATCAAGGAGTTGGGTGTACTGGAACCTATCATCGTCTGGAAAGACCCTGAAACGGGGCTCACCTGCGTAGTTGTAGGCCGTCAGCGCGTAAAACATACCCTGGAGGCAAATAAGCTTCTTTTGAAAGAGGGCAAAGACACACTGCTTGTTCCTGGGGTTGTTAAGCGCGGGTCAGCAAATCAGATGGCTAAATACATGGTCAGCGAAAACGAAATTCGCCGACCTGATACACCGCTTGGCCGGGCTAAAAAAATGTCAGACCAGCTCGACCGCGGGCTCGATGAGGACGACATTGCAGTGTTGTTTGGCTGCAGCGTTCAGACCGTTCGTGCAACGCTTTCCCTTCTCGATGCCACCCAGGCCGTCAGGGAAGCGGTGGAGGCTGGCACAGTTACCGTTACCCAGGCACGTCAGCTGGCATCGCTTAAACCCGAAGAGCAGCGGGAGAAGGTCTCCGAAATCGAAGCGGCTACTGCTGGCACAACCGGCCATGAAAAAGCCCGTCGCCAGCGTCAGATCCTCGGTGATGCAAAGCCGCGCCTGAAAACCCGCAAAGAAATTGCAAAAGCCCTCGAAGATGCCAGCGGCGAATATGCCGAGGCTCTGCGCTGGGTCCTTGGGGAGGCGCAATGAATTTTGAACCTGAGAATTACAGCAAATACACCCTGCGTCGGCTCGCCGCCCTGTTAGATGTGATCTGCTGGGTGCTGATTGCCGTAGTAACCGTTGGTATCTGCATGTTTATTGAATGGTGGACAGCATGAGCAACGTAACCAAACCAACCAGCAAGGGGAAATTTGATGGGGCAGTTGATTACCTCTGCTCCGATGAGGCTCGTTTTCTGGTTATGCGGGGCGACTATAGCGAAGCAGATATTATCCAGGCATCTGTATCCCAAGATGTGATTGATGCTGAAGGCGCAGAGGATTTTGCTTCCAGTGCTCGCTATTACCAGTGCTGGTACAAAGTCAGTCCAATTGGTGGGCAGGAAGGTTATTCAGGCTGGCATCATCCTCGTGATACGCCTTGTCGCGGCGCGTATTTCGCATCTGTTCTGCAGTGGGATTAAGGAGAATGCAGCATGACTGATATCACCGAACTGGTGCAATCTGAAATTAATGATGCGTTGGCCCAGCTGAAGCAGATCAGCGAATACCCCACGCCGTCTACTCAATACGCTCGAGTGCCGCGTAAATACATCCTCGCGCTGGTAGAGGCGCTGGAGAAGGCGCAGAGGATGGAATCCTACTGGAAAGCTCAATGCCGTGGGATAACGGACCACTGCGAGGAGTTGCAGGCGCGCATCGCCGAGCTGGAGTCCCGCACCGTGAAGCTGCCTAAAAGATTTTGCCCGGAGGAGTACGAAGGAAGCCTGCTATGGTCAGAAACGGAAGTTTGGAACCAGGCCATTAGTGCATGTAATGGCGCACTCCGTACAGCAGGCATCAAGGTGGAGGCTGAGTGATGGCACTGACACACGATGAACTTTGCCAGATAGCCTGCCGCTTTCTGCAAAACAACGGTTTCAAGGTGGCCTTTCATGACCGGTTCCGAGCATGGACGCCATACGGTGAGCAGGCTGATGCAATCGGCTTTCGCAATGGGGCCAGTTGTTTGATTGAGGCTAAATGCTCTCGTTCTGACTTGTTGGCCGACCGCAAGAAGCCTTTCCGTGTTGAACCCGAGAAGGGCATGGGAGACTGGCGTTTCATGATTAGTGAGCCGGGTATCGTAAATATTGAGGATTTGCAGCCTGGGTGGGGATTGCTTCACGTGGTCAAAGGTCGGGTTAAGAAGGTTCACGGCTGGCCTGGAAACTGGGAGTGGGTTAACCGGGACAGCAAGCCATTTCAGGCTAACAAACAGGCGGAATGCGATTACATGTTTAGCGCGCTCCGTCGCATGGACTTACGCGGCCACCTCAAAGAAGTATACGACGGCGTGATAGTTAACCGGGCAGCAGAAGGAGCCAACCAATGACCAAATCAACCATACCCAGAAAGCAGTTAATTAAAAAGGCGCAGGAGCAAATTGAGTTTTGCCGTCACACGAAGATAACGGGTGAAGGCCGCGCCCATGTAAACCAATGTGCGGCGTTGTTTGAAATCGCGCTGGCCGCAATGGACAGCGAGCCAGTGGTGAAAAAAGTGGCCTGCTGGTCTTGCCAAAATGAGGTTGAGATTGCGGCCATTTCTGATTGTGATGGGTGCTGCCCAAAATGCGGCACGCGAATTCACCTCGATGAAGAGCCATACATTGCACCTCTGTCCGCTCCGGACCGTGACCAGGTACGCCAAGAGCACGCCGAGTGGTCACAGGCTACCTTCGGCAATGTCGGCCCGGTTGGCCCGCTGAAGCACCTCA
>OGJQ01000702.1_pt1 | contig 22643 bp, 19 predicted proteins | sample 1572261 | NCBI WGS metagenome assembly OGJQ01 (sample SAMEA2582138, study PRJEB24529) | metagenome | biome: Human gut stool | place: China | collected 2011
TGCCGGAGTATCAAGAAAACAGCCAGAAAGCACATTTGCAGAAGTGCTTAAGCTTAATGCATATAGCAGAGGTATGGGTGGAATGGGAATACCAGGTGATCTTTCAAGCCAGTCACGATTTGTTAAAGTGGCATTTACAAAGCTTAATGCAGTATCTGGAAGTGACGAGATGGAGAGTGTAAGCCAGTTCTTCCATATACTTGGTTCAGTAGACCAGCAGAGAGGCTGCTGCGAGGTGGCAGATGGAAAGTTTGAGATAACTATATATACATCGTGTTGTAATGCGACCAAAGGAATATATTATTATACAACCTATGATAATCACCAGATAACAGCAGTAGATATGCGAAAAGAAAATCTGGATGCTTCACAGCTTATAAGATATCCTATTATAACTACTGGTGAGGTAAGATGGCAGAATAAGTAATGTTTAACTAATAGGCATATCTTGTGATTTAAAGAGTTTGTTTATATATGGGAGGATTAAGGTTGAAGTACGATTTTGATACAGTAGTTGACAGAAGAAACACAGGGTCACTTAAGTGGGATGTGCGTGAAAATGAACTTCCTATGTGGGTTGCCGATATGGACTTTAAGACAGCACCGGCTATTACAGAAGCTATTATAGAAAGGGCACAGCATGGAATATACGGATATTCCATAGTACCGGATGAGTGGGGGCAGTCTTACAAGGAATGGTGGAAAAACAGACATAACTGGGATATAGACACAGACTGGCTTGTGTTTACAACAGGTGTTATTCCTGCTATATCGAGTGTGGTAAGAAAGCTCACAACACCTAATGAAAATGTGCTTATACAGACACCTGTTTATAACATTTTCTTTAATTCGATAGTAAATAACGGCAGACGTGTACTTGAAAGTCCGCTTGTATACAAAGATGGAGAATACAGCATAAACTGGACAGACCTTGAAAGTAAGTTGTCAGACCCACAGACATCGCTTATGATATTGTGCAATCCCCAGAATCCGTCAGGAAAAATATGGGACAGGGAAACTCTGAAAAGAATAGGTGAGCTATGTAAGAAATATTATGTAACAGTCGTTTCAGATGAGATACATTGCGACATAACTGACCCGGACAAGGAATATATTCCATTTGCATCTGTGTCTGATATATGCAGAGATATAAGTATTACATGCATAGCACCAACAAAGACTTTTAATATGGCAGGTATCCAGACAGCAGCAGTTGTTGTTCCACAGAAGAACTTAAGACATAAGGTATGGCGTGCACTTAACACAGATGAGGTTGCTGAGCCGAACACATTTGCAATATCAGCAGCAATAGCAGCTTATAAGAATGGTGCAGAATGGCTTGATGAATTAAGGCAGTATATAAGTAATAATAAACAAATCGTGTATGATTATGTGAAAGCTAACATACCGGATATAAATGTGGTTAAGAGTGATGCAACATATCTTTTATGGATAGACTGCTCAAAACTTACGAAAGACAGCAGAAGGCTTGCGGCAGATATAAGAAAGAAGACAGGACTTTATCTGTCGGCAGGAAGTGTATATGGAAAAGGTGGAGAGAGATTTTTAAGGTTGAATATAGCGTGCCCGGAGAGTGTTCTTAAGGATGGACTTGAAAGACTTAAAAATGGCTTAATGGAGATTAATGAGGGCAGCAGGCTTAGGTATGAGATGTTTGAGTATATGTTGGAGGAGTAAGTGGATTAATATATAAAATAATGCTTATATGAACTATATAAAATAAGTCTTATAACCATAATAATAAGAAATAATAAGATATATTTCATATATACTTATGAAAATTTAATATATTTCTTAGAAATAATTGACAGAAAAAGTTAAAAACTTAACAATTTAAAGGTTGCTTTTTGCTAACTGATTATGTATACTATCAAAAGAATGTGGTTAAATCCATTTTCTGTAAATTACTATAATACTTATAAAAGGTATTAAGGAACTACAATTAAAGAAAAGAGGTTTAATGTAAAATGGCAAACGTTGATTTAAGCAAGTATGGTATTACAGGCGCTACAGAAATTATTCACAATCCTTCTTATGAATTATTATTCGAAGAAGAAACAAAGGCTTCTAACGAAGGTTACGAAGTAGGAAAGGAAAGCGAACTTGGTGCTGTTGATGTTATGACAGGTATCTATACAGGTCGTTCTCCTAAGGATAAGTACATTGTAGTAGATGAGAATTCTAAGGACACAGTATGGTGGACTTCAGATGAGTACAAGAATGATAACCACCCAATGTCAGAAGATGTATGGGCTAAGGTTAAGGATATTGCTAAGAAAGAACTCTGCAACAAGAGACTTTTCGTAGTAGATGCATTCTGTGGTGCTAACAAGGATACAAGAATGGCTGTTCGTTTTATCGTAGAAGTAGCATGGCAGGCACATTTCGTAACTAACATGTTCATTAAGCCAACAGCAGAAGAACTTGAAAACTTCGAGCCAGATTTCGTAGTATATAACGCTTCTAAGGCTAAGGTTGAGAATTACGCAGAATTAGGTCTTAACTCAGAGACATGTGTAGCATTCAACATCACAAGCCACGAGCAGGTAATCATCAACACATGGTATGGTGGAGAAATGAAGAAGGGTATGTTCTCTATGATGAACTACTACCTTCCACTTAAGGGAATAGCTTCAATGCACTGCTCAGCTAACACAGATAAGAATGGTGAGAACACAGCTATCTTCTTCGGTCTTTCAGGAACAGGTAAGACAACACTTTCTACAGATCCTAAGAGACTTCTTATCGGTGATGATGAACACGGCTGGGATGACAATGGCGTATTCAACTTTGAAGGTGGATGCTACGCTAAGGTTATCAACCTTGATAAGGAATCAGAGCCAGATATCTACAATGCTATTAAGAGAAATGCTCTTCTTGAGAACGTTACTCTTGATGAGAATGGTAAGATTGACTTTGCTGATAAGAGCGTAACAGAGAATACTCGTGTATCTTATCCAATTAACCATATTAAGAATATTGTAAGACCTATATCTTCAGCTCCAGCTGCTAAGAATGTTATCTTCCTTTCAGCTGATGCATTTGGTGTACTTCCTCCAGTATCTATTCTTACTCCAGAGCAGACACAGTACTACTTCCTTTCAGGATTTACTGCTAAGCTTGCTGGTACAGAGAGAGGAATCACAGAGCCTACACCTACATTCTCAGCTTGCTTCGGACAGGCATTCCTTGAGCTTCATCCTACAAAGTATGCTGCTGAGCTTGTTAAGAAGATGGAAAAGAGCGGAGCTAAGGCTTACTTAGTTAACACAGGCTGGAATGGAACAGGTAAGAGAATTTCTATTAAGGATACTCGTGGTATCATCGATGCTATCCTTTCAGGTGCTATTAAGACAGCTCCTACAAAGACACTTCCTATGTTCAACTTTGAAGTACCTACAGAACTTCCAGGTGTTGATTCAGGTATCCTTGATCCTAGAGACACATACGCTGATGCTTCTGAGTGGGAAACAAAGGCTAAGGATCTTGCAGAAAGATTTAACAAGAACTTTGTTAAGTATACAGGCAACGAAGCTGGTAAGGCTTTAGTAGCTGCTGGCCCTCAGTTATAATTAAGTTACATTAATAAAAACTGATCGCTGGGATATATACCGGATTGTAGTTTAATATTAATAAATAAAACTCCACATACTCTGTTTACATGACAGGGATGTGGAGTTTTTAATATGATTTTATATAGGTATTCATTATAAGTCCTGTTATTTAGCAGGAATTAAGAGAAAATCAAGATAAAAAATTAGATTAGAGCTGTTTTCAGAGCTAAATCTCTGGTTTAACAATATTAAGTGGCATCATAAGATGGTTTATGAGGATTCGGTATGCTTCATTTCCATCGCCAGCTTTAAGCTTTTCAAAATATTCTTCATGTTCATCAACGGTTCCGATGCTTCGACCATCCACCTGGAGAGCAGATTGCGTTGTAAGTCTGATAAGATACATAAGACGCTGGAACATATGGTTGATTTCTTCATTCTCTATATAGTTAACGAGTAGAAGGTGGAATTCGTGGTCATAGTTGATGAAGCTTTCATAATCATCATCAAGATTAATAGCTTCCTTTTGCTTATCAAGAATTTCTCCAAGCTTTTCTATAGTCCGCTGACCTTTTGGCGTATTGTATTCGTCAGCCAGACATTGTGTGCAGAAGCCTTCTATGGCACATCTTATCTGTATAGTTTCCTTCATATCCTTCTGGCTTAACTGTCTTATTCTGAAGCCCTTGCTTGGAATAACTGTTATATAACCATCCTGGCTGAGACACTGGAGAGCCTCACGCATGGGAGTTCTTGATATTCCTAGTTCTTTGGATAACTTAGTTTCTGAGTAAAGAGTATTAGCATCCAGCTTGTGGCTGAGAATAAGATTCTTGATATAGTTGTAAGCCTCAAGCTGTAATGACGACATAAGCTGCATATATTCCTCCGTTGTATAAATGCCTGATAATAGTTATGTCCATAATATGTTATAAAATCTTAATGAACAGTAACTAAAAATGAAAAAGTAACAAAAATGAAAAAGTAATAAAAAAACATAAAAAATACAATTTACCTAACATATAATAGTCGATAATTGACTATAGGTCAATGAAATTAATATAAAATCGGTACACCGGTATGCAATATTTGTGATAAAATTATTAAAAACTTGGATATGTTAGGTGATTGTATTAATATAATTATTGGAAATATCGTGATTATTATGTGATTTAATAGTTAAAATATTTTTTGATTGCCAGTTTTGTAGAGTTATCTTTACAAATGCAAGAAAGATATTATATGAAAATAGAAAGGAAAAACAGATAAAACAAATGTTATTGTTATATTAACATCATAATATTTAATAAGCGATTCACAACTATTATATCACTTATAAGTATATAAAGCTGCACAAATAATCATGAATAAAAAATGTATTTTTGGTTAATCTGTTTTTGAATACAGTACTATAATACAAACCGTAAAAAGAAATAGATAAACTTAACACCACCTCTTTGTTGAAGGCCTGCTAAGCTAATCAGATTTTTGGAGGAAAAGATAAATGAATACTTTAAAAGCTGAAAAAAGAAGCATGAGTGACAAAGCAAAGAAATTAAGAAGAGAAGGTTATGTAACAGGTAATGTGTTTGGCAGAAGCATTGCTGAATCGATTCCGGTACAGATTGAGAAAAAGGAAGCAGAAAAGTTCCTTTCTGTCTGTGGCAAAGGTAGTGAAGCACAGCTTTCCCTTGAAGGACAGCAGTATGATGTCCTTGTAAAGGAAGTAGATTATGATCCTATCAAGAGACAGACATTAGAGATTGATTTTCAGGTTCTTACAGAAGGCGAAAAGGTTCGTTCTGTAGCAGAGATTGTACTTGTTAATCATGAACTTGTACAGGGAGTACTTGAACAGCATATGGAAGAGATTCCTTATAAGGCAGGCAAGTCTGCACTTGTTGAAAAAGTCAGTGTAGATGTTGGTAATCTTAAGCCTGGCGACAGTATTAAGGTAGAAGATCTTGATATCGCTAAGGATAAGGATGTTTCAATCTCACCAGATGTATTAGAGAAGGTTGTTGTCAGTGTAACAGAACAGACATATGCTGAAGCAGATGCAGATGACACAGAAGCAGCTGAAACAACAGAAGCTTAGGTAGTGCATGGAGGAATTTGCAGTATAAGGACTTCTGATTTTTAAAGTTAAAATATAGCATTTGTAAATCCGGTATGTATAAAGGCATGCATACCGGATTTTTGTGTTTTTAACATGATTTTATGTGATTATAAAAATGTGCATTTCTCAAATACTGCTTTTATGTTGAATTTTGTTGATTATAGATATATACTATATTTATGTGTCATTAAGACTGTAAGAATGTGACTAAAGTGTAGAAGGTAGGTATTGCGTATGAGTAAAGCGTATGATGCGGAAGAGTTCAAAGCAAGGGCTAATATTAAGACAAGAAATGTATGGTTTTTGTTGAATCTGTTATTGACAGCACAGTATTGTTCTAATGTTACAAAAGGAACTTATGATTCCAAATATATAGTCCCCTTTTTACTGCTATGCTGGGTGCCATATGTATCAGGATCTATATATATTAAGATTAAGGGAAAGAATGCACCGTTTTATAAGTTTGCAATAACTATTGGGTATGGAATATTTTATGGCTTTATAGTATGTACAAGCCAGACTATGCTTTCTTTTGCATATATATTCCCTGTTGCAAGTATGTTTATTCTTTTTAAGGATAGGAAGTTTATGATACGATGCGGTGTGTTTAATTGCATTATGTTAATACTGGCATCAATATACCGCTTTGCTATATTAGGCATGAATACCACCGCTGATGTAGATAACTATATGTTACAGATATCATGTATAATATTAAGCTATGTTTGTTATGTTATGTCTATTAATCACCTGAATCTTTCAGATGGTGCACTTACAGATTCAATCAAGGATGATCTTGAAAGAGTTGTTAAGACAGTTGAACAGGTTAAGGATTCAAGTAATATGATTGTTGATGGAATCACAGTTGTACGTGAACTTGAAGAAGAAAACAAACAGGGTGCTAACTTCGTAGTATCAAGTATGAAAGAATTGTCACAGAATAACGCTATACTCCGTGACAGAACAGACTCATCAACTGACATGACGACTAAGATTAATGACCAGGTAGAGAATGTAGCTTCACTTATTAATGATGTAGTAAAGCTTGTAAGTGAATCGGTTGAACATACAGATATGAGTACAAAGGAGCTTTCTGATGTAGTTGAAAGTACTAATACCATGGCAAGATTATCTGGTGATGTAGATAATATATTACATGAATTCCAGCAGGAGTTTGAAAAAGTTAAGACAGAAACAGGAACTATTGAAGAAATCAATTCACAGACGAATCTTCTTGCACTTAATGCATCCATAGAAGCAGCAAGAGCCGGGGAAGCTGGTAAGGGCTTTGCAGTTGTAGCTGATGAGATAAGAAACTTAAGTGATGAAACACAGGAATCATCAGATAGAATTATGACTGCACTTAATCATCTTGGCAACACATCAGGTAAAATGCTTGATTCAGTAAAGGGTATGTTATCAATCATACAGGAGACACAGGGCAAGGTTATAAAGGTTAACGAAAGTGTTTCCGGAATAGCAGCTGACTCTAACCAGATAGGACAGCATATAGGAGTTGTCGATTCTGCCATGCAGGAGGTTGAGAGTTCTAACCGCAATATGGTCGATAATATGAAGCAGATAGAAAGTGTTATGCAGGTTATCAATGACTGTATAACTAATGCAGATGAAAGTACTAAGATTATGCTTAGTAAGTATGAGGAATCTGCACGTAATGTCAATAAGATTGAAAGCGTAGTCGGAGCTATGATGGAAAAGCTCGGAGTTGGTGGTTTCATGGGAATCCAGGATATAAAGCATGGTATGAGATGTACAGTCAGACAGCTTATATCAGGAAAGCCTTCTGATAAAGATTATAGTGGCGAGATAATTTCACAGAAGGATGGAGCTTTATATGTAAGATTCGATAAGGAAGATGTTGATGTTGATAATACAGCTTTAAGATATGAAATAGAGATTGTGGCAGGCAATGTTCTTTATCGCTGGAGTGATGTATCAGCTAAAAGGGCATCTGAATATAAAGAAGATGTATGCAAGCTTGTTGTATCAACACTTCCAAGCATTGTTAACAGAAGAAAGTATACAAGAATGCCGATACATAACAAATGTACTATAATTTTTTCGGATGATACCGGAACAACATTCGCAGGCGAGATGGTTAATATAAGCGCTAATGGTTTTGCGTTTATGTCTAAGGCAGCAGAATTTGCCGAATGTAATGGCAAAAATATGATAGTAAACATTCCTGATTTCCCAATAGAACAGGGAAGATATCTTGAGGGTGTTGCAATAAGAAGTACAGATAGTGATGGCAGCTACATAGTAGGATGCCGTATGCCAGAGGATAGCATAGAGATAGGTAACTATGTTAACAGAAATTATTCGGAATAATGTCTGTTAATATAAAAATGTAAGCCGGTGGTAACATTCTTTTTGTATTATGGTGGTAGAACAATAGTATGGTATAGAGGGTTCTGGATATTATAATTACAGTAAGATACGAATTGATGCCTACAGAATAAGATCTTTAGATCATGGCATCATCATAATATGGAAAGCAGATGGTTGAATGAAATCGGTTAAAGATTATAATAGCTATGTAAAGCTTATAAGAGCTGTTGTTATGGTTGTTGTATGTTTTACAGTTATATATGTAGTAACGCTTGCTGGGAAAAGCAGGATAAATAATTATAAAAGCAGTGAAAAATCAAAGCAGGATGACAGTAGTGTTATTCCTGAAGAAGATGAAGAGGCATATGAGCTTCCACCAAGAACACTAAACACAGCAGTTATTCCTTATGATGGAAAAGAAAGGGCTGTATCATGCTGGGGGGATTCCATGATGTTTGGTATAGGAGCTGGGGAAGCATATGTTTTCGGTGAAGATAACGTACTTGATATATCAGACTGGACTACACCATATACGTTAGAATATCTGACTGGCATTAAAGTGTATAATCTTGGTGTTTCGGGGGAAACATCGAACGAGATAGCACTTCGACAAGGTGGAATAAAAATGTATGCTGATAACACATTTGAAGTTGGTTATGACGACAGTGTTGAAATCAGTATAATAGATGAATATGGCAATCCTGTATATATGGCTGATTTTAGTGCATATGGATATGCGGAACCACATGAATCAGATGTAGTATATATCAATGATGATATGTTTAAGATAACAGGAACAGAAGAAACCGGACTGTATATATGCCGGTATTCAGAAGAAGAAGATGTCTATGATGCATTTACAACTGTATATGAGGGTACGCAGATTGTAACCAAAGCCTCCCATGAACGTAAGAATGATATTCTTATACTTGAAATAGGAAGTAATGGAGGCTGGGATAATTATAGGCAGCTTATAAGCCAGTATGATGCCATGATTCAGAATGCTGGCTGTGATTATTTTATCATAGTGGGTGATACAGATGATCCTGGAACGTCAATAGCGGATACTGCGCAGGGGTTCAGGAATGATGATGGAACATATGTAGGAGTTGGTGATACTGCATGGGAAGCAACACTAAGGGAAGCATATGGAGAGCATTTCATTAATATGAGAACATATCTTATAGAAAATGGTCTGTCAGATGTCGGTTTAAGAGCGACTAAAGCTGATTACAGAGGATTCAGGCGGGGGCGTATATCCAAACAGCTAAGGTCTGACTGGACACATTTTAATTCGTATGGGTATTATGCGAAGGGGCTGGCAATCTATGCGAAGGGGGTGGAACTAGGATATTGGAAATGATGTATAGGGGCATCAGTTTAAGGAGTAGAAATATAAATGAACAGAAATGGTAAAAAAAATAAAAATTATGCAGAGCTTATAAAAGAGTTTATAAAAAACAATAAGAAGGCTTCCATATGTACAATGGCAATAATTCTTGTAGTTTTAGCAACAGTGGTAACAACAGTAACAGCAGGTGCTGTTAAAAAGAAAAAGCTTAGCAAAAGGCAGGAAGATACAAGTGTTGTAGTGGACATAACAACTGGTACAACGAATGAAGAAACAGAAGCTACAGAAGAAGAAACAGAGGAAGAAACAGAAGCAGAGGTTGTAGAAGACTATGTTGTTGAAGAATTCTTTGAGAATGAGATATCAACAGAAGACCAGGAAGCATTAGAACTTCCATCAAGAAGGCTGAATGTAGAGAATCGTCCATATGATGGTGCCAGAAGATATATTTCATATTTTGGAGATAGTATGGTAGCTGGTGTAGGCTGCGGTTCGGTCAACGCATCGGTTAATGGAATGAATATAACAGGATGGACGTCTCCACGTACTATATCATATCTTACAGGCATTGAAACTTATAATTTCGGTGTTCCGGGTGAGACCTCTTACGAGATAGCTTACAGGGCAGGTGGAGTAAAGCTTTATACAGACAGAAGTGTGACAATAAGTGAAGATGTTTCAGCGATAGTCAGACTTATAGATGAAGATGGAGATGTATTCACATGTGATGATTATAGTGGTTATGGAGTTGAGAGTAACTCATATCCAGATACGATGTATATTAATGGATATCTGTGTAAGGTTATGAATACAGGTTATAACGAAGTCAGTATACAGCTTGTAAAAGGTTATGCAGCATATAGTATGGATACGGCTGATACAGGTGTAAGACATATACAGGCCCAGCAGTATGCTGACAGCAATATAAAACCAGTAAATAACGACATGACGGATGAACCAGCAGGTGTAAAAATAACAGAGAATGCAACAACAGGAAAGAAACCATCAGAAAATATAACAGAAACATCAACGGAAAAATCAACACAGGCACCAACAGAAGTGACAACAGAAAAATCAACAGAAAAACCAACAGAACCACCAACGAATCCGTCTATAGGTCTTGTAGATATTCCAGAAGGCTCATTGGCTGAACCAAAGGCAGCAAAAGACCATAGCCAGAAGGATATTCTCATACTAGAGATAGGAAGTAATGGAGGCTGGGGAAGCGATTATCAGACACTCATACTTCAGTATGACAACATTATTATCAATTCAGGCTGTGACTATTATATAATAGTTGGTGATACAGATGATCCAGGAACATCCATAGGTGATGATAACCAGGGTGAATATAATGAAGATGGTTCTTATGTTGGTATAGGTGATACATCATGGGAGGCAGCATTAAGAGAAGCATATGGAGCTCATTTCTTTAACACCAGAACATATATAATACAGTATGGACTGGATGTATGTGGATTGAAGACGACAACAGAGGATCTTGAAAACTTCAAGCGTGGTAATATATCAAAGCAGTTAAGATATGACTGGACGCATTTTAATGCCTATGGATATTATGCAAAAGGCATGGGAATATATGAAAAAGGAAAAGAACTCGGATATTGGAGTTGATAAGTAGTAAAATCTGACATATAATCTGAAATAATGTATATGATATTATCATTATGACAGTTTATATGTCATTTTTAATATAATGATGTCGGGGCGAGTTCCAAGGCCTTTCACCCACATATGAGCAAGCTCATGCGGGTTTAAACCTTTTGACACTGGTATCATATAATACAGGCAGGAAAAATAGTGTGAAAAATAAGATTTTTCACACGCAAGAATGGAGATTATTATGACAAAAAAACAACTGGCAATAGAGGTTATAGAACGGCTTAAAAAGCAATATCCTGATGCAGGATGTACACTGGATTATGATGAGGCATGGAAGCTGCTGGTAAGCGTAAGACTTGCAGCACAGTGTACAGATGAAAGAGTGAATATAGTTGTACAGGGCTTGTTTTCCAAATATCCATCAGTTAGTGCACTGGCACATGCAGATGTGGATGATATAGAGAAAATAGTACGTCCATGTGGTCTTGGTAAAAGTAAGTCCCGTGACATAAGTGCATGCATGAAGATGCTTCATGAAAAGTATAATGATAAGGTTCCAGATACAATGGAAGAGCTTTTAAAGCTTCCAGGCGTAGGAAGGAAAAGTGCGAATCTTATTATGGGAGACGTATACGGAAAGCCAGCTATAGTCACAGATACACATTGTATAAGGCTGTGTAACAGGATAGGACTGGTAAAGGATGAAAAAGAGCCTAAGAAGGTAGAGATGGCATTGTGGAAGATAGTGCCTAAAGAAGAAGGAAGTGACTTATGCCACAGATTTGTTATACATGGAAGAGAGGTCTGTACAGCAAGAACAAAGCCTCATTGTGATAAGTGCTGTCTTTGTGATATATGTAAAAAAATGCTGTAGCCGCATCGTTTTGCAGGAGTTTAACATACTGTGAAAAGCATGTGCAGAAATGGAGATTAATATGGGAAATACCAAAAACTATAAAATGATAATATCCTATGATGGTACAAGATATTATGGATGGGAGCATCAGCCTAATACTGATATGACGATTCAGGGAAAGCTTGAGAATGTGCTTTCACAGATGATAGGTGCAGATGTTGAAGTTATAGGTGCAGGAAGAACGGATGCAGGAGTACATGCTAAGGGAATGGCTGCTAATGTACATATGGATACTGATATGTCAGAAAACCAGATATGTGATTATATGAATAAGTATCTGCCAGAGGATATATGTGTGCAGGAGGTCAGGGTTGCTTCTGAACGTTTCCACAGCAGATATAATGCTATGGGGAAAACTTATTGTTATACATGTTATGTTGGGGATAAAAAACCCGTGTTTAACAGAAAATACGTACATATAACTGGTGCGATGCCTGATGTTGAGGCTATGAAAAAAGCAGCAGAATATCTTGTTGGAGTACATGACTTTGCAAGCTTCTGTGGTAATCCTAAGATGAAGAAGTCAACAGTCAGGGAGATATATTCGATAGATATATCCCTAAAAGGTGCATATCTTAATATGACATATCATGGCACAGGATTTTTACAGTATATGGTAAGGATTTTGTCGGGAACACTTCTGGAGGTAGGATTCCATAAGAGAACACCAGAAAGTATGATAGAACTAATAGAAGCAAAAAACAGAGCCCTTGCTGGTGCAACAGCACCGGCAAAGGGACTTAGTCTGTTAAAGGTACATTATGCCAGATAATAAGAAGCTTTAATATCATAAATATGATGAATTGTACCGGTTATAACTATTATCGTTACATGAATTTAGAACGCCATTTCAGTGCTTCCTCTCTGTATTGGGAGGCTACATTCATAAGTTCATCGTATTGAAGTCTGATACTGTTAATAACAGCTGCCTGTTCGTTAATTTTTGCCTGACAGGCAGCTAATTTATTTTTATTATTATCGTTTTCTTTTATTTCAGAGACAAGTCTCATTTCTTTAATATGTCCGATTTCTTCAATAAAAAACATCCGGTTATTTACATATAGAAAAAGAGTATTACCAGCCTTGAAGATATGATAATCAGATATATCTGTCACACAGGATGGCAGTGGAACAGGAAAAGCTTCTGTGCAGTTATGTATATCGCCAAAAGAAAGACAGTGAAGACAGAGGTGTTTTAAAAGAGGGTTGTTCTTAAGATAAAAAAGAAGTAGAGAATGATTACATACACAGATAGATGGATTATATAACTCAGGAATATTATTGCCGCTTACTGTATATATACTCTGGCTTTCCATTATGTTTTTAATGTGAAGTGAATTGTCGGTTGAGATATATGTATAGTATAAAGTGTCGTTATAAACACATTCATTAAGTCCATGGTTATAGTCAGTGGCAAGTACTATGGGACGTTCAAGTCCTCCAAAATGAGCGATTCTTAAGAATATATTAGAACCGGCGGCATATATAATAAGCTGACGGTTGTTTCCAACAGAATATACATTAGACATAATAACCTTCATTTATAATACTTATTAAAATGTATGGTAGCATAAAGAGCTTTAGAACATATAATGTAGTAAGAATTATAAAAAGAAAGGAATATGATATGGCGAGATGTAAATGCAAAAAGAGTGGGTGCTGTACAAAGATTGTAAGTGATATTGTATCTAATATGCCTAATGGCTGTTTTGATGTTTGTACGAATCCGATATGTGGATCACCTTCCGAGCTTAGTTTATTTGCACCGCTTATATATGATCAGATAGGTATTAACCTTTGTGCTGTAGCTGCTGCGGGTGTGGATATATCAGCTAATTATCCCACTGTTACCAACGCAGCAGCAAGTGTTGTTGAAATATCATACGAGTATGGCGCGGGCAATGTTGTGATAAATCAGATACCAGGCAGACCAAACTGCTATTCAGTCAAGCTTTCTAATCTTCAAGTAACATTTGCACTTAATCTGTATGATGAAAATTGCAGACTTGTGGCGACTATATATCCAACAGTTGAATATCTGCCATCAGATACAACGGCAGCAACATATGATGAAGATGTTAATCCTTCATCAGTTGAGCTTGAAATATTTGCACCGTATGGCGTATCTTACAACAGGGAAGGGGAAAGCTTCCAGCCAGCTTTGAATTATACAGGTTTCTTATCAGGTGATAATGGAATTACACAGGGGCTTAATCTTTATGCCATACCTAAGGTATTAGATATCGACATAGCGTCAGATGAGGTAACTATAGGTCTTTCAGTTATATTGCAGAGCCTTTATTATGCGGGCTACAGAGTTGCAAGTGCTGGAAAAATAGTTACTCCAAAGGGCAGTATAGTGTCACAGGAGAATTCAGATGAGATGAAGTTCGTATGCGGTAATCTGTTAAACCTTGCTATTAAACCACTTGATCTTAGTCCACCACATTGTGAGAGCAGTCTTAAAAATGACTGTGATAAGGGATGCCAGCCAGTATGTGAAGAGAATCTGCCACAGTGTCCAACGTGTTCGATATAGCAGGTTAAATATAATGGTTTGATATAGCAGGTTAAGTATAACAGGTTTGATATAGTAGGTAATTAACAGATATAATAGTAAATAACAAAACAGGACCAAGAATCATATACCTGACATGAAATCATGAAAGGTGTTATTCTGGGTCCTGATAAAGTTAAAGCTGCCTAATATACACTATATATTATATAGTGTATATTATAGTATATAATATATACAGACTACTATTATTAAGAATGTTCAAATTTAACAATCTGGGTTATATCGTTGTAGCCAAGAGAATGCATCTTGCTTTGGAAGCGATGCAGTGCCTCATCGAATTCCTGATATGAACGATATGTATCATCAAAATAAGAAATAGCTTTGCTATGGTCTCCATCTTCGTTGGCCTGCCATGACAGAGTGGCATACCTGTGAAGGTCTTCATGTGATTTGGCAAGGGATATATATTCCTTGCTGTGTATAAGCCGTTCATCTGATACCTGTTTAAGCCACTTTCCAAGCTTACATCTACCAGGATCATCAACCTGTTTTTTCTGAAGATGCTCAAAGCCTACAATGTTGTTATATACACGCCATGTGAGTACGAAATGATCCACTTCAAATACACGTACCCAGTCCTGCTCAGTTATTTTTGAGCATCCACGTACAAGATCACTTCTTGTTTTATCTAGATATCGTCCAATCTTAAATACACGTCGTCCAGTCTGCAGGCAGTCGTTCGATAAAGTGTTATAGCTTTGTGATATGTTTTCAATCTGCTTGGAGAAAGAACGGGTTACTTTAGTCTGTGTATCTATATCGTTAAATACACTGTCAACACCTTCACGTATGCTTATCATCTGATTATTCATCTGCTGCATGGAAACAATAGACTTTTCAACCTTTGAATTCCCTTCTGCAAGGCTGAGAGTTGTTTCATCCATGGCAAGAGCCAGCTCATCTATATTCTCTTTAAGTTCAGTAACATACTTTACTATATCTTCAGCAGATTCCGATGTGTTACTGGATAAAAGCCGCACCTGGTCGGCAACAACAGCGAAGCCTTTTCCTGCTTCACCAGCTCTTGCAGCCTCTATAGATGCATTAAGTGCAAGAAGGTTACTCTGGTTGGCAACTTTTTTTACAAGGTCCACGATTTCTTCAATCTTACCAATCTTGCCTTTAAAATTCTGTACACGATTGTTAATAACCTCTATGCGCTTGGATGATTGATTAACGGCAGTAATACTGTCATTCATATCGTTAGTTATATTTTGTGATACCTCAATGATATTATGCGTGTTATCTCTGATATTTCCCATGGCAGAGGAGATATTGTCAATAGAATCTTCAAGATTAAGACTGGCATTTTCCATGTGCTTTATAGACATGGTCTGCGATTCAACCTGTTCAAATGTATCCTTCATAAGACTGTTATCACCTATGATACTCATAGTTTCATTCAGTCGCATAACTACAGGATTGTTTATCTGTTTCATGGAAAAAAGCATAGAGTTAAGCTTGCCGCCGATAACAGAACTGTCAAAATCTGCTGGATTAATATCGTCAAAACCTCCTGAAATAATATTATCAATAGAATCCAATAATAGCTGCGCATCATGGTCAGATAACACATGCTGCTCCTTTTTTTTAACAAACATATAATTCAAAACCCCTTATTCATATTATGTATAATAAATAATCACGAAAAAAATCATTTATATAATAACATACTTTAAGAAAAAATGCATTATAATTATTTAAAAAAGTTGTGACATGTTATTAAAAGTGTGCATATTGTTGTTTTGGATAAAGAACATGTCGGTTATTTTGCAAAGTAAATATTTTAATATTCAAATATCTAAATAAAAAAACAGCGGTCATATATCGATAAAAACAATACATGACCGCTATGTAGTTAATATTAACGTGAAACCTCGTTGCCAGCTTTGGCAAATGCGAGCTTCATAACCTCATCTACTGATACAAGGTTGAAATCTCCGCTTACAGTGTGCTTTAAGCAGCTTGCTGCATTAGAAAATTCGACAGCCTTCTGAGGGTCAAAGTCGTTTATAAGACTGTAGATTATACCTGCACAGTAGGCATCACCAGCACCGATGTAATCAAGTATATTCATAAAGAATTCCTGGCTGTAGTAAGCCTTTCCTTCTGTGTATATCATTGACTGAAGCTTGAATGTAGTTATGGAGGTTTCTGTTCTCCATACAGAAGCTACCATCTTGAAGTTAGGGAACATCTTTGTAAGTTCTTCTGCAATATATGCATTCTTTTCTTTATCAGACTTAGATGCATCCATGCCAAATATACCAACTGCATCATCTTCGTTAGCTATGCATATATCTACATATCTGCATACTTCACTCATGACTTTATTAGCTTTTTCACTTGACCAGAGCTTACTTCTGTAGTTAAGGTCGCAGCTTACTGTGATGCCACGTTTCTTAGCTTCCTTACAGGCTTCTATAGTGATTTCAGCCATATTATCACTTATAGCTGGAGTTATACCAGAAAAATGGAACCATGTTGCACCATCGAATATAGAATCCCAGTCAAAATCTCCCTTTGTAGCAAGGGCGAATGCAGAACCATTTCTATTATATATAACATTGGTTGGTCGCTGGCTTGTCTTTTTCTCAAGAAAATATATGCCAATCTGGTCGCCACCACGGACGATTCTGCTGACATCAACACCATACTGTCTTAAGGAGTTGACAGCACTCTGACCAATAGTATGCTTAGGAAGCTTGGTTACATAACGTGTATCAACATTAAAGTTAGCAAGTGATACAGCAGTATTAGCTTCACCACCGCCATAAACAGCCTCATAAGAGTGTGCCTGGGTAAATCTTTCATTGTTATCAGGTGAAAGTCTTAACATTAACTCACCAAATGTTATAATCTTGTGTTTCATCATTGTCTCCAATCATTATTTATACATTTGCATCATAATACTATACAGTAACGTATTGTAGCATATTTTGATAAAAAAGTAATGTCTTTTTAAAATAAGTTTGGTATTTTTTGTTATATTTTGTAATAGCTTTAGATTATTAAAATACAAAACAGAGGTAAAGCGGTGGTAAGGCAGCAATAAAGCCATTTTATTAAGCGTATCGACATAATTACCAAATTAAAGTATAATACAAATGTTAAAAGAAGTTAAAACTGGTGGATTTCCGGCTTTTGCGAAGAAGGGATTTATATAGTATGATTAGAAATGCATGTTTAGAGGATATATCAGATGGCAGATTATATGGTGAGAATGATATGGTAAGAGCAGATACGGATAACTGCAGCAATTGTAAAAAAATATGTTGTATTGGCATGGGAAAGACGATAGTGCTTGATCCGTATGATTGCTATAGATTGTCAGTAGGAACTGGTCTGTCCTTTGGACAGATGTCTGACAGCAATATAGAGCTTAATGTAGTGGATGGGTGTATTCTTCCTAATATTAAGATGCAGGCTGATACAGATGCCTGTTCTTTTCTGAACAAGGATAATATGTGCAGTATTCACAGCTACAGACCTGGAATATGCAGAATGTTCCCGTTGGGAAGATATTGGGAGGATGATGAACATTTTTATTACATATTGCAGACAGGAGAGTGTAATAAGGAAAGACTTACCAAGATAAAAGTGAAAAAGTGGCTGGGAATATCTGATACAGAGAGGTATAATACTTATATAATAAAGTGGCATAGGTATCTTAAGAAGCTGCAAAAAACCTTGCCAGGGCTTACACAGGAACAGATAAGGATACTTAATATGTATAATTTGAAGACATTTTATACTAAGCCCTACAGGTCGGAGGAAACATTCTTTGATGAGGTGGCAGAAAGGATAGAAAGCTCGGAGACTATGTTTGGCTTGTAAAAGAGCCGGTAAAAAGCAGAAAAAGAGCTTGTTAATTTTAGGATAAACAGGGAGGAATAAAGAGTGAAGACAGATTTATTTAGTATAGGGAGCCTGACAGTACATGGGTATGGCCTGATGATAGGAATAGGCTTCATACTTGCTATGCTGCTTGCCGAATACAGGGCTAAAAGGCTTGGCTTGCGCGAGGAAGCAATTATTGATATTACCATAATAGCAGGTGCTTCAGGCTTTCTTGGTGCCAAGCTTTTATATGTTATAGTTGAGTTTGACGAATTTATAAAGAATCCGAAGGCGGTGCTTGGTTCAGCAGGCTTTGTTGTATATGGTGGAATAATAGCTGGTGTGTTATGCTGTATGCTTTATTGTAAGGTAAAGAAGCTAAACTTTATGGAATATTTTGATCTTGTAATGCCAGAAATCGCACTTGCACAGGGCTTTGGAAGAATAGGCTGTTTTCTTGCAGGCTGCTGCTATGGAAGGGAAACCACAAGCCACTTTGGAGTTGTATTTCCAGCCGGTTCGCAGGCACCAGCGGGAGTTAAGCTGATACCAACACAGCTTATATCGGCAGGAGCAGACTTTCTTCATATGATTATACTTCTCGTTATTGCTTATAATTATAGCTTTACAGCAGGAAGGAAAAAGGGAAAGAGTAAGTATCTGCCAGCAGGGGATATAGGTTATATATATATGATACTTTATGGCATCGGACGTTTTCTTATAGAGTTTTTAAGAAATGATTACCGTGGTGAAGTCGGTTTCTTATCTACATCACAGTTTATATCAATATTCTTTGTAATATGCGGTGTGGGATTACTGGTGTTTAATAAACTGCATTCTAAACAGGCAGAAGCAAAGTAATAGTTAGAAATATTAAAACAATATATATTAAAGAAATATATATTGAAGAAATATATTGTACAATCAATATTAGTAAAAATAGATTCTAAGTATATTGTTCCAGCAGGTCGGAATTAATATATTTAGAATCTATTTTATTTATAAGAGCAATATGTATATAAAAAGATTACAATAGCAACAGCACTTTTTGGTATGAAGTGGATGTCAAAGCTTAGTGATATAGCAGTTCCACTTGTGCTTATATTTGGTATTATTTCTATTGTACTTAGTGTTAAAAGTACCGGTGGACTTACAGGCTTGTTTGCTATCCAGCCTGAGAATCCAGCATCCTTTAATACATTAGTTTCACTTTCAATAGGTTCTTTTGTATGTGGTGCAGTTTCATTTACACCAGATGTATTAAGATTCGCAAAGAACAAAAAACAGACCTTAATTATAATGTTTCTTGCAATGATTATAGCTAATCCTCTTATGATTATACTTGGCGCGGTTGGTGCTATTGCCACAGGATATTCAGATATAACCTTTGTGCTTGCAGCACAGGGACTTCTTGCACCAGCATTTATTGTAATGATTTTAAATATATGGTCAACAGCACAGGGCTGCGTATATTCAGGTTCCCTTTCACTTGGCAATACATTTAAGGTTAATAGGAAGACTCTTGTAATTGGCTTTGGACTTGCTGGAACAATAGGTGCTATAATCGGTTTCTATAACTATTTTGGAACATTTATTAATTTCCTGGCAACTACAATTCCAGCACTTGGTGGTGTGTTTATTGCAGATTATCTTGTTAAGTATAGAAAAGGGTATCCATCACTTGAGGGCAATGAGATTCCAGCCGTAAACTGGGGTGCCTTTATAGCCTGGGGACTTGGTATTGCAACAAACTATGTTGGCTTTGGTATTACACAGGTTAACTGCATTATTGTGGCAGCAGCTATCGAAGCAGTATTTGCAGTAATAAGTGCAAAGCGTGCTAACACTAAAAAGGCAGCAGCAGTAGAAATACAGCACGCTTAAAAGTGAAGGTAATATTAAATGCAAAGGTAAAAGCAGATGTGAAACTAAAAGCAGATGCAAAGCTAAATATAAATGGCAGGTTGGTTATTGTATCAACCTGCTATTTTGTTATAATAGATATTAATTACCCATGGATTTATAAAAAGTGTATAGAAGGGAGAATGGAGGATTGTTATGAAGAATAGGGAAGAAGTACTTCAATACGGTTTATCATTTCCAGATACATATGTAGAAGCACCATTTCATGATACTAACTGGCAGCTTGTAAGAGTTAAAGGAAGTAAGAAAGCGTTCTTATGGACATATGAAAAGGATGGTTATATAAATTTAAATGTAAAGGCAGACCTTGAATGGAGAGATTACTGGAGAAGTGCATTTAAGTCAGTAATACCAGGATGGCATCAGAATAAAGAGCACTGGAATACGATCATACTTGATGGTTCAGTTCCAGATGATGCTATAAAGACTATGATTAAGGAAAGCTATGAGCTTGTTACTTATAATCCATCTAAAAGGATATATGAGGCAGTAAAAAAAATACCAAAGGGCTGTGTTGCTACTTATGGACAGATAGCCCAGATGGCAGGAAATAAAGGTATGGCAAGGGCAGTAGGTAATGCACTTCATAAGAATCCAGACCCTGATAACATACCATGCTACAGGGTCGTTAACTCTAAGGGTGAACTGTCTGGTGCATTTGCCTTTGGTGGTGCAGAAAGGCAGGAGGAACTTCTTAAGGCAGATGGTATAGAAGTTATTAATGGAAAAGTCAGCTTAAAAGAGTATGGAATGTTTTAATGTATCAATCAGCTTCTTTGCAGCTATGCTTAATGGTCTGCCTTTATCCCATACAAGGCATACTTCACGCTCGGGAAGAGGTTCCACAAGTCTTATAGGATATATTGAACCGCTGGTGATAGAAGCAGCACACAGGTCTTCTGGATAAAATCCTATTCCAAGGTTGTGTTCAACCATAGGAAGAATCTGGTCAGTTGTAGCTGCCTCCATATCAGGTGCAAACTGAAGATGATGGTTAAGAAAGAATTCTATATATAGGTTTCTTGTTGCGGTATCATTTCCAAGACATATAAAAGGAATATTATTTAAGTCGTGCAGGCTTCGCATTTTTGATGCGAGGTCTGCATATTTAGTTCCACCTATAAGGAGTTCCCTGAATGAATATAATGATTCTTTATGATAGTTTTTAGGTATAGTTACTGGCGTAGTGATAACAGAAATATCAGCCAGTCCGTTTTCAAGAGCTGATATGGCCTGTGGAGATGAGTGATTAGATATCTTTAATCTGACGTGCGGGTAAGTTTCATGGAATGTTTCAAGTCTGTCTAATAATATAAGCCTGAGAGCAGTTTCACTTGCACCGATATTAATAAGTCCACGTTCAAGTCCTTTATCCTTGGCTAGTTCACTTTCACCAGCTGAAAACTGTTCACATCCGGCAGCAACGTGTTCATATAATCGTTCACCTTCGGGTGTGAGTGTTATTCCCCTGTTGGAACGTACAAACAACTTGCATCCTATCTCACTTTCAAGATTATTCATGCAGCGTGTTATATTAGGCTGGTTATTATCAAGCATTTCTGCAGCCTTAGTGAAGCTTTTATATTGTGCAACATAATAAAATATCCTGTAATAATCGTAGCTTATCATATATGCCGTTACTGAAAACTTATAAAAAGTTATAAACTTCTATGTTTCATTCCTACTTCAATGAGTATGCTTTTGATGATATGAATATCTATCTACTCACAAGTTCTTGTACTCTCCATAGGCGTAAATTCCGAACTAACGTATCCGTATATATTTGCATTAACGTTTCAGTGTCAGCTTGCAAATCTTTCTCCATAAGCCTTCAGATTTATAGATGCCTGGAAATCTCTGTCAATCATATTTCCACACTCACATCTATAAACCCTGTCAGATAATTTCAAATCTTTTTTGATGTTTCCACAACAGCTGCAAAGCTTTGATGATGGATAAAACCGATCAGCCACAATTAGCTGGATTCCTTTATCACTGCATTTGTATTCAAGCTGTTTTCTAAACAAAAAAAATCCTTGTTCCTGAACTACTTTGGATAAATGTCTATTTTTCATCATTCCGCTGACATTCAGATCTTCAATACAGATAAATCTTGGCTTTCGATTTACGATTTCAGATATAGTCTGATTCAAATAGTTTTTACGGATGTTTGTTAATCTGTGATTTCGTTTTATTAGAAGTTTTTCCTTTTTGATTACATTATTGGTTTTGAAGTAACTTTCCCCTTTCTTATTTTTCTCGTAAGAACGAGAAATACTACGCTGTAATCTGCGTTTCTGTTTTTCTAGTTTCCTTACTTTCTGACTCTTATTAATATTCTTATATTTAACAGCATCAGAGCAGACAGC
>OGJQ01000731.1_pt1 | contig 21862 bp, 18 predicted proteins | sample 1572261 | NCBI WGS metagenome assembly OGJQ01 (sample SAMEA2582138, study PRJEB24529) | metagenome | biome: Human gut stool | place: China | collected 2011
CTAAGCATATTTCCTTTTTCCTGCAAAATTCCCATCAAACCATATATCTTAGCTCTCATCTTAGGATTAACAGAGTCAAGAAATTCCTCTACAGGAACTTCTCCATTTTCTTTTTCATATGCAATCAATTTAAAGTCCGCCATGCAATCTCCTTTGTAGTTATTATATGGCACATATGACATATTGTCAATTATCCATTTAATCTAATCATACCTACCTATTTCTCTAAAAAACGTGTAGTAAGTGTGTCGTAGAGCACTGTTTCAGCTAAGGAATGGCTTATTTACAGGCTTTGTGGGAGTATCTATTGATATTGCCGTGGCAGATGAATAACACTTTTATCTTACTCATTTTATCTCCTTATATCTTCTCAAGGCCTTGTAAATACTGACTTTCCAGCATTTATACACATTTTTCTTAAACGGCTTTTTGTCTCATAAATTCTTGCATTTTCTCATGTTTTTTCGGGCATTTTGGTTATAAATGGGTTATTTTTCTTGTCCGGAAAGCCTTACGAAATAAGGCTTTCATGAGTTATTTGTGCATGTTTTTGGGTTACAAACCGGTTTTTATCCAGTTCTTTCTTTGCTTCTTTCAACCTGGCAAGTTCTTTTTTCGCATCGTCATAGCCGGTATGCGTATAAATATTAAGCGTCACAGATACATCTGAGTGTCCCATCAGATATTGCAGAGTCTTTGGATTCATTCCGGAATTTGCCATGTTTGTACAATATGAATGCCTACAGATATGTGGAGTAATCAAGGGTAATTGTAATAAATGTTCTTTGTTGTACTTCTCTCTTGCATGCTGCATATACTTTTCCCAGTGAAGTGCAACCATTGGATTCCCATTCTTATCCAGGAACAAAAATCCCCCATATCCATCCACTGTTGGCTCTTTCTTCGTCTTTTTGCGATTCTTCAGAATACGAAGGAATGCATCTTTCACATCTTCTTCCATAGGCAGTAATCTGGTTCCACTTGTCGTTTTTGTGGATACAATCTCATACTTCATATCTCTGGTTCTCTGCAATTGATGATCAATTCGTATCACCTCATTCTTGAAATCCAGATCTCGCACGGTAAGTCCACAAAACTCTGAAATTCTAAGTCCCGTTTTAAACAAAATGTAAAATGCATCATAGTAACGGTTATAATGTGGATCATTCTTTACAAATTCCAGGAATCTTGCCTCGTCCTCTAAGGAAACTGCTTCTCTTTTCTGACTGTCATTGACCAGTATCGTACCAAGTTCAAATCCAAATGGATTCTTAAGGATCAGATCATCATCTACAGCCATCTGAAATGCCGGTCTTAACACGCCTCTGATCGAGTGAATTGAACTGTATCCTCTTCCATCCCTCTGAAGCTTAATCAGAAATATCTTCGCATCAGACAGCTTAACGTCATCCACCTTCTTATGAGAAAACTCTTCTTTTTTCAGCACATTTACGACAAAATTATAGTTTGCTAATGTATTGTGCTTCACTCCTGTTTTTAATGAAAGATATCTTTCCACCAGTTCAATCACCGTCAACTTGCTTCCGGTGATTCCCTGCATCTGTAAGGACTGTACTTTGCGTTCTTTCTCTCGCAGAGAAGCATCGGCTCTTCTTCCTTCCGGCATCTTATCCGATTCTGTTAATCTCCAACTATATAATATTTTTCGCTTTCCAAGTGAATCTGTGTATTTATAACGATATCTTCCACTTGGTTCCTGCCATTCTCCCTGTTGAAGAACTCTTCCTTTATCATCACGTCTCTTTGAAATCATATTCTACCTCCAAGGGGACGCAACATGATATTGTTAGTATATCACGTTGCCTCCACCTCGAACACCTCCTTCTTTTTTATTTTTTTATCTTTGTTTTTTTATATTGCACTAAGTGTATCTACAAATCGTTCAAATCTTTCTCTCTTAATCTGTACACGGTTTCCGTTCCACAACAGATATTCTGCATTGGGATTTTCGCTTACCAATTTACGAAGTTTCCCTTCCCCAATTCGAAAATATGCCGCCGCTTCTTCAATAGATAATGTATATTTCTTCCAGTATGGTATTTCATAATTACTCATCTGCTCATCTCCTCTCGCACATTTTTCTTTTATGTAAGTTCCTCTGACATTGGCGGCAGGCAAGGGGCTCTATACACGTTGCCACTGCCAATGCCTTTTTTTGCCAATGTAACTACTTAAGAATCTTTTTTCAGTGAAATTGTCTTTCTGCTTTGATACCATCCATAGATTAACTGATCCTCTAAATCTTTTCTCGCATCTCTTCCGGTTCTTGCCGAAATTTCATATGCCTGCAGCTCTGCTTCCAGTTCTTCCAGACACATCATTTTCCTTTTTCCCAGCAATTCAAGAATAAGCTTTTTGGCTTTTTCCAGTTTCGTCTCTTTCTTTGTTCCTGTATTTCCGGCAAGCAGATCATCAATGGAAATGTCGTATTCTCCCATCCAGATAAGTCCGTCATCGCTCAGAGAAAAGGCTACCGGATTTTCCTTTTTCGCCAAGGAATCCTTTTGCTGATAGACCACACGAATATCCTGGCTTTTCTCTTTCTCAACTTTTTCTACAAATAAAATACTTCTGACCGCCGCAGCGATATCCACAGATCCCAGTGTGCGATAATCACTCTGCACTCCAGATGCTTTGTTCAAATGACCAATCAGCACAATGGCGCATCCTGTACGTTCTGCTATATTACTGAGATTGCGAAACAACGGACGGATCTCATTGGCTCTGTTCATATCCACATTGGCTCCCAGATAGGCCTGTATCGGATCCATGATCATCAGCTTAACATTATTCTGCCTGATGGCTTTTTCGATTCTTTCATCTGTCATGGAAAGTTGCTTTTCTTCCTCATTGATAAAACGGACTCTCGTCATATCTGCTCCACATTTTGCAAGTCTTGGCTTGATCGTATCTCCGACACCGTCCTCTGCGGTTTGATAAAAGACATTGAATGGCTCGATTGGAAGAGCATTTGGAAGTTTTCTCCCTGCTGTACAGTATGCACAAAGTGCCATTGCAAGCCATGTTTTTCCTTTTCCCGGATTTCCCTGGATCAAAGTTACTTTCCCAAATGGGATAAATGGATACCATAACCACTGCACTACTTTTTCTTCCACATCTGACATTTTTATGACTGGGATTGGATTTTCTTCCTGTACTTGTTTCTTCTTCAAAGGGATTTCCTCTGCCATATCTTTTCTATCAATTCCTGCTGTCAGACATTCATTCCAGTCTTTCTTTACTGGTCTTAATCGCATCACCATCTTATCGTCAGGGATTTTTTCTGCAAGCTTCTCACAAGCGGCATTCCCGGCAGTATCATTATCCAGGCAAAGAAAAATCTTTCGGATTTTTTTATGATCTGCAAGATACTGTATCAACGCTTTTTCGCTGACTCCGCCCAATGAAATGTAGTGATGGGTTTCCCATCCATCTCCTGTGGCGCTCAGAAAAGAAAGCAGATCGATTGGTGCTTCAAAGACAAATAACGTATCATCTGTACCCGTGTGGCTAAATCCATATGCCTTTTCCGATCCTGGTGCATCTCCCCGGTATTTTTCTTTCGTTCCTCTTATGCCTGCATAACGAACCGTTCCTTTCGGATCGTAACCAATAAATATCACGTTGTGCTTTACCGCATCTTCGTAAATTTTCCCTTCTGCAAGCATCTGGTCAATAATCTTTTCAGAGATCTTTCGTTCTTTTATCAAATACTCCCTCACTCTGTCATTGTTTTCATATGCTTTTGGAAGTTGCAATTTCACTTTTTCTAAGGGGATGGGGCAGCCTTCATGGATGCCTGCATCCTCCTGTTCCATTTTCTTGACTTCCTGTTTATCTTCGCCGGGCAATTCATTGATTAATGTTTTTACAGCTTCCGGAAATGACATATTATAAAATTCCATTAAAAAATCAATGGGATGTCCTCCTTTACTTCCGCTAAAGCGATACCACTCATTATAATTGACTGTCAGACTGTCATGCTTCATCCATCGATATTCTTTTCCTGATTTCTTCAGTTTTTCCCCTCTGGCCCTCAGAAAAGAAACCAGATCTGTTTCATTTGCTCTTGCTATCTGTTCTTCTGTATATCTTGGCATTTTCTGTTCCTCCTATAATTCCACTCCATATGATTTTTTCTTTACTCTATCTTTCTTTTGAATCTGATCTCTGCATGCTGTTTTTTCTTCTGCAAGCAAATTCTCTGGATCTGGCTGATCTTCTATCTCCATCATTACCAGATCAACGGATCTTTGTACTTTCTGCAATGGCCGAAGCTTTTCCAGAACTTCCTTTTTCTCCGCTTCTAAAGTTTCTTTCTCCTCCGTTGCATTTTTCAGATACTTTTTCCAATTGGAAACCGGCACTTTTCCTTCTGCATTCCTGTTTCCCATGACGATCCTTTTCCCTCTGTGGTACCGATTCAGTTCTTTTGCATGCTCCTTTTTAAATTTTTCCTTGCCGAAAAATTTGTTTTTATACTCTTCATAAACCGGTCGAAATGTCTCATAATCATCCCATGCCTTTATCAACTTCTTCATCTCCTGAATCAAACTGTCCGCCTCATCAAGATCGTATTGCAAATCATGCCCTCGGCTGCTCAGTTCCTGAATCCGCTGTTCCAGTTCTTCTGGTGTATCAATATTTTCATCTGACAAAAATGCAATCGTCTCTGCAAGCTGTTTCAGATTTGTATTCATTGCTTTCTGACTTCCATATTGATAGGTTCTCGCCACTCGGTTTCTCTCGTCATAATATTGCTGCAAATACCCGGCCAGCGTTGGCTTCTGCACATAATGCATCTGCCTTTTCAGTTCATATATTTTTTCTGATATCCAGGATTTCAACACCGTGATTTCCATAACCATCTGATTAAACTGACTGATCAGCCGATTCAGATTTCCTAATGCAGTCCGGATTCCTTTTGCTTCCATTGCGCGTACATGTGGTCCTTCATGAATCATCGGGATTCGGTCAATCCCCCGTTCTTTGAAAGAACGTGCATCGACCCGAACAGATAATCCTTTTTCTTTAAACTTTTCATTGCACCGATTTGCCCAGTTTTTCCGCAAATAGATCAACATCTCCTTGCTACTCCATCCGGTTGTGGATACTGCGCGGTATGCCTGTTTTCCATTTTTATCCAAAACCGGATTCCCCTGCTCATCCATCACCGGTATCTTCTTTTCTTTTATCCCCCAGGTTCCATCTTCCTTCAAAGGACGGATTGGAACTAAGATGTGGATATGTGGATTAGGTTCTGCACCTTTTGACCGCACCGGATCATGAATTGCAAAATCGGCAATCATGCCTCTGGACACCAGTTCTTCCTGGACAAATGCTCGTGCCATTTCAATGTTTTCTTCCATGGAAAACTCGTTCATGAGCGTAATATCAAAGCTGTGAGCCAGCTGTGCTTTTCTTCCGGACTCTGCCCATTCCAACGCATTCCACAAAGTTTCCCTGTCAGCATATCCCCTGGGTGCATGATCCGGCAGACAAATTTCTGCCATGACCACGCCACGCTTTCTTGTAAAATCACTGGATTCCCCGTAATAGGTACTGTAGAGTTTTTCTCCTGAACGATAAGCAGCCTGGGCAATCACGGACTGTCCTCTGCTTCTCTTCACCTGTGTTAAATGAAAATGATAACTTGCCATCTCTTACTCCTTTCTGCGGGACTTCCAATATCCGGCTTCTTTTAAGTCTTCGATGGTACTTTGAAGCTCTGCCTCTCCTGCCTCTGCACGTTCCCTTCTTCCAACAACCATTTTTGCGATCTCATCACGAAGAACCGGATCCGAGAAAATCCTTTCTGCCAGAAGAAAGAACTCTGCTTTATCAAGCAGTTCCACATCTTTGCAGATACATTCAATCGCAGCTCCCCTTGTAATCAGGCGACTCACTCTCGCTTTTTTCGATTTATTCACCTTATATTCTGTAACATTCTGCAATCGCTGCATCTTGTGTTCTAATTGCAGTTTTTTCAATTTTTCCGCTTCGATTTTCGATTCAATCCCTGCGATTTCATTTTGTGTACGTGTTACATATTCCTGAAAATTTTCTTTTTTTGCCATAATCAACTTCCTCCTGTTATTTCTCTTTTCATGTTTCTTTTTATGGGTTAGGCATCTATGCCGGAAGGGATACCCCCTTCACCGGATGCAATCCGAAAACTTCTTTTGGAATAGCTTCCAGAAAGAAGTACCCTTCCGGAGGACGCACATACTTGCTAAAGTATATAAGTGCGCTCTTCCGCTTAAGCTCCAGAGATCTCTGTCTACTCAAACGGCAACTCTGCGTCTTCCGGCACACTCATAAATCCATCGTTCTCATCCTTTGGATTCGTATCGGATGCTTTCTTGCTTTCAGCAAAAAAATGTTCTTCTACAACAACATTGCTGCTATATCTTTTCACTCCTTCGCTGTCTGTATAACTTCCTGTGCGGATTCGTCCGCTGATGACAATCTTGGTTCCTTTTTTCAAATAGATTTCCGCAAACTCTGCATTCTTTCCGAATGTCACGCAGGAAATAAAATCTGCTTCCCTTTCCCGATCTTTTCCATATCTCCGTTCAACCGCTAACGTATATCGCGCCATTGCGGTTTTATTATCATCCTGCAAATCTTTAATCTCCGGAGCTTTTGTAAGCCGTCCCATTAAAATCACTTTGTTCATCTCATCTTCCTCCTTTTTTTGTTCTGATTTACTTGTTCCATATGAATCAGGCCTGGATTCAATCGAGAGCACGAAAACAATTTCTTTGCCACTGCATCAGACTTTCTTTTTTACGCCCTCATATAACGAAACGCTCAGAGGGTAAAATACAGTGGCAAATGTAAAAAATTTTATTTTTTTGTTTTTGTCTCTCACATATACAAAAGAAGAACGGTGTTTTTACAGGGTGTTGGCGAATATTTTTTTATTTTTGCGCAAAAAAATAGCTATAAGACTCCATTTTTGAAATCTTATAGCTTTGCTATTAATGACATTAAGTTGTATTTCTAATCATCAATTATTTCCCAATGTCCATTAGAACCACGACCAACAAATCGAACAATACCTATATCTTTGATATGACGTTTTACAGTTTTGGAACTTATTCCTAACATCATTGCCATTTTTTCTGTACTGATTTTATTATCCTTTTTTATCATATTCAATATTTGAATTTCCAACGGATTACTCTCTTTTTTCTGAGGGACATTCCGAGGGACATCCTGAGGGACATCCTGAGGGACATTGTAATTCAAATTTGGCATCACAACTGTAAACTGGTACCGATCTGATCTAAAAGACGGCTTTTTACTTTCATCATAGTTGATTTGAAATTCATAGCCTCCAATGATTTTTCCGAATCCACTACCTTTACGTTCCATATATCCCAGCCGATTAAATATATCTGCCAAAACCGGGTTTCTTCTCGTTGATGGAACTGTAAGTGGATCTCTGTCCTGAATAATGGAACCGTCCGGCATGCCTCCCGGCGAATAAATTTCCATACGATCATCGTAAATATCAATATGCACTTCACTACCATTCACAAGATAATCTCTATGGGCCAATGCATTAACCAATGCTTCATGATAACTACGTTCTACATATTCCGGCATTTCTTCTCTGGAATTAGCAGTCTTTCTCCACATTAATTTCGCATTTCTCTTAATAAAAGCTTCTCCATTATCAATTAATGACAAAACACTTCCAGAATATTCCGCATCGTCAAATGCATCTATTGTACCACCGCTTTTATTTAATCCATTCCACCGGGTACAAAATAATCTTGACCATCGAATAGGGCTTTCATCTGCAACCAAGGCTCCGGCATTTGTCAAATATCCTTGCTCATTCGCCAGCCCAAATGATATAAGATCTTTCTCATCAAAACTATTTCCTGTCCATTTTTTATATCTTTCCCGGAGTTTGGAAAAGGCAAAATCTTCCACTTTATACGTAGAAATCTGTGAATCATAAGATGTATTTCTACCGCGCAATACCAGTCTTTTCAATTCCGTTGATGTCGCTTTCACACTCTCGTTTCCAACACGAACATATGCTTCCAGCACACCATCACCCGAATAATAGTACGGTGTCTCTTCACCTTTGAAAATATCCAATAAAATTAATACTTTTCCATCTTCGACCTGTTCAAATCGAAGACGAAATTCTGGAATTGGATCCATCCTTGTCTTAATGATTTCACTTATTTTCTCAGCATCACTATTCGGATTCTCAAGTCCTACAATTTCATCATTATCGGCTATTCCAAAGATTAATGCTCCACCAAGTGTATTTGCAAAAGCACTTACGCTCTTACACCAACTCTTTGGTTTCTTCGCTTCCAAAGATAGCTTTTTGTCATATTCAGTTGCTTCACCGATTAATTGTTTTATATCCAAGCTTTCCACCAACTTTCTGCAATCAACGTGTTATTTCTTGCTTTCCATTCGTTCTCTAAGATCTGTTAGTTTTTCCCCCTGATAGCTAAAATATGCAGTTCCCTGTACCTGATAATCATATTCCAACAACTGCTGTGCTAATGCTGATAAAGATGTCGTAACTCCTTTATAAGCAATATGCCTATCGTCAATGACCTTCACAACCACCGATGCATCATTAATAAAAACCAATTCAGCATTCTGAGGAATGCCATATTTACTAAATCTGAATGGTCCACGCCTACTTTCTTTTGCGACTTCTGCAGCTGTTTCCTCATCCAAAATTTCATGTCCCTCTGGTGCCATTTTCTTCAATCGTTCTTCTGTTCCACTGATTTTTGCAATACTGTCCAGTAAGTCATAGGCATCTTCCGGGCTCATGGCATAAAATTCTCTTTTTCTCTCTTTTCCATCAAAATTTTCTATTGATCTTAAATCTGGATTCAATTTATCAATCAAATCATGTAAAACAAGATCTGTCAGATTTGATTCCACTTCATATACAGCATATGCACGAAATGCAAATGGAATAGTTTCACTTCGATTTAGTTGCTTCATTCTCTTTTCTAAATCTTTTGCATATCCTATTTTCACATAATCAGGGAATGATGGATTAGTCAGTATGTAAATTACTCCTTTACTCATTGCAGACACTCTCTCCCTACGTTTTATTAATAACAGATTTATAACATTTTATTCATTTCCATATGGTATTTTAGATTCTGCAACCATAGACAATGTATTCTGCTCATCAAGACTATACTTCACTGTATTATGCTCTGGCTCAGTAAATGTAGACGAACCACCGATGCCAAAATACTTTTCAAAGAAAATCTTCAGCTTGTCAATGACACCTTGTTTCTTCTTGGCTCTGCCACCACCGCCAAATCGTGAAATCGGTGGCATAAGTTTATCTATATCCGTTCCGGCTGTTTTTATTTCTCCGTCACGGAACGCATTTTCCATAAACTTCCGTGTATCTTCTGGTTTTAGCTTTTCTTCTGTGATAATCGCATTAAGGTCATGGTCACGCTGCTCCACCACAAACTCGTGCCATTCATTCACGACATCATCCACATCGTTGATTCCTGCAATAAAAGTTTCAATAAGCTGTTTCTTGCTACGCAGTTCCGGGCTGGCATCAATCGCCTTATTAATGGTAATCAGAACTTCCTTGTCTTCGCAATGGGTATCATGGTACTTCTTTACGAGCATGAGAATATAATCGATGTTAATTTCTATCTGCCGGATCAGTTCAATCTCAAATACTACATCATCTGTAATATCCGTACTTTCCTGACGCTTGCGTTTCCACTCATCACGTAAGTCCTGATAACGACCAAGATAATCCTGTAAATCACGTTCGGAAATCAGCTCATTCCCCTTGAACTCGTCAAAGGAAAGCAGGAGATTTCTCATACGAAGAATCGCACCAAACAAAGCAATAAAATCCTTCTGATTCTGCTCTCCGACAATCTGTGGGTCTGACAGAGGAAACTTATTGTTCAAATCTTCCACCATATCCACATATCCTGGCATTGGCTTGCCATCTACAGATTCATATCCGTAATAATAATCCTTAAAGCTCTGCAATAGAACAATCCCTCCGGCATTCTTGTCTCCAAACAGGGAAATAGCACTATCCACACGCTTTTGCAGATTTCGGAAACATACAATATTTCCAAAGGTCTTGATAGAATTCAGAATGCGGTTGGTACGGGAAAATGCCTGTATCAATCCGTGCATTTTCAGATTCTTGTCTACCCACAACGTATTCATAGTTGTGGCATCAAAACCTGTAAGGAACATATTTACTACGATCAGAATATCCAGTTCCTTGTTTTTCATACGAAGCGACACATCTTTATAGTAATTTTGGAATTTATCACTTGAGGTATCGTAATTCGTATGGAACATTTTATTATAATCGTCAATAGCTTCTTCCAGAAATTCTCTGGATGGCTGATCAAGGGCAGAGGTATCCTCTGAATTTTCTTCATCCAGAATACCATCTGATTCTTCCTCATTTGCCCCGAAACTAAAAATAGTTGCAACTCGCAGTTTTTTGGTAGGATCTGCTACCATCTGCTTTTTGAATTCCTGATAATACAGTTTTGCCATAGGAACGCTTGATACTGCAAAAATGGAATTAAAACCGCTGATACGCTGTTTCTGCTTGATCTCCTCTACCTCGTCCCGTTTGGCAGAAGCCACCTCTGCAATATTAGTCAGCGTATTGTATATGTAAGTTTTATCCCCACGATAGGTCTTCTGGTCAAAATGTTCCAGTATATACTGTGTTACAATTCGGATACGTTCAGGAGCCATCATAACCTTTTCACGGTTAATGTCCCATACCATCTCGTCTGTTATTTCTTCTTCCACATCCATCGTTTTAATATAATCCACCCGGAATGGAAGAACATTTTTATCGTTAATCGCATCCACAATCGTGTAGCTGTGGAGCTGGTCTCCAAAGGTCTGACCTGTAGTAAAGAATTCTGGATTTTTTGCTCTGCCGGAATTAACAGAGAAAATCGGTGTTCCTGTAAATCCAAACAGATGATATTTCTTGAAATTCTTCACAATCGCAGTGTGCATATCGCCAAACTGACTACGATGGCACTCATCAAAAATAATAACGATATGTTTCGTATACACTTCATGTCCCGGATTCTTTTTTATAAAAGTAGCCAGTTTCTGGATTGTAGTAATAATGATGTGTGCATCTGGATCTTCCAACTGCCGTTTTAATATGGTTGTCGAGGTATTGCTGTTGGCTGCCCCTTTTTCAAAACGATCATATTCTTTCATGGTCTGATAGTCCAGATCCTTACGGTCAACCACAAACAGCACCTTGTCAATATACGGCAGCTTCGATGCCAGTCTTGCCGTCTTGAACGAAGTCAGCGTCTTGCCGGAACCTGTGGTATGCCAGATGTAACCACCACCCTCGACACTGCCGTACTTCTTATAATTATTGGCAATTTCGATGCGATTGAGAATTCGCTCCGTAGCTGTAATCTGGTACGGACGCATGACCATCAGCATATCCTCTGATGTAAAAATACAGTATTTCGTAAGGATATTCAGAATCGTATGCTTTGCGAAAAAAGTCTTTGTAAAATCAATCAGATCAGGGATTACACGGTTATTGGCATCTGCCCAGAAGCAGGTAAACTCAAAACTGTTACTGGTCTTGGTCTTACTTGCTCCCCGTTTCTCATGTTCTTTTTCTGCATTCCTTCTGGTACTGTTGGAATAATACTTTGTATTCGTGCCATTGGAAATAACAAAAATCTGAATATATTCATACAATCCGCATCCTGCCCAGAAAGAGTCTCTCTGGTAGCGGTTGATCTGATTGAATGCTTCACGGATAGCAACTCCTCTGCGCTTCAGCTCAATATGCACAAGAGGAAGACCGTTTACTAATATGGTAACATCATAGCGGTTGTCATGCTTCGCGCCATTTTCCGTGCCAATCACACAGCCCAGGCTGCCCTCTCTGATGCCAGTGGCAGCATTCACCTTGTACTGATTGATGACCTGCAGCCTGTTGTTATGGATATTCTTTTTATCTATGAGTGTAATATTCTTGGAAGAACCGTCATCACGAGTCAGGACTTGGACATTGTCCTCCTGTATCTTCCTAGTCTTTTCCACAATATGCTCATTTGGATTGGCAACGGCATTTTTGAAAAAATCATCCCATTCTGTGTCTGAAAACTGATAGTTATTCAATTCCTCTAATTTCTTACGGAGATTGGCAATCAGGTCTTTCTCCGTGTGAATCGGCAGATATTCATATCCCTGTTCACAGAGCAAACGGATAAACTCCTGTTCCAGTGCTACTTCACTCTGGTAACTGTCAGAACGCTTCTTGACTGGCTCATATTCTGTGACAACAGTATTCTCCGATGTCTCTGCTACAATATTAAAGTACGGCACATCCTCGCCTCCTTACTTTGGTAATTCTTTAAAGGATAACAGCTTATCCCTGTAATATTCATACTGCTTCTGACGTGCTTCGATTTCTGCCGGAAGTCCTGCGGACAGGTCATTGCAAATACTATGAAATTTATTCAACACATTCACAATCTCCTGCTGTTTTTCTATACTCGGAACAGCAAGCTGATACTCTGCAATCGTTTTTCCCGTTAAGGATGCTCTGGTTGTAAATGCACAATGGCTTGTAACATACTTTCTGAAATCTTCCGTAGCAAAACAAAATGCACAATATTCCGGCAACAGATAATTTGTTTTTGGAGTTGCTTTAATGGTAAATCCATTAAATACACAACCACCAATATCATCAAGCATTACTGATGACCACCCCACGTCTTCTGCCGTCTCTGATGTTCTGGTAAAAAACACATCTCCACGGTGAACTCCCAACTTTTCAATTTCTGCCGGAGTACATTCAACCAGTGCGGTAATATCCTCTTCTTTAAGGAATCTGTTATTATAAACATCTGTATATCTGATAAAAGGAATACCAGAACCAAAGAAATCCTTTCCTTTGCTCAATCCATTACGGAAATCAAATAGACTTCCCATCGGCAGTGTAACATAACCAAACACATACTGAATGAGCTTAATTGCGCTCAGCTCTGTCTGTCTGTCTGTCTGTCTGTCTGTCTGTCTGTCTGTCTGTCTGTCTGTCTGTCATGAGCGTGCTGCCTGTTTCAGCAAATGTCAAGAGCAAATCACGATAATATTCATATTGCTTCTGGCGTGCTTCGATTTCGGCTGGCAAGCCAATATTTAAGTCTGTGCAGATGGCATCGAAATGTTCAATTACCTGTACCAACCTTTTTTGCGTATCAAGCGGTGGAACAGAAATGAGCACTCTTCCAATATCATCCTTATTTATTTTTGTAGGTGTTGCATCCCACAAAATCCATTTACTCAATTCTCTTCGACCCCAACCGCTTTCCAGATAATACTTCAAATACTTGCTATCAACAACTTCTGTATTTGGACGCAACAGTGCAAGCGAAACATAATAGGCTAAATCATCATCGCGATCTACCACTGTACATTTTCCGATAATGCCTGCAGTAATCCTTGTCATAAAAACATCACCTGTGCGGGGTTTAATTTTGTATTTTTCATAAGCTTCAGGTGAAATAAACTTTTGTGTTCCATACAGATCATCAATGTTTTCTACACTCACAAATGGTATTCCACTATTAGTATATTTTGGTGTTTGATGTGTTCCATCATAAATTTCACAAATAGTATTTAGCTTAACTTTTTCAGATTTACACCCTTTTTGTATTAAAGTATCTCTGTAAAAATTATACTGTTTCTTCCGAGCTGTAAGCTCGGCTGTAAGCTCGGCTGTAAGTAACGCGAAAGAGTCCAAAATATGGACTATTTCACGTTGTACCTCCAGAGGAGGTACGGCGATCTTCAATGCTTTAAAGTCCCCTCCCGTCAATTTAGGAATATTCCCATGAATCAACGATGTTACATCTATAGTCTGAAGATAATGGTATAAATAGCGTAGCATTACACCATCTTTTTCTTCAATAATATGGGCATGATTGTTTACCCATATTTTTCCTTCTGCCCATGTTACAACTGGTGTGCCTGATTTAGTAATAACACTTCCATCTTCGCCAACTAAAACAAATGTACCATCAAAAATATAATTTGCCACATAATCTTGAATTCCATTAGCTCCATAATATGGATATTCTCCAGCTTCACGAGCTGCTTTTGTTATTGGTTTTCGCTTTTTGTCAAGCAAATTACAACAATCCTCAAGGCAACGTATTTCCACACCATCTGGGCAATATTCCTTTATTAATTCATTTACTCTATTCATTTTCGCCCATTTTCCTTCCTTGATAAAATTCACTATCACTTTTAGCCAGTTCTGCAAAAACTTTCTCCATGTCTATTGGTGGTAAATGTGAGGTAACCTCATCCCAGTCAATAATTTCATAATTGAAATGAAATTTATCTCTATTCTCTTTATAATAGGTTTCTGCTACATTACATAAAATCATGCATATTCTTCTAACATTCATCCTATATTCACGTTTCTGTTCATTTCCAAATTGAGTTATAGTACTGGCATCTGAATAAATCTCAAACGGTTTAGCCTTTTCAATAACCAACGAAAAATGATCTATAGGTTGATTGGTTCGTAAACTGTCATTTTTCATACTTGGATTTCCTTCGTGTAACAGTGAACAGCGTAAACTATAAATTACCTCTCCTGACAAATACGGCATATCATCTTTATCTTCTGGATTCTTTTCATATTTACCTATTTCTTCGTCATACCATAAAATGTATCGTTTTCTGCTACTTCGCTCAGTTGGATACGCAGCCTTACCACAAATGTCAGGCAAGGTGAGTGCAGAACTTAATGCTACAAAATATAGTTCGTTTTCCAATGCCTTTCTTATATCTTGAACCAGTCGAATTATCATTTACACCTCGATTTCTGCAATGATCTTATCAATCTCATCACGAAGCACTTGCTCACGAGCAACAATTTCCTTAATTTCTGCATTCAGCTTCACGATGTCAATTTTCTCTCTGGTATCTTTGGCTTCGACATAAGTGGATACAGACAAATTATAATCATTGCCGGATACTTCTTCATAGCTTGCCAGATGTGCAAAATACTCCACCTCTTCTCGCTTAGCAAACACATCCACAATACGGTCGATATTCTCTGGTGTCAGCTTATTGTTGTTGGTAACCTTCACACACTCGCTTGTGGCATCAATAAACAGAGTCTTGTTATCTGTCTTGTTCTTTTTCATTACCATGATACAAGTTGCAATCGAAGTACCAAAGAATAGGTTACTCGGTAACTGAATAATACAGTCAATATAGTTATTATCCACCAGATATTTACGGATTTTTTGCTCTGCACCACCACGATACATAATTCCCGGAAAGCATACGATGGCAGCAGTTCCATTAGATGCAAGCCATGACAGGCTGTGCATAATAAATGCCATATCTGCCTTTCCTTTCGGTGCAAGAACTCCAGCCGGTGCAAACCGTGGATCGTTGATAAGCAAAGGATTATCATTTCCCGCCCACTTGATAGAGTATGGCGGATTAGACACAATCAGCTCAAACGGCTCATCATCCCAGTGCTGCGGACTGAGCAATGTATCTTCACAAGCTATATCAAATTTATCAAATCCCACATCATGCAGAAACATATTAATACGGCACAGATTGTAGGTTGTGATATTGATCTCCTGTCCATAAAAACCGTTACGGATAGCATTCTTTCCCAGAATTTTCTCAGCCTTCAGAAGCAATGAACCCGAACCGCAAGCTGGATCATATACTTTATTGATTTCTGTTTTTCCTACCGTACCAAGGCGTGTAAGCAGTTCGGACACATCTGCCGGAGTAAAAAACTCTCCACCAGATTTTCCGGCATTCGATGCATACATAGTCATAAGATACTCATACGCATCACCAAAGGCGTCGATGGAATGATCTTTCACATCTCCCAGATTCATTTCGCCTACGCCATTCAGTAACTTTACGAGTTTTTCATTACGCTTTGCAACGGTAGAACCCAGTTTATTGCTGTTTACATCATAGTCATCAAACAGTCCAGCAAAGTCGCTCTCTGCCTCGCTGCCTTTCGCTGATTCCTCGATGTGACGGAACACACGCTCCAGTGTTTCATTTAAGTTTTCATCATTCGCAGCATTGGCACGGACATTACAGAAAAGTTCACTCGGAAGGATAAAAAATCCTTTTTCCTCTACCAGTCCTTCTCTTGCTTCTTCTGCATCCTCATCCGGCATTTTAGCAAAATCAAAATCCGTGTTGCCCGCATCAATCTCACCACTGTTTATGTAATTACACAAGTTTTCGGAAATATAACGATAGAACATCGTGCCAAGAACATAATTTTTGAAGTCCCAGCCATCGACTGCTCCACGCAGTTCATCTGCAATTGCCCATATTGCACGGTGCAGTTCATCACGTTCCTGTTCCTTTTTGGTATCAACCATTCTCTTTTCCTCCGTTATCCTCTGGTACAAATTCCAGAATATCGTCAACGCCACAGTTCAGAACACGGCATATACTCTCTACGCTTTCGAGGGAAATATACCCATTACGTTTCAGCCGTGTGATGATATTTGCGGAGAAGCCAGCCTCCTGCTGCAACTGTGCATTCGTCATATTTTTTTCTATCAGTAAATGGAATAATTTTTTGTAACTGACCGACATGTCATCCCTCCATTATTTTGCCAACAGATATAGGAATAGAGTATCACGAAAACGTGAATTTTTCAATCTATACAAAACTGTATTTGTAATACTAAACATGCAAAAAAGCCATAAGATTTCTCTTTTCAAAATCTTACAGCTTTTCTATCATGTTGCGTCCCAAACATCATCTATATTTACATGTAATACCTGCACAAAATCCCGTGGGTTATTTTCGGGTTATTTTTCAGCTGCCTATGCCTTCCGGACCTTGATTTTACTGACTTTTGGGAGAAGCTTTCAAAGAGTGCCGTGGCATACTAATATACAGTTACCAAATCAGCTTGAAGTGCCTCAACGCATCCTTAATATACTCCACCTTCTCCTGTGGACACTGTTTCACCTCTGGAATCTCTTTCTTGGATTTATTGTAGTTCTCGCCCATGTCCAGACCACACATACGCTTTACCTGTGCAATATAAGAAGTATGCACATTCACACCATACTTGTCCTTCACATATTCCTTAATCTTTGAATAAGTAGCCTTTTCCTCTGGTGTATAATTACTCTCTTCATCAGGCTCCATTGTCACCTCAATCTTAGGTGCATCTTTTTTGAGGGATAATTTGACAACCGTCTCGACGTGGCCAGTATTAGGAAACATATCTATACAGCAGCCCTTTTTTACCTCATACCCGCTCTCCTGCAACATAACCAGATCCCTTGCAAGACTTGTAGGCTTACAGGAAATATACACCATAGAATCCACACCATAATCAATTATCTTCTTAAGTGCCTTAGGATTGATTCCATCTCTTGGCGGATCAAGAACTATAAAATCTGGCTTATCCTTAATATTATCAAGTGCATTAAGTACATCGTCTGCTATGAATTCACAGTTATCAAGACCATTTATGCCTGCATTTATTTTAGCTGCATTAACTGCCTCTGGTATTATTTCAACACCTATAACTTTTTTTGCAACAGGTGCTAAAATCTGTGCTATAGTACCTGTTCCACTATAAAGATCAAAGATAACCTTATCCTTAGTTGTTCCGACATAATCTCTTGCCTTAGAATACAGAACTTCTGCACCAAGCGAGTTAGTCTGAAAGAATGAAAATGCTGTAATCTTAAACTTTAGTCCAAGCAGCTCTTCTTCAATATAATCTCTTCCATATACTATATCTGTCTTTTCATTGATTACAGCATCTGCAACACTGTCATTATAAGTGTGTAAAAATCCTACAATCTCACCATCCAGCGATAACGCTTTTAATCTGTCTGCCAACTCATCCATAGGAATATCGTTAACCGTAGTCGTTACAATATCCACTAGAATCTGACCCGTTTTTACTGCCTTTCTTACAAGCAAATGTCTAAGGTAACCTTCATGCTTCATTTTATGATAATATGTAAGCTTCTTCTCCAAAGCATAATCATATACACATTTTAATATTTTTCTGTAATCATTATCCACAATTTTACATTCTGTTACTGTGACTATGTCATACATACTATTTCTTTTATGCAGTCCAAGTGCTATAGGACCATCCTTTATTTCATCACCAAACGAATATTCCATCTTATTACGATATTCACTTGATACCGGACTTCCAATTATTCCTTCCCAGTCATAATCTGTCTTTATAACAGGCTCCAGAATCTTTTTAACCGTGGTTTCTTTCATCTTTAGCTGTTCATCATAACTTACAGTCTGATATACACATCCACCACATTTTCCAAAATGTTCGCATCTTTCGTTTGTTTCTGTATCTGACTGTCTTACAACTTCAAGAAGTCTTCCTTCACATTTTCCATGCTTCTTTTTATTCACCATAAATGTAACTGTCTGTCCTGGTATAGAATTCTTTACAACCGCCTTTTCCTTAATCAGTTGTCCATCTTCCTCTATTTCAACTATAACATTTCCTTTATTAGGAAAATCAACACTGTCTACATATCCTGTATATATACCACCTTTTTTCATTTAGAATTCCCTTTCATATATCACATGCTTTCCTATATATGTATATTTCTTATCCATACAGGTAAAAAGACCACTGACCGATTACATAACCTGCCAGTGGTCTTATATACATTATATTATTCTGACTAATTGATACGCTGCTTATTAATTCTCAAAGTCTTTATCAGCTTCATCTTCATCATCAAAATCATCTTCAAAATCATCATCATCGAAATCATCATCGAAATCATCAAGATAATCTGGTGTGAAATATCTGTATATAGCATATACGATTGCTGCTAAAGCTGCAACTGCTCCGATTACTGCTAAAACAATAACAACAACATTATTTTTGTTCTTTTCTTCTACATCTTTCTTATGAAGAAGTTCGTTCAGCTTACTAGCTGCTATAAGTTCTTCAATCTTATCCTTATTCATAACAACCGCTCCTTTCCAGTCACATAATAAAGTAAATATATTGTATCATAATCATTTTTATTTGTCACCATATTTAACTACATCTTCAAAATCTTATTTAGTAACTTATTTAATTATATCTTCTTTTTTAATCTTCTTTAATCACATATTTAACTAAATCTTCTTTAATCTTGCAAATCCTGCAAGCATCTTTTTTAAGCCGAATTCATCAAACTTTACAGATACCATATAGTCACGTTCACCATGGTCTATAGATATTACCCTGCCTTTGCCAAACTTACTATGTTCTACAGTATCACCTACAGAATAACCTAGTCCGCCTGATGCTTCTTTTGATAAGCTTTTTCCTGTATCTTCTGATGATGAAGCTTTAATGGTTGTTTTTTTTAAGTCAAATATATCCATAGGAAATTCTTTTCCGAACCCAACCTTCTTGTTTACCCCAGCATTAGCTGTATCTCGTATAGCTTTCTTTGCTGAACCATATATAGTATTACCATATCCACTGCTCTTATACATTCCACCCGGCTTTGAAGCGCCACCTATCTTTACTCTGCCAGACTGCTTATATGTAGTATTTCCACTTCCATATCTGCTGAGTGCCGCCTTGGCATTAGCTCTTATATTATAGGCAGGCTGTTCTTCTGACTCATCTTTTCCACCATAAGATATTTTTCCTTTATATCCGGAACTGTTATTCTCTATATTAAGATATTCATCTGGTATCTCTTTGATGAATCTTGAAACCTTATTCATCTGTGTTTCACCTCGTACCATACGCATTTTGGCACTACTCAGATTAAGTATTTTCTCAGCTCTTGTTATACCTACATAACATAATCTTCTCTCTTCCTCAATCTCTGTTGGATCATCTGATACTATGGTCATATAGCTTGGGAACAGTCCGTCTTCCATACCTGTCATATATACTATAGGAAACTCAACACCTTAAGCACTATGAAGTGTCATAAGCATAACCTGTTTTTCTGATTCATTAAGATTATCTATATCTGCTATAAGCGCAACCTCCTCTAAGAAACCACTTAGCGTAGGTTTTTCGCCTTTTTCCTGACATCCAGTTTCATAACTCACTATTTTATTAATGAATTCATCAATATTCTCCTGTCTTGCTTCTATCTCCTCTGCGGTTTCACTTTCAGCAAGACTTTCTATATATCTTGTATCCTCTAATACTGTTTCTGCCAGTTCTTTAAGACTCATGAACTGCTGTTTAGCCTTTAATGAACTTATAAGCGTAACAAATGGTTCTATCTTTCCTGCGCCTCTTTTTATAGTATCTATATTATCTGCTTCACATAATGCCTGCCAGAACGTATAAGCATTCTGATCGGCATATTCCTGGACACGTTCTATAGTAGTTGCCCCTATTCCTCTTTTAGGAACATTTATGATACGTCTTACAGCCTGTCCATCCATGCCATTATCTATTGTCTTAAGATAAGCAAGAATATCCTTGATTTCTTTCCTCTGATAAAAGCTTATACCACCATATATTCTATATGGTATATTTTTCATCATGAGTTTTTCTTCAAGCACTCTCGACTGGGCATTTGTTCTATATAATATTGCAATATCATTATAATTCCATCCATCTCTTACGAATGAACTTATACTGTTTACCACGCCATCCGCTTCTTCATATCCATTTTCATAAAGTGTGTAATTAACTTTCTCACCCTCACCATTCTCAGTCCACAGACTTTTCGACTTTCTTCCAACATTATTCTGTATAACCGCATTGGCTGCATTAAGTATGGTCTGAGTTGAACGATAATTCTGCTCAAGCTTAATAACCTTTGTTCCCTCAAATGTATTCTCAAAATTAAGAATATTCGTAATATTAGCTCCTCTGAACTTATATATTGACTGGTCATCATCACCAACAACACACAGATTACCATACTTTGCTGCAAGCATAGACACAAGTTTAAACTGTGAAGTATTCGTATCCTGATACTCATCTACCATAATATATCTGAATCTGTCCTGATAATAATTAAGTACTTCTGCATCATGCTCAAACAACTCAACCGTTTTAAATATAAGATCATCAAAATCAAGCGCATTATTAAGCTTTAGCGTTTTCTGATATTCAACGTATACATTGGCTATCCTTTTAGCATTATAATCCCCACCAGCATCCAGAACCATTTCCTCAGGTGTCATAAGCTCATCCTTTGCATGCGATATAGCATTCATAATAGTTCTTTCTTTAAGCAGCTTTGTATCTATATTAAATTTCTTACATATATCTTTAATAACACTCTTTTGGTCATCTGTATCATATATTGTAAAATTATTAGAATATCCTATTCTGTCTATATATCTTCTTAATATACGTACACAGGTTGAATGAAATGTACTTACCCATACCTCACCTGCACCATTTCCCACAGTTGCATCTACTCTCTCTCTCATTTCTCTTGCAGCTTTATTCGTAAATGTTATCGCAAGTATATTATATGGTGCTACTCCGCAATCATCTATAAGATAGGCTATTCTGTTCGTAAGCACTCTTGTCTTACCAGAACCAGCACCAGCTATTATAAGCAGAGGTCCCTCTGTACGCTTAACAGCGCGCTTCTGCATATCATTTAATCCATCTAAATTCATACACAACTCCTGTTTTAACTATATATTGCACGAACATGTATTCTTGTCATACTTATTTAGTATAGCAAATATTGTGGAAATAATAAAGTGGAAATATTGTTGTTTAATTGAATATTAGTTGGTGACGAACGGACGACAAATATAAGCTAC
>OGJQ01000750.1_pt1 | contig 21342 bp, 17 predicted proteins | sample 1572261 | NCBI WGS metagenome assembly OGJQ01 (sample SAMEA2582138, study PRJEB24529) | metagenome | biome: Human gut stool | place: China | collected 2011
TTTTCTCATATATGCTGTCGTCCGTACGTTAAGAATGTGTGTTAAACAACAATATAGAATATATTTATATGGAAACAAACTTTTAATAAATATGAAACATAATTTTAATAAATGGTACTAATTTACTATGTTATCCTATGTACTTTTTTGTGTGATATTGCTAAGATTAGCAAGTAAGACATCATATGTTAAAGCATATTGCACAAACATGTGCATGAGGAGGTAAAACATGAAAGCTAACATTAGCAAGGGGGCCCGCAAAGGATGGGCATGGATACTTGCAGCATTGATGGTTGTAAGTGTCATTATTCCAACTACAATATCTACCGCAAAGGCAGAGGTTGGAACAGTACAGTTCAATGGAACAGCGCAGGGCTGGCTTGAATCAGCTTACGCTGAGTGGTCTATTGACAAGGAAGCCGATGGATATACAGCATATATCAAAAAGGCTTCACAGTCAGATTCAGCATATGCAAGAATCGACAATGAACTTATAAGAAAGTACAAGAGTTACTACAGGGTAGATGCCATGGGTCTTTCGGCAGGAGACTATGTTATCAGGGTAGTACCAGTAAAGAATGGAAAAGAAGTAACAGCTAAGGCTAAGGTTACAGATGTTCTTAAGGTAAGCTCATATGACAGATCAGGCTTTGCATTTTCTTCTGAATCAAGATACAAGACAGGTTCAGGAGCATATAACGAAGATGGAACACTTAAGAGTGATTCAATCGTTCTTTATGTAACTAATGATAATGCTAAAACTGTAACAGCAGGCATTATGGAAGGAAAGGGCGAGAAGGAGTACACAGGACTCCAGACAATTATTGATGCATATACAAAGAGTGCCAGTAAGGGTGTAGAAACAAGGGCACTTGATGTAAGAGTAATAGGATGTCTTACAGATTCGGGTATGGATAAGTTTTCAAGCTCATCTGAGGGTGTGCAGATAAAAGGAGCAAGTGCTTATTCTAATATTAACATGACATTTGAAGGAGTTGGCGAGGACGCAAGCATAAGCGGCTTCGGTTTCCTTTTAAGAAATGCAGGTAATGTAGAAATGAGAAACCTCTCAATACTTAACTTTATGGATGATGGTATCTCACTAGATACAGCTAACTGCAACGTATGGATACATAACGTAGACCTTTACTATGGCAAGGTTGGTGGGGATGCTGACCAGGCTAAAGGTGATGGATCTATAGATATAAAGGGTGATTCACAGTATATAACAGTTTCATATGTACATTTCTATGATTCAGGTAAATGTTCATTGTGTGGTATGAAGAGCGAGAGTGGTCCTAACTACATTACTTATCATCATAACTGGTTTGATCATTCAGACTCAAGACATGCCAGAGTAAGAACTATGTCAGTACATATGTATAACAATTATTATGATGGTAACGCAAAGTATGGTGTAGGTTCAACTATGGGTTCTTCTGTATATGTAGAGAACAATTACTTCAGAAACTGCAAGTATCCTATGCTTTCATCTAATCAGGGTTCTGATGCTTTAGGCGAAGGCACATTCTCAGGTGAGAACGGCGGCATCATAAAAGCTTATGGCAACGAAATAGTTGGAGCAACAGGTATCATATATGCTAATGCAGCATCAGTTACAGGTGAAGCTGCCAATGCAGCAACATTTGATGCATATCTGGCTGCTTCTGCAGGTGAAAAGGTACCATCATCATACAAGACAGTAGCTGGTGGCACAACATACGATAACTTTGATACAACTAAGGATCTTGGAGTAAAGGCAGGAAGCCTTGTAGCAGCAAAGGATGTTCCAGCACTTGTTACATCTTCTAAGGGAGCAGGAAGTCTTGGCGGTGGTGTTATTGACTGGAAGTTCAGTGATGAAGACGACACAGCTTATGTTGTAGATAAGGATTTAAAAGCAGCTGTTACGAATTATAAAAACACAGAGCTTGTGGCTGTTGGTGGAACTAATGCCAACATAGTAACTCCAGAGCCTTCTACAGATGAAACAACAAAGGCAACAGAAGAGGAAACTAAGACTACAGAAAAGGCTACTACATCTAAGGCAACAGAAAAAGAAACTAAGACTACAGAGAAGGCTACTACATCTAAAGCTACAGAAGCAACAAAGGTAACTGAGAAGGAAACTACAGGTGCAGGTTCAGATACTAAAAGCAGTTATGATAAGACAAGTCTCTCATATTCAGGTGCATATACAGATTTAAGTACAAAGAAGGATTCAGATTTTAAGAATGCAAAGTATGTTTCGTCAGCATCTGATATTCTTACAGCTATAAGCAGTGCTAAGGCAGGAGATGTTATCATAGTTAAGGCTGGAACTTACAAGTTTACAGATACGATAGTTATTAATAATGCCATGAATGGAAAAAGCGGCGCTTATATAGTTGTAAAAGCAGCTGATGGTGCAGAGGTTAAGTTTGATTTCTCAGCACAGACACTTGATGGCGCAAACAGAGGTGTTGTTGTAGATGGAGATTACTGGTATTTTGAGGGAATCAACTTCTATGGAGCTGGTGATAACGGCGTGCTACTTGCTGGTAACAACAACATATTTGAAAAATGTGTATTCGAAGCAAACAGAGATTCAGGACTTCAGATATCAAGATATGACACAACAGCAGCAACTAAAGATTTATGGCCATCAAACAACCTTATAATCAACTGTACAGCATTTGATAACTGTGATTATCCAGACCAGGGTGGTACAGGTGAAAATGCAGATGGTTTTGCAGCAAAGCTTACATGCGGCGAAGGCAATGTATTTGATGGATGTATATCATATTGCAACTCTGATGATGGATGGGATCTTTTCGCTAAGTCAGCTACAGGTCCTATCGGTGTGATAACTATAAGAAACTGTGTTTCATTCGGCAATGGAACATTATCTAACGGAGTTCATTATGCTAACGGAGATATGAATGGCTTTAAGCTCGGTGGTTCAGGTGTAGGTACACCTCATGTTGTACTTAACTGTCTCTCGTTTAACAATGGGGCAACAGGATTCACTGACAACAACAATCCATCAGGTCTTACAATCATGAATGCCACAGCATGGGGCAATGGTAAGTCAGCAAAGAAGGGCAACTTCTTATGCTACAGAGCATCAAATAAGGCAGTGTACGTAGGTCTTGTTTCAGCAAATGCTATAGACTCAGATAAATTTACAGGTAATATGAGTGATTCTATATACTATAATACAGGTAAGTATTACAGATTATCAGGATTATTACCAACACCAGTTGTTAGTGGTGACAAGAAGGGTACAGTAGTTGATAATCCATCTAAAGTATCAGGAATGTTTAAAAATGCTGTTGATTTTATCAATCTTAATGGTAATGTAGACAAGCAGTTAAGAAATTCTGATGGAACTATTAATATGAAGGGACTTTACGAAACACAGGGAAGTTATTCAACACTTGGAGCACATTTTGGTGTAGCTAATCAGGTTATAAGTGTTACAGGCAAGACATCTGGTGAAGTAAAGCCAACAGAGAAAACAACAAAAGCAACAGAAAAAACAACAGAAACAACGAAGGCAACAGAGAAAACAACAGAAGCAACAAAGGCAACAGAAAAAACAACAGAAGCAACTAAAGCTACAGAATCAAAGACAGATTCGACTGTAAGCGGTACCAAGCTTGTTCTAAATGCTAATGATGTAGATACAGGAAAGTTAAAATCAACACTTACTGTTGATGGCTTTAAGATTGTTGCCGGAAGCAAAGCAACAGTTACAGTAGATAAGAGCAGAAAGGAATATAAAGGAATAGACTTTACAAGAAGAATCAAGCTTTCTGGTAAAGGCAGTACAAGTGGAAGAGCTATTGCGTTTAAAACAGCTGGAGAAGCTAAGGTGAAGGTATATGCAACAAGCTCAAGCACAGATGAATCAAGACTTATTAAGATAGTTGATAAGAATGGAAAGGATATTACATCTACATCAAAGATTCCAGGAAATTCACTTAAGTCAGTTTCATTCAGAGTGCCAGTTGCAGGTGAATATTATCTTATAGCCGAGGATGGCGGAGTTAATATTTACTATGTTGAAGTATCTAATGGAGTTGCATACTAAGTAAGCGTTAAAAAATCTTATCATGTAGGTTAAGAAAGACTTTTTGTCTTATGACGTTTACATCATATCAGTTATAAAATATAAGCGGATGTTTGTTATTCAGACATCCGCTTTTTTGGTAAAATAATAGTATGAACAATAGGTAAAAAATAAAATAGGATATGAATAACAGTAATGAAAATAATAGTATGAAATAATAGGTTGATAAAGCAGCAGATTGCAAATATAATAAATATGAATAAGATATTTCGGTGTAAGAAATATAAGTATATGGCCAAGTATATTCAGAAATGTATCCATATGTATAACTAGAAATATATTTTATAGAAAAGAGGAAAGAGAACATCATGAAGATAAAGACCGTTGCTATATTAGGAGCAGGAGCTGTAGGTTCATATGTTATATGGGGACTTGCAGGCTTAAAGGATGTAAGGCTGGGGCTAATAGCACAGGGAGAACGTCAAGAAAGGCTGAGAAAAGAAGGTTGTCTTATAAACGATGAAGTATACAGACCAGAGGTGTGGACACCCGAAGAAGCGCATAATACAGGCGTTGACCTTTTGATAGTTTCGTTAAAGTATGGAGCTTTAAAAGGAGCACTTGACAACATTGCTACAGCTATTGGAGAAAACACTATAGTTATGAGTCTTATGAATGGTGTTGACAGTGAAGATATCATTGCAGACAGGATAGGCATGTCACATATTGTATATTCACTTATAAAGGTTGCCTCTCATAGAGATGGCAGGGGATATTACTTTAATCCTGATACAACAATAGGAATTATTTTTGGGGAAACAGCAGATAAGGTATCTGCATCAGACAAAATATCAGAACAGACACTTGTGAGTGACAGGATAAAGTTGATAGATGAGCTTTTTGCAGCCAGCAGGCTTAACTACAGAGTGACAGAGCATATAAAAGAAGAAATGTGGAGTAAGTTCAGACTTAATGTAAGTAATAATCTTCCACAGGCAGTACTTGGTGCAGGTGTCGGATGTTACAGGGATAGTGAACATATGAAGGCTATAAGCGATGGTTTAAGACATGAGCTTGAAACAATAGCTAAGGCAAAAGGAATAGATTTAAGTGTTATTGATAATTCATCGTCACGTGGAAGTGCAGTGCCGCCAACAGCAAGATACTCTACACTTCAGGATATAGATGCTAAAAGACATACCGAGATAGATATGTTTTCCGGTGCACTTATGCGTATGGGAGAAGAATTTGGAATACCAACGCCTTATAACGAATACACTTATCATATTATTAAGGCGATAGAAGAAAAGAATGATGGTAGGTTTGATTACGATAAGGGAAATGAAGAATTGACATATGCAAGGTGAAATTTGAAAAGAGTTACTACTGATTGAAGAATAGGAACACAAAAAGTACCTTATTCTTGTTGGTACAAGCTATGGATTTGATGCCAAGCTTGCAGAAATAAAAGGTATGTTTAAAATATGCGGTATTAATCCTGGTGAGTTTATCTTAGATGGTAAGCCTCTTGCTGAAAAGGGAGCAGCAGTTAAAGAAACAGTAGTTATAAATTCAGTTGCAAGAAAAGTTGATGTTGATAAAGAAATATTGCCACCAAATAAGCTGAATTATTTTAAAGCGAAGAAAGAACATATAGTTGATGGAATATCTTATTACGTAAGTACAAGATATAACAGAGAGCAGGGAATAGCACAGCTTGAAAAGATGCTTGTTTTATGTGAGGGTAGTGTGAATGCGTTTGTTATTACTGCTAAACCAGAAAAGGCTACTCATAATTAATATAATTAAAAATAATTTTTTGATTTTTAAAACTAAGGAGAGGGTATGAAAATTTTGATTTTCATGCACAGAAATGGAGATTAATATGAAGCGAAATAAATACAAAGATTATCTATGGTATACGGCACTTGCAGTATTTATTATATGTGTGATTGAAGGTATATTTTTCTACCATAATGTAGATAATCCGTTTCTTAAAGTAACATTAAACATACAGAATGCAATTAAAGCGTATAAGATAGATCCGGATATAAAGCAGAAAGAAGCTATTGCGTATATGCAGGCAACAGGTGGTGGCATATTAAGTGGAATAATAACATATGTGTATTGTATTGCTGTTATTGTTGCGCCATTCTGTACAATAGGTGCATTAGCAGTTCTTATCAGAAAACCAGCCAGCTATGTCAGAGGACTGTTTAGCCAGAGAAATAAAAAGCGCGTATTGGTTATTGGTGAAGGAAAATATAAGTTTCCTCTTATAGATGCATTGACTAAAGATTGTCGTGTTACAGTGGTTGAAAGCACCATACTTTCTGATGATAAGAAGCTTAAATATATAAACAAAGGTGTAAAGTTTGTGCAGAAGTATCAGGATATGCATATTGAAAGTGTAATAAAAATGCTTGATATATGTAAATTCAGTGATGTTTTTCTGTGTGATGATAATTCAATAGAAAATATTGAATGTTTAAATGCATTTGCAAAGAGCTTTGAAAAAAATATAAATGCATCTGAAAATAAAGAGTATCTGCAGATTCATCTGTGCTGCAATGACAATTCAATGGCAGAACTGATAAGACAGTATTATGATAAAATAGATACAAGAACTTTTGATCTTGACATAGTAGATGTTAATAAAATGGCTGTCAATAAAATGTATAAAGAACATCCTGTATATACAGCTAATAAGGGTGATGATTATGATGTTCATATAGGAATCATTGGATTTGGTGATTTTGGCCAGAGTGCATTAATACAAGGACTTAATATGTCGGTTTTATCAGCAGAGTCTACTATATGTATAGATGTATTTGATAAGGATATGGAATCAATAATAGGAAGTTTCATGAAGAATTTTTCAGTTGATGTCCTGAAGGGATTGAAGTTCATAGAAGAAGATATATATGAAGGTAAAAGTATTGGATATTATGAATTGAAATTTCCATTTGATACAATACCAGAGCAATTTGGTATAGATGGAAAGGTATGTTTAAGATTTTTTAATACGGATGCAAGGACATTACAGTTTAACAGTATTTTTAAAAGATGTAATGACGACAAATTATTTACATATCTTATTGTGGCAATGAGTGATACACATTCAATGTCTAATACACTTATTGAATTGAAGCAGCTGTTATACAATAAGGGTGATAGCTGTATTAATATTCCTATAGTTGTCAGGGCTAAGGAAAACAATGATTTTGCTAATATTTATGGTGAGAAGAATCTATTTACAATAAACAGGAATAAAGATATTTTTTCATATGATTCTATAACTAATCGTGATATTGTAAATGATGCAAAGATATTTAATCATAGATACAATATGTTGTATGAAATAATAAGCAGATATAAAGCAGATAAAAATATTGTTGTGGATGATAAGTTTATGTTATCTGAAGATATAGAGGAACGTCTTAAGAAAGATTCAATAGAGCTTAAAGAGAATAAGAAAATATCAGAAGAAATAGATGAGGTATGGCATAATAAGGGCATATTTGACAGGGAATCAAGTATAGCACAATCATTGCATCAGGATATTAAAAAATGGATTATTTATGAAAAACATGCATATTCTCTTACAGATAACAGAGAAGAGCTTGAAAGAATTGAACACAGAAGATGGAATATTTTCATGATAACACATGGCTTTAAATATGAGAAAGCTGAAAGAAAAGATATGTATGCTAAAACACATCCATGTATTTCAAAATGGGAAGTTTTGAAGGTGGAAAAGCCAGATACATTAGAGTATGACTTTACACCATATTACATATTAAAAGCAGACAGATGATTTAATTGAATATCAGTAAGTAAATTACACCACAACCAGACAAATATAAGATACAGGCAGTCCTGCATACTATGCGAAATGCACTTGAAGTTTGATTGTGATAGTTCTTAGTCTTTCCCTTAGTCAACCAGCTAGCTTCGTACACGGATGTACGAAGCAGCGAAGCCGCGCCATGGACGGCGCGTCTGAGCGGTAGCGTCAGCTGACATAGTTTATATGGAAAGGCTTAGAAATATCCAATCAAAGCTTCTGGCATTGAACATAGTATGCAGGACTGCCTGTATCTTATATTTGTCGTCCGTTCGTTATCAACTAAAATTCAATCAAACTATTGTTTGCAATTGTTATTGTACATTATTGCTATTTGGTGCATTATTGCCATTTATATTTCTGTTATCATTCATATTTTTTCCGCCATTCATGTTACCTCCACGGCCACCACCATTAAAACCGCCAGGATTGCTGCCAAAGCCGCCGGCATTGGATGCACCCATGGTTCCTGCAGATTGTGTCCAGTTTGTTAATGAGGAACCATCGCAGTAAAGAGTGTATTCAGTGTTTGTTGTAAGAGCAGATGTGCATATCCAGCCATTAGAGTAACTGTTGTTTAATGTAAAGCTTATTATTTCATTACCACTGGAATCTTTTACTGAGTAGCTTCCTGCGTTAAAGGATACAGAGCTGAATACGTAAGCATTAACTGAATTTACAGGAGTTTCACATATACCGCCTAAAGCTACACATGTTCCACCAGTTATAGTAATATTGCCATCAACATCAATAGAACCAGATACCTGACCTGATGAACTGCCGCCTTTTACAAGAACCATACCGCCAGACTGGGTGTAGCTGCCGTTAGAATCTATACCATCTGTATCGCCTGAACCGGTTGTTACATCAAAGTATCCACCAGTTATATTAATAAGAGGAGTAGATGAGCCATCTCCGGTACATGCATTAATGCCATCATCAGCTGCATATACAAAGCTTTGTCCACCACTGATGTTGATTGTTATAGCCTCAAGACCCTCGTAGGATGTTAAAACATTTATATATCCATCAGTTATACTAAGCTCTTTATCTGCATGTATTCCATCATCACCTGTAGAGATTGTGATAGTTCCACCTGATATAGATATTATACCCTTGCCATCTTCGCCGGTTTCAAGAACACCAGAATCTGAGTTGGCATGAATACCATCATCAGTTGAACTTATGTTAATGGCTGTACCAGATATATTTATCTCGCTATCGGCTTTGATTCCCTTTGTAGAGTAAGACTTTTTAGATGAATTTCCTGAGCTGTTATTGCCAGGAATACCATTAGCAGCTCTGTTTCCACCACTGAAGTTACCTTTCATGTCACGATTATTGCCAGAATTGCTGCTACTGTTATTCATATCAGGAGGATTGCCCACGCTGTTGGCTGATGAACCGGAGTTGTCGGCAGCTACGGCTTCACTATAATCAGAATAAGTATCTGTATATATATTCAGATTTCCATCACCTGAAACATCTACACCATATGCAGAATCTATGCCGTCACAGGCAGCATATATATCAATATTTCCACCAGATATTATTACATTTCCTTTCTGTTTTCCTTTGGTTGAAAGACTGCTGTTGGATGTTTTGATGCCATCGCCTTTTCTGGATATAGCTATTATTTCACCAGATTCTATAGCTGCCTCATCGTTTCCTTTTATAGCATTATTTACAGCATTAACCTTGATGGTAACATTTTTAATAGAAATGTCATCTTTGCTCTGGATACCGTTGTTATAGTTGCCAGTTACTGATAATGCCCCTTTTCCAACCAATTTAAGGTCACATGCTGCATAGATGGCAGCATTACCATTTTCACTGGAAGAATTGTCTGGATTGTCGTCAGCTTCAGCTCTTGCATCAACTATACTGTTATAAGTGTTTTCCTCAGATTTGATTTTTATATTATCAGCATTTTTAATATAAATAGGTGAACCGTTAGAACATGTGATGGATGTACCATTCAATACAATGGTGATCTCGGCATTATCGTCAGCATTAACTACAATCTGTCCTTCTGATAAGAGTCCGGTAACGGTATATTCGCCAGCCTGTGTTATGGTATATACGGAATCATTCTGTGTTATTGTAGAACCATCAGTTGATGTAATGCTGAATTCTCCTGTTATTTCAGTTTTGTAGTTATCGGCATCATCTGCGTGAGTTACATTGGTATCCTGGGCAGTAATGCTGGAAGTTACAGTGGTATCAGTATTTTTGCTGTTGGTTGTATAGTTTTGTGAACTACAGCCTGATGTCATAAGACACATGGCAAGAATAACTGCGGCTACGCATGATTTGTTTACTTTTTTTAAATTAATCATATATATTCATCCTTTCATTCATTATTTCTTTAGTTAATATAGAGATTGCTACTTCTTCCCCTTACATCTTATCTATAGTGTAGGTGGGAATAGTGAAGAAAATATGATGAGAATGAGGATATTTTGTGTCCTGGAGAATGACAAAAGAAAAAGCCGAGGCAGGGTTTTTATTCCTGTATCGGCTTTATTGGCTTTATTGGTGTTATGGAGTGTTTATCAGCGCTTTGATGTCTTCTTCTGGTGTGGTGATAGGTGCTATGCCATATTTTTCCACAAGAAGGTTCAGAATATTAGGAGACAAAAACGCAGGTAGAGAAGGACCAAGACGGATGTTTTTGATACCAAGGTGCAGAAGCGTTAACAAAATGCAGACTGCCTTCTGTTCGTACCATGAAAGAACGAAGGAGAGCGGAAGCTCATTTACAGTACATCCAAATGCATCCGCAAGTGCCAGGGCAACCTGAATCGCCCCATAAGCATCGTTACACTGACCCATATCCATCAGTCGTGGCAGACCATTGATTTCTCCAAGATTAAGATCATTGAAACGGAATTTGCCACATGCCAGGGTGAGGATGATACTGTCAGAAGGAGTTTGTTTAACAAAATCTGTGTAATAGTTTCGACCCGGTTTAGCACCATCACATCCGGCAACCAGGAAGAAATGGCTGATTGCACCTGATTTTACAGCATCTACTATAGTATTTGCATGTGACAGTATAGCTGAATGACCGAATCCGGTTGTCACCTTCGTGCCTCCATTGATACCTTTTAATGTCTGATTTTCTTTATAGCCACCAAGTTCAAGTGCTTTTTTGATAACTGGCGTAAAATCTTTTTTCTCATCAATATGAACAGCGCCAGGGAAAGCAACCACCTCTGTTGTAAATACTCTGTCAGCATAACTGCTTTTTGGCGGCATCAGACAGTTGGTAGTGTAAAGAATCGGAGCTGGAAGATGATCAAACTCTTTCTGCTGATTCTGCCATGCAGTTCCAAAATTTCCTTTTAAGTGTGGAAATTTTTTCAAGAGTGGATAGGCATGGGCAGGGAGCATTTCACCATGAGTATATATGTTGATTCCTTTTCCTTCTGTCTGTTCAAGTAAAAGCTGCAGGTCTTTAAGATCATGACCTGTCACGACAATAAAAGGTCCTTTTTCGATGGTAAGTGTAACATCAGTGGGCTCTGGCATTCCATAGCTGTTTGTATTTGCTTTATCAAGAAGTGCCATACACCTAAGGTTGATCTCGCCTACTTTAAGTACCGTAGGAAGCAGTGTTTCTATACTTTCTTCGTAACCAATCTTAAATAATGCTTCGCAGAAGAATCGGTTTACTTCATCATCTTCATAATTCAGAACATTTGCATGGTAAGCATAGGCGGCCATTCCACGAATACCAAAAAGAATAAGAGATTTTAAAGAGCGGATATCTTTATCGGCATTCCACATCTGCTGCATGTCGTATTCGCCTGTTTTACCACATGGTGACTGACATTTGCTGCAGTCAGGGACCAGTCGTTCTTTCTCAGCTCTGACTTTTTGTATCATATTTTCGATTGCTGCATTATCAAAACTTACATTTGTAACTGTTGTAAACAGACCTTCAATTATGACTTGTACGGTTCTTTTAGAAATAGCTGATGCACTGTCTACAGCTCTTGCAAGACCAATCAATGCACCTGTCAGCTCATCCTGTAATTTGGCTGTATCTGCATTTTTTCCACAGACACCTGCATTTCCTGTACAGCCAGTACATCCGGCTGTCTGTTCACACTGAAAACAAAACATTTTTTTATTCATTCCAGTAATCTCCTTATTAATCAATAATTTTTCCATCAATACTTATTGTTACAACCTGCCATGGTATGAATTTTCCACTATTTTGAAGTGCATTTTTTACTGCCATCTCCAGACCACCACAGCATGGAACTTCCATTCTTACGATTGTCACACTTTGAATGTTGTTATTCTGAATAATAGCAGCCAGTTTCTCACTATAATCAACCTGGTCTAATTTCGGACAACCTATTAGTGTTACCTTATTCTGAATAAAATCCTGATGAAATCCAGCATAAGCGTAAGCAGTACAATCGGCGGCTATCAGAAGTTTTGCACCATTAAAATATGGCGCACTGATAGGTGCAAGTTTGATCTGTACCGGCCAGTTCTCAAGTTGTGATATCGAATCTGCACCTGAAAATGTTTTTGCGGTCTCAGGCGTTTTTGTTCGCTGTATCTGCATGATTTTAGATCCTGGACAGCCGGTGTGAGGTGACATTGCATGGTTTTGAGCAGCTATTTTATTCTGTGCTTCTTTTACAGCATCTTCATCATATGCAGGTGCTTCTCTTTCCTCAAATGAAATAGCTCCTGTAGGACATTCTGGGAGGCAATCCCCCAATCCGTCACAAAAATGTTCTCTTACCAGCTCGGCTTTTCCGTCTATAATATCAATGGCACCTTCGTGGCAGGCAGTTGCACATGCACCACATCCGTTACATTTTTCTTTATCAATACGTATAATTTTTCTTATCATTTTACCCTCCATTAATAGAATTTTATTTTTGTTTCTGTTAGAATCATATTATAATAAATACAACTTGTATGTTTGATTTCCAACAGGAGGTGAGATTTTGAAAAAATATTTACCTATTTTAAAAAACAGTCCTTTTTTTAAAGGTCTTACTGATAATGAGATATTATCTGTATTGCACTGTGTAGAGGCAGTAACAGTTTCTAAAGAGAAGGATTCTTATATTTTCAGAGCAGCAGATTCTACACAGGTAATGGGATTAGTATTGTCAGGCTGTGTTCTTATTATTCAGGAGGATCTCTGGGGACATCGGAATATTCTGTCTAAATGTCATGCTGGTGATTTTTTTGGAGAACCATATGCGGCAAGCCCTGGTGCTGTTCTGAACATCAGTGTGGTAGCAGATGAGGATTGTGAGATTGTTTTTTTAAATATACAGAAGCTTCTGGTTACTTGTCCAACTGCATGTGGGCATCATCAGAAGCTGATACGCAATCTGGTCAGTGTACTGGCAAATAAGATACTGATTCTGAATGATAAGATTACACATGTTGGCAAGCGGACAACAAGGGAGAAATTATTGTCATACCTGTCAGCAGAATCTATCAGACATTCGTCCCTGTCCTTTGACATTCCTTTTGACAGGCAGCAGCTGGCAGATTATCTTTGCATTGACCGCGCAGCAATGTCTACTGAGATATCAAAGCTGCAAAAAGAAGGTTTTATAAAAACAAATCGAAATCATTTTGAAGTGCTTTGCAATAATAATACAAATGTATTGAGGTAGAAGAGGGGTTAAAGCGTAAATCGGAGGTGCTGGGAATAAGAAAGAAATATAACAAAGAACTGCTAATAAATTTCATAGTAACTTAAAAAAGAATCACCATCAAGCTATAATGACAGCATATGTGAAAGAAAAAGGAGAGAATGAGTTTAATAGACAAGAGGCTTTAGCAGCGATGCGTAGAGCTGGAAGGTGATTTTTAATGGCAAAATATGAGAAAAAATTAGATGATGATATACGTTGCCCACTTGAATATGGATTGGCAATATTTGGTGGAAAATGGAAATCACGCATAATAAGTGTGTTATCTGCAGCCGAAAAGCTTCGATACAGTGAACTTCGAAGAGAAATGTGCAATATTACGGATACAGTACTTGCCGCAACATTAAAAGACATGATAGAAGTTGGGATTATTGAAAGAAAATCCTATGATGAAATTCCGCCAAGGGTAGAGTATATGTTGACACAAAAAGGAAAATCTGTTGTGCCTATTTTGCAGGATATTTGCCAATGGTAAGGTGTTTTTTATAAAGATGATGTTGAAAATGAAATGCTGCAATGCCAGAGATGTGATCATAACAGATAAGGGGAAATAGATTATGCTTATATATACAGAAGAAAAAAAGTTTACGAAAGAACAGATTCAAAAGTTATTTCTATCGGTTCATTGGATATCAGGAAATTATCCAGATCGACTGTATAAGGCTCTTATGAATTCCTCAACTGTGCTTACCGTCTGGGATGATGAAAAACTTGTTGGTCTGACAAGAGTATTGGATGATACTGAGATGTTAGCACAGATACATTATGTACTAGAATGTACTGGTATTAATCAGGCAGATATCAGCAAGCTTGAGTTTGTACCTAAACAAAAAGCGTGATTATATGACCTCACTGGATTGTTGTCTGGTGAGGTTATTATATTAAGGAGAAAAAACCATGATAAAAGTACTTTTTATCTGCCACGGCACTCCAGTTTTACTATAAATCATACCTTTGCAAACTTGGGCAACACAGGGCATAATATGGCACAAACCCTTGTAATTACTACTGTTTCGACTACTAAGGCACATGGGGGGGGTAGAGCTAGAGTAGCGGGAGAAATTGGGCATATTCCTTAGTAGTAACTGACTACTAAGCGATGGCAGATATACAAGACTTTGAACAGAGAAAGCCACAATCGTTGGTAGTAAGACTACCGGGATTGTGGCTTTATTTTTACTCTATTTCTTTGTCAATGAATTTATTTCGTTGATTAGTTAAGGCTGACAATTCTTGTTCTGCTTTATTACGAGTATCAGCGAGACTATCGACAAATCTTTCAAATTCAAATTGCTTTTCTTTTGAAGGAAGTCCTATCTCAATGTCTCTTATCTTGCTCATACTTAATGCTGAAGATTGCATATCATTTACGATCCTCTCGCGCATGTAATAAAGAAGATAGGCAAGAAATGTTGCACTATTATTTTTGTCATCATTAATAGTAATTTTTGCGACATTAGGAGCTAAATGATATTTATTATCTTCATCTATTAGAGCAATTTCTCCAACTGTTCCAACATAAGTCATTAATACATCGCCCTTGTGTAACTGTGAACGAGGGAGCATATCGGAGGTTTCTTTGTCAATCCAATATATGTCATCTAGAACGAGACGTGTTCCTTTGCAATTTAAACCACGAATCATAATAATGTCACCACTATTTTTGTAATGAATATAATCAGTATATTCAAAACCAGCTAGCTTAGTAACAGTTGCAATATCTCCGATTTTTGTTATAGTATCTGCACCTTCTAGAGTGACGATGTTACCAAATAGCTCAGAAAACTTATCCTTTATCTCCCTTTTACATTGAGCAATAATATCGCGCTGTTTTTTTAATGAAATGTCAATTTGTTCAATTTTCTTTAGAAGATCATTTTGCTTTTTCTTATCAGGAATCAGTAATTCGAGTGCACGAATTCGTTGGACAGAAGCGCGATTACTTCTTGAAAAGTGTTCGTATTTCCCTTCTTTTTCAAGCGCAAGTGCTAAGTATTCGGGGATTATATCAGCATTGTTTATCCTAAGTACACCGCAGTGGTCAGTTGGATAAAATGGATTGTTGGCTTTGATGACATTAACCATCCAATCGCCATCTATGCCCCAAATAACAGAATCACAACTAAAATCAGTAATGTTATTTTTGTCAATAAATCCAAATGGTTCGAATACGTTGGCACTATATACGGGGATAGTACCATTTTCAACCAATTGTTCATCAGCAACAACTCTATTACCAAGGCTTACAGTGAATGCTTTATTTGCTAATGAATATAGAGTGTATCCTGGCTTGGGTGTTTTCACTCGTATTTTAGTTGTTTTAATTATTTTATTGAATGTTGCTGACCTAAAGTCAATCATATCGGAAAGCTTTATATAATGTGTATATTTTTCTAATTCTCCGCAATCGACAGGGTTGTCATAAAATGAATTCCTAATAAGGTATGAAATCGTTGAATCGCTGTTTCGATTGGTATCATTATATAGTAAACCACCGGGTTCGATGATTTGTATACCTTCAGACCCTTTTCTATTGCTCCATTTGTAGCCTAGAAACTTTTCTTGCTCCTTATTATCATCTGGAGATTGTATTACAAGTACTAATTGATTATAAACACATGCAAAATAAGTTAATTTTTCGCGTTCGCTATCAGTAATATACTCTAGGAATTTCTGATTTAACCATTCGGATTGTTCTTCTTCGGAGAGCTTCTTAAAGCTCTTTTGTTTAAGCTTATTTGTAATAGTTGATAATTTTTCAAACGACGAAACATATGTGGAAAAATAACTATTCTCTTTCCAGTGTGAAAAATCATATTCTGAATTAATAATAGAATAGTAGTCATCCTTTGTAACGTTTATTTTTTCAAGATAAGCATTTAATATGTCATTGTCTTCCCAATCTGATAAATCTCTTGCTTCAAAGATTGAATCGATTGAGTCAGAAACCAAATCAATTCTCTTAGGTGGTTCTGAAAATTTCTCTAAGAAAAGAACTATTGTATTTTGTCCTGTTGCACCGAAAGTTTTATTTCCTAGCTGAACAATTGAACGAATTTTGAAATTTTTGAGTATGCTTTCACGTGCTTTTATATAGCTTTCAACTTCCTTGTTTAATATTGTGACAGGAAGAACTACAGCGGCAATGCCTGCTGGTTTTATTAGCTGAGTTATTCTTTCAACAAATAAAGTTTCTATTTCAGAACCATCATTAGATATTGATTCAAGAATAGAAAACTCGTTATCTTTTAATTTGAGATGCGGTTTAAAGGAACGAACTGAATATGGAGGGTTTGCAACTAAAATGTCGAAACTTGAAGGTTTGATATCTTTATCAGGATAGTTTTCCAAACCATCACCAAAAATAATATTACCGTTTCCTGCCCCGTGCATAAAAAGGGAGATTTTTGATACACGTGCTAGACGATAATCTTTCTCTATTCCATATATTTTATGTTCGGTCCAACGTGAATCGATATGATAAGTAGGATCAATCGCTAATACACCTGCATTAACTGCTTCGAATCCTTGGGTAAGAAAGTGTCCAGCACCGCAGGCGTAATCAATTATTTTTGGAAATTCAATGCCATCAGCCTTCTTAATTATTCGCTCAACAGGTAAACTATCCCAAATGAAACGAGTAATTGGAATAGGAGTGAAGAACTGACCTTCATTCTGCTTAAAGCCCTTATTAAGTAACTGCTCAAATAAATCACCAAGCATCTGCACATCATTTGAACCAATGATACGGTAATTTTCAAAAAGCTGAACTACTTCTACAAGAATTTTACCATTCTGATAGAATAGTTCTTCGTTATGAACATCCTTAAATGCAAAATCATTATTTGTATAGAATTTCAGTACACGGAGAGTGTTTCTTAAATCTTCGATCATTTTCTGACGTTTCTGACCAGTGTACTGTTGAACAAGATTTTCTGCATAGTCATCCGCAACGTAGAAGATTTCTTCACGCATGAATTTCTCCATTCCTTCTTTGTGAAGACGTTGGAGTCTATCTTGCAATGTTTCATATGTATCTGTTCCTACTTTATACTGGAAATCAACAATATCGTTATCGCCTTTTTGAATCTCATCCACTAATTTGCATATGAAAAGAGCAATGAGTCTGTTGAAGGCATTTTCTTTATCAGATACATTGTTATGACGTAGTATTTCTTCAAATTTATTTACAACTTTATCATTTTCGCTAAAGTCTTTTAGATCAATTTTACGGAGAGGCTTAACACCAATCTGATAAGCCCGAGAATCATCTCTAAAGATTACATCACCACATAATCTTTTATCATAGGTTTCATCCCAAGCAGTAAATAAATCTTCAGTTGTTCCGGCATTACGATAGAGTAAGATAGAAGAGTCTTTCTTAGCTGTCACTAAGATATTTGCATCATCACTACAATCAATGGTTTCTGTTGTGTAAGAAATGTTCGTGCCATCAAAATCAGATGCATACAGGGATAACCATTTACATGAACCTTCTTGCTTCCAATATGAGAACAACTGACCTCCATCATTAAGAGTATTGTTCAATTCCTTTTTGTATTCGTTGCCGGCCGTTTTACATTCAACAATAAAAAGGGTTTTACCTTCAGCATCTTTGACGAGGATATCAGCAAACCCTCCTTTGTCTGAGTGACCAAGTGTCCATTCTTTTTCAAGTTCAATATGTTCGGGGCGATAGCCTTTGTCCATTAATCGAGTGATACATTCAAGAACAACGAAGTTCTCTGGCTGAGAAAAATTACAAGTAGTCTTTCTTGTAATCTTCATACCTTTATCTTCTGGATAATTGATTGAACCACTGCCATTGAAATCAACTTCAATTACGCAGTCGAACTGTGTATATTTCTTTTCATATACTTTTGTACGTGAGCTCTGGATATAACCAATAGCTTTAATCATCGCTTCGAGATTATCTTTTCTTATCATTTGAAGCATTCCTCCTTAATCCCAGGGGGGAGTATTATCTTTGTGACTTTTTATTCTAAAGACCGATGCCCCCTCAAACACGTTTTTTCGCGAAATTGCATAGGGGGAATCCCAGTGTCTTTTAACATATTTAATATAATATCATAATACATAATTACATATAACTGGCTAATATTAGATACAATGATTTAGTTGTATTTCTGCCTAATAATATGAATTAATGTGCTCTTTTCTTACCTTTTTGAGCCTTTTCAATGGCTTTTCGCTGACGATAGGCTTTTTGTTTTCTGGCATTTCGAACCTTCTGGCATTCTTCGGCATCACAAAATTCCTGTCGGTTGCTCTTTCGTATTATGAATTTACCACAGTTCCGACAACGAATCATAATGCCTTCTGGACGATTATCCGATTTCCCTTTATCTTCTAGTGCAGGGTCTTCAGAAAGCATTCTTGCAAGTGTCAGCCATGCAATATCAAATACAGAATCAATATCGGTAGAAAATTCTAATCGGTTAGTGCGGGGATCTACCTTTAATTTCATGGTAAATTCCGGAATGATGTCAATAAGCGCATTCCGTAATTCATCGTAATCGTCATATGGTGTAGTAGCAAATTCTCCGGTTGGAGGTTTTTCTGCCGGATGATTTTTAATGTACTCATTATCAATTCGCATTTCTTCTATGAGATTTCCTTTTGCATCTCCATAATCTAAGTCATCCGGTATTGCAACGATAGGATGCTTATATTTATCAAAGAAAGAGTAGCCCTCAAAGTATTTTCCTTCTTTGGATAAATCATATGCAGATTCGTCATCGGCAATACAGATGCCTTCGAGAGCAACATAAAACATGACTGCATTATATAATTTTCCAAGGTCATCTAGGAAGGTGTTAATCTCAAATGTTCCGTCTCCTTCTACCATTTCTGCATCGAAGCTATTTATATCAAATGATTCATTCAATTCAGAATAAATGAAATCAATATTATATGGATGCATATTATTTGTACACCATTCCATGATGAGCTGTGTATATGGAATTTTATTATCAAAGCTGTTTATCTGCATTGCCAGATTGCAAAGGCTGGTAAGCAGTCCCTGTCCGGAAAGAAAATCTTCTTTAGGAAAGATGGGTTCATATCCGGGGCGGCAAAATGGTGTTGCACAATAATCATCGCTTTTATCAATATCAAGTTCATATTTCTTGAATCGGAAAGGGTGGTAAATCAGTTGCCCGATACCACCGATTTCTTTAAATCCTAATATATCTGTTATTTTATCTGCTTCTGATGGAATCGTTTCATCATTCCAGTTTAATGGCATATCATACCTCATTCCAATCGTTAATTCGTTACCGTCAGTTTTTGGACTTCGGTTACATTATAGCTTAAAATATTCATGAAAACAATAAAAAGTTACACAAAATGCTGTAACGGATTTGTACCTTGACAATTTCATACCGTTCTCAATGAACAAGCCTTTGTTACTGCGTGGACTGGTAGCCGCCATGAGCGGTAGCAGAGAAACAATTATTGAAGAGACGGACATAACCAACTCTACGGAAGGGGCAACATCTTATGGAGAAAACAACTATGAGTGTGCAGGAATTATCTGCACAGATGGGAATCAGCCTGCCAAAGGCATATGAACTGGTAAAGACACCGGGATTTCCGACAATACGAATCGGAGCAGATGAGCCTACTGGTATCTTCATAATACAGATGGAGCTAAAACAGCACTGACAGCAGAAACGCTGACTTATGATGATGTGATTTCTTTATATTTTAGTGTTGATAAGGAATATAGAAGAAATGGCATCTGGCTTATGAATGATAAGACGGCACTTGCACTCTATTTCGGAATATATGCCGGCTATCGATATAGGTACTAAGCCGATTGCATTTGGTGACTTCTCATATTACTGGATTGTAGGAAGAAAACCTGTGTCGGTAAGAACATTGTTGGAAAAATTCGTATTATATGATCAGATTGGATATCTTGCATTTGAGTTCATTGAAGGAAAACTTGTAAGAAATGAAGCAATCAAGGTTATTCAGATGGCAGATGAAAGAAAGTAATCATAGATTGTTTGATTTTAATTCTATCATCTTGAATGGGATATATGCCCCTTGTATTGTATTTCGCTGTATTGGGTGTTAATACCCCGTTCAAATTCGCAGTTTTTGTGCGTGAATGGGCGGCACCGTTGCCTGGCATAAAAGGTGACTGATATTTAGACCGCCCATGGGGGCAAATATCACAGAATCAGAGTGAAAATGACAAAAAAGAAAAAATAGTACAAAGGAGTCAGCTGTGTGACCACCTTGTCGGAAGGAGAGATACTATGAATGCAGAAAGCAATGAAGCGCTTCCTGTTAGTGAGAAGTATATGCTCACCATCAAGGAGGCAGCAGCTTATTTTAATATTGGTATAAAGAAACTGAGAAGAATTGCAGAGGATAACCTTGGAACGGTGGCGGTGTACTGTGGAAACCGATTCCTCATTATCCGCCCAAAGTTCGAAGAATTTATTCTTAATTCTTCAGAAATATAGTTCCTTTTATCTGCCGAAAGTAGTTGCTATTACAGGGCATAAGAGCGAACATAGGATGACCCCGAAAACCTTTGAAAACAGCCACTTTTGGCAGAAAGGAAGTGCTTTATGGCAAGAAAAGATTTAGCAGAAAAGGATATTTTAAATCCTTCTGAGGCAATTGAATATTTTGTTCTGAGCCGGAGAAAATTTTATGATTTATTGAATAATACGGATGGAGAAGATTTTCTGGCATACTAC
>OGJQ01000804.1_pt1 | contig 20149 bp, 25 predicted proteins | sample 1572261 | NCBI WGS metagenome assembly OGJQ01 (sample SAMEA2582138, study PRJEB24529) | metagenome | biome: Human gut stool | place: China | collected 2011
GAAAAAGTTTCGCGTTCACCATATTTTATGCACCGTTCTTTACCAGGGGGAAGGGTATAGTGGGGCATTTTGTGATAATATGACACAGAAAGTGCATGAACTGAAAGATAATTTAGATGGAGCACTTATTCTTGTGACAGATCCTGATATGATCTGTGCGCGCTGCCCGAACCGGACACCGGATGATACATGTCTTGATGAAAAAAATCATGTGAAGATCAAAGATCTGGAGCTGTTAAAGTTATTCGAATGGGAAGAAAATAAAAGCTATTCTTATTACGAATTATTACTGGATGCAGCCGGAAAAATGGATGCAAAAGAGTTTACGAGAAGTTGTGGAAAATGTAGATGGTATAAGGAAGGATTATGAAGTTATGAAATGTGGCGGAAAAATGCAGAAGAAATATTACGCAAAAAATAGGCAGACGAGGTTCTGCCTGTTTTTGCGCCAGGCTATGGCATGGGCACTGATCGTTATGCTTGTTGTTTCCGGAATGGTGGGATGGCAGACAGAGAAAGTGCAGGCTGCAACCAGGAAACCGGTCAAAATTACATTAAGTAAAAAAGCGGTCAGTACTACGGTTGGAAGCAAAGTAAAACTGAAAGTAAAGAGTGTCAGTCCCCAAAAAGCATCTAAAAATGTTACATGGAAAAGTTCAGATAAAAAATTGCGATCGTAACATCAAAAGGAGTCGTAAAAGCAAAAAAGAAAGGAACTGTTACGATTACCGCAACAATGGACTCTTGGATATAAGGCTTATATTACTTACAAGTGATCAATATACTTTAAAAATATTCTATATCGTCAATAAAAAAGGCAGATCAATTTTTCCAATGGATTGATCTGCCTTTTAAATATAGCGTTATTCCGTCCGCTTATTGATATAATTGGTCTTATATTTTGAATAAATGATCTTCTGGCTGTGATACAGTCCGAAATAGCCGGAAAGCATATAACTGAAAGCAACTGCAAGTAAAAAATATGGCATTCCATCATAACCAAACAGCTCAAAACTGATCAGAAGAGAGGTGATCGGGCAGTTGGTCACACCGCAGAATACAGCAGCCATGCCGACAGCGGTGCAGAGTGTAGGGGAAAAACCAAGCAGGTTTCCGAACAGACATCCAAAAGCTGCGCCTGTGAAAAAGGAAGGTACAATTTCACCGCCTTTATAGCCGGCACCAAGTGTGGCGGCTGTAAAAATCATTTTCAGTAAAACCAAGGCCTTTCAATACTCTTGAAATTTCTCCTTTATACACATATCCACCTTTATGAGAATATAAATCTTGAAGTGTTGTATAATCTTTAATAAGTTTTTCATGATAAGAAGCCTTTTTTTCATCATAAGGTTCACTCATTTTTATTTCTAAAGATGAAAGCTTTGATTCTATATTTAATAATTCATCAAAAACAGAAAGAGCCTCTTCATAAATGTTTTTTTCTGAATTTAATGCTAAATTTTGTGATAAATAACCTAGTGTTTTATTTTTATCTATAAATACTTCACCAGAATCTTGGGATAGTTCTTTTGTTATTATTTTAAAAAGTGTAGATTTTCCCTCACCATTAGCACCAATAATTCCAACTTTATCTCCTTCATTAATGGAAAAAGTAATGTTTTTAAGTACATCTCTAATTCCATAGCTTTTACATATATCTTTACAACTTAGTATTATCATAATTTCCTCCGTTATAGTGAAGCTTCGTAAGTGAAATTTAAAATTAAATTTGCACATTTGTCATAAAAAAGTTTTTCAGTTTAATTATACTATTATAGCAAATCTATATCAAACCTAAAAAAGAGCTGCTAAGAAACAACTCCTTTAAATTAAGTCATCAACAAATAAATAACCCATAATAGGTTTACAAGCAAAAACTCCAATTATATAAATAGTATAAAATTTTCCACCATCTAAAGTAATATTTTTAATATATTTTGCAGTAAGCTGAGAAGTGCCAACTAATACTTTAAAATTATATATTCCAGGGGAAAGTGGATAATAACTTGTAGTTTCTAAATATTCAACACTATTAAATAATACAGAATTATTAGGCAAAGACAAGCTTAGTAATGGTGAATTATTAGATAAGTTTATAAATCTTAAAAATGCTTGTGTCTTTTGTATAGGTACATTATCATCCCTTAATTTAAATAAAAATAAGTTATTAGATAATGTAACAAATGATATTGTATAATTTGTATTAGCAATTAATTCAAGGGTTTGAGTTAAAATTGGTTTATCATAAGTTCCAGTTAAATAAAGCTGAAATTCATATTCTCCTGGAGTTAATGTAATATACTTAGATATCTTTCCAAAGGAAATATTACTTGTTAATAATGAACCATTTGCATAAATATCAACATTGGATGATGTTGGATTAGCGTGGATAATTCTTGCATTAGTGTTAACTCTAGGGAGATACTTGCTGGATAATTCCATAAAAATTCACCTACTTATTACAATTATCTAGAGAAATTTTAATAATTTTTTTTATTAATATTTTAGCAATTGGATAAGGAATTCTATAAGCTTTCATTGTAGCTAATATTCCAGAATGATCATTTTCAATTTTAGAAAAAATATTATTTACTTCTTCTTCAGTACAACTATTTTTACGTGATTCATTAATAGAATAATCTAAAGAAAGATCAAAATTTCTTAAGACATCAACAGCATTAACAGAATCATTTAAGTATCTTGGTTTTATAGTTGGTTCATTATATGAATGAAGTAAATTATTATTTAATTCATCTGGATATTCTAATTCTAAAGATTTATTATTAGAGGTTTCTTCAGATGGTGTAGTGTTTTTTGAATTGTTATTGTATAGTGAATTATCATTATTTAAATTAGGAGTATTTTTAGGGTAAGGCATAAGTGGTGCCATTACAGGAGTAATAGAATCAACCATTTCTAATGGAATAGGGCTAACATTTAAGCTTGGAAGTTCTAAAGAATTAGACCCAAATATTCCTGAAAGGGATAATCCATCTAAGTTATAAAGTATTGGAAATTTTGAACCATTTGGTGAAAGAGAAGAATCAATATTTAAAGGTATAAATTTTAAATCATCATTATCTATATTAGCTTTTTTTGAATTCATTATTTCCCTCCAAAAAATAAATTTATTAACAATATATGTGTTTTAAACACATATGTTACTTTATAGAATATGAGTATTATAGAGGATATATTACAAGTGAATGAGTTAAGGAAATCAATGTAACAATAGATATTGCAAGGAATATATTATACTGGAGGGGATTATTATGCATAGAGATAGTATAGATGATTTAAGAAAACTATTTGTAGGGTTGGATAAAAAGGTTAATATAAATGGGAAAGGGCGAATTGTTCCTATAAATTTTGATAATGCAGCTACCACTCCGCCTTTTAAAAGAGTTGTAAAAAGAGTTTTAGAAACTACTGAATATTATGGATCAATTGCAAGAGGTGATGGTCAGAAATCACAATATTGTAGTGATTTATATGAAGAGTGTAGAAGATATATTTTAAAGTATTTTAATGCGCCAGAAGAAATTTATACTGCCATTTTTGTTGGAAACACTACAGATGGATTAAATAAATTATCTAATATATTAATTAATAATAAAGAGGATATAGTAATTACAACTAGAATGGAACATCATTCAAATGATTTACCATGGAGAAATAAATGTGATTTGAAGTATGTAGAAGTTAATGAAGATGGAAGAATAAATATAAATGAAATTGAAGAATTAATAGAAAGATATAAAGAAAAAGTAAAGTATATAACAATAACAGGAGCATCAAATGTTACTGGTTATATTAATGATATAAGAAAAATTTCAGGATTGATTCATAAATATGGAGGAAAAATAATAGTTGATGGAGCACAATTAGTACCTCATAAAAAAATATATATGTATAAAAAAGATAGCTTAGAAAATATAGATTTTCTAGTTTTTTCTGGACATAAGATATATGCACCATTTGGAAGTGGAGCAATTATTGGTTTAAGGAAGGATTTTAACAATAATTTACCAGATACAAAAGGTGGAGGAACTGTTGAATATGTAATAGATAATAATCAGTTATGGCTTAATACTCCAGAAAAAAATGAAGCAGGAACACCAAATTTATTTGGTGCGGTAGCTATTATGGAAGCAATGAAAGAAATTGAAAAGATAGGATTTGAAAGAATAGAAAAAAATGAAAAGGAATTATTGCAATATTTAATTAACGGACTTAAGGAATTAAATAGAGTAAAATTATATGCTGATAATGATTGTATAGATGATAGGCTTGGAATATTGGTATTTACTATTGATGGTATGAAATATTATGAAGTTGGAGAAAAACTATCAGAAATTAAGGCAATAGGGGTAAGGCAAGGAGGATTTTGTTCTCATCCATATACAAGAAGAGTATTAGGAATACCTAATAATCAACTTCAAGAATATATAAATAAAAATGGAATACCTGGATTAGTTAGAGTAAGCTTAGGAATATATAATAGTAAAAAAGAAGCAAATATATTTTTAGAAACAGTTGAGCTTTTATGTAGAAGATACGCAAGATAGTTAAGAGTGGCAAGTAGCAAGAGAGTTAAGAGTGGCAAGTGACAAGTGGAAAGTTAAGGAGTTTCTAAGAATGTATTTTTTTAAATTCAGCTAATGCTGAATTTTTACCTTAACTTGAAACTTGTCACTTGAAATTTGCCACTAATTAAATTGTTTATTAAACACCTTAAATGAAGGCATTGCAACTGATGAAATAACTGAAGGAACTGAAGAAATTAAAGGAGTTAAGTATTCAAGAGCTTCAGGTTTTATATTGTTTCCTTCTTTATTTATCCATTCTGTTGGGAAGTATTTAACATTATTTGCAACTTTATCTGCTTCTATTAAGAAATATGATGATTTATATGGAGAGTTACTTTCACGTTTAATACCAATCATGTAACCACATTTGCCAAGAGAAGCTTGCTTTAATGCTTCATATCCAACTTCATATGCTTCTTCTATATCAATGTTAGAAGCACAGTGCATTGCACATCTTTGTAATACGCCAAGTTCTAAAGATTTTACTCTACTAGTGATTCCAGAAGAAATTATTAGGTTCTTTAGGAAGTTACCTACACCACCTAATTGCGCATGTCCAAATTTATCGTGAGCTTGTGCATGAGCTTCAGCAATAAATTTACCTTCAGCATTTCTTATTCCTTCAGAAACAACTATATAAACTTGGTTTTGTTCTTCAAATTTATTTTTAACATCTACTAAAAATTTATCAATATCAAATGCTGTTTCAGGTAAGTAAATAAAATCAGCAACTTGTTTACCATTTAATTTAGCTAATGCAGCAGCAGAAGCTAACCAACCAGTATCACGTCCCATGGTTTCTAATATAAAGATTCCATTGTTTATGTAAACAGATGAATCTAAATAAGTTTCTAATACAGAAGTAGCAATAAATTTTGCTGCACTTCCAAAACCCGGTGTATGATCAGTATACATTAAATCATTATCTATAGTTTTTGGTATTCCTATAAATTTAACATCTATTCCAGTTTTTTTTGCATAAGCACTTAACTTTGCAGTAGTATCCATTGAATCATTTCCACCAACATAAAAGAAGGCTTTAATATCATTAGCTTTTAATATTTCTAATAACTTATCATATTCTTCAGTTGATTCTTCAAGTTTTTTCATTTTGTATCTGCAAGATCCTAAGCCAGATGATGGAGTATATTTAAAGTTATTTATTTCTTCTTGTGAAATTGAAGAAAGTTCAATTATATTACCATTTAATATACCTTCAATTCCATTTAAACCAGCAAAAACTTTATTAAAACTTCCTAAAGTTTTATTTGCTTCTAATAATCCAACAACACTAGAATTAATTACAGATGTAGGGCCGCCTGATTGTGCTATAATGCAATTACTCATTAAAATAATCTCCTTTAAGTTAAATTTAATTAAGTTACGTATTAATAATAAATGTACATTAAATCCTTATTCTTAAGGGTTAATATGATATACTATTTCGTTCGTTAGTAAATACAATATATACTATACAACAAAAGCCAACAAAATGAAAGATAAAAAAATAAATTTTACAATATGTAGCATAGCTTTAAAGCACACTTAATAAAATTATATAAATACTTGAAGCAGGAGGGGAAAATGAATCTTAAAGATATAATTATAGTTGGTGTTGCATTAGCTATGGATGCTGTAGGTGTAAGTATAAGTATAGGCGTAAATTCAGCTATAAATAAAAAGAATAAAATAGAATTTATTATATCGTTTGCTTTTTTTCAATTTTTATTCTTTTTTTTAGGGAAAATAAGTGGAAATTTATTTGAAACATATATTACAGCAATACCAAATGTTATTGGAGGAATTGCTATAGCTATTGTAGGAATATTAATGATAAGTGATGGATTTGAAAATAAGGAAAATGACGAAAGAATGTTATTAAAAAAAGGAGTAGCGTTAATATTAGGAGTTTCAGTAAGTATAGATGCATTTGTAATTGGTTTTACAGGATTTGGTTATATGAGCAGTATAATACGAATAATTTTTGAATGTTCAATTGTTGGATTTATAACTTTAATATTATGTACTTTTGCATTTTTTTTATGTAGATATATAAGAAAGGTAGAATTTATTTCTAAGTATGCTGATTTTTTTGGTGGAGTAACATTAATTATTTTTGCAATTAAAATGATATTTTTTTAAAATTAAAACCCATATTAAACAATAACTTGATAAAATTACATAATTTTTCCTCTAAAATAATTTGACAATATGTAAATTATAAGTTATATTGATTACGAGAGAAAGACGTTTGTATTTTATTAGAGGACAAATAAAGGGAGAAAATTATGAAAAAGTTAGCTTTAATTACAAAAATATTTTTATTTTTAATATTAGGAATAGGAATTGGATTAATATGTGGGGTAAATAATATTCAATTTCCAATTAAAATATTAGCAACCTTTAGTGGATTATTTAGTAATTTTTTATCTTTTGTAATTCCATTAATAATAATTGGATTTATAGTTCCTGGTATAGCATCATTAGGAAGTAAATCAGGAAAGGGACTTATAATAACTACAATAATTGCTTATATATCTACATTACTAGCAGGACTTTTAGCATATTTAATTGGTTCAGGACTTCTTCCTAAATTAATAAGTGGAAATGTAGCATTAAGTGAAGGTGGACAAACAGTAGAACCTTATTTTAATATTGAAATTCCAGCAATAATGGGTGTTATGTCTGCATTAGTATTAGCTTTTGTTTTAGGAATAGGTTTATCTAAAATAAAAAATAGTGCTATGCTAAAGGTTGCTGAAGAATTTAATCAAATAGTTTTAATGATAGTAACTAATGTTTTAATTCCATTAGTACCTATATATATTGGATGTGTTTTTGCAAAATTAAGTTATAGTGGAGAAATTTTTAATACATTAAAATCTTTTGGAATAGTATATGTTTTACTATTTGCATTACAATTAACTTATATATGTATTCAATACTGTATTGCAGGAGCAATTAAAAAACAAAATCCATTTAAATTAATAAAAAATATGGTACCAGCATATATGACTGCGGTTGGAACACAATCTTCAGCTGCTACAATACCAGTAACATTACAATGTGTTAAAAAAAATGATGTTAATGAAGAAGTTTTAGATTTTGTTGTACCTTTAGGTGCAACAATACATTTAGCAGGAGATACTATTACTTTAGTTCTTACTTCTATGGCAGTTATGTATATGAATGGACAAACTCCTACATTTGGGATGATAATGCCATTTATATTTATGTTAGGTGTAACAATGGTAGCTGCTCCAGGAGTTCCAGGAGGTGGTGTAATGGCTGCACTTGGACTTTTAGAATCAATGCTTGGATTTGGGGCAATAGAAAAACCAATTATGATTGCATTACATGCAGCACAAGATAGTTTTGGTACTGCAACTAATGTTACAGGTGATGGAGCTATAGCTATACTTGTTGATTATATTATTAATAAGAAAAAAGGTAATAGTATTTCAAAAGAAGATAAAGTTATATAAGCGTAAATTTTGTTGAAAATATAGTTTTTAGATTAAATGAAATAGGGGCTGTCGCACTAAAAATTTTATACACAATATATTCTTTTAAAAAATAAAAATCAACACAATATATTGTAGTATTTATTCTTAATGTGACATCCCCTTTGTTTTAATTATAAAGTATTTATACTATGTAAAACTTTATTAAATTTCTAATATATTAAATAAATCTTTAAGTGAGTGTATTATATATTTTGGTTTTATATCACTATTATTTATAGTGCCTTCTTTACATATCCAACATGTATCAATTTTTGCATCATTTCCACCCTTTATATCAGATGTGAGAGAATCTCCTATAACAAGTGCTTTAGAAGAATCAAAGTTATCTATATTTGTTTTTACAAAGTTAAAAAATAATTTAGAAGGTTTGTTTGATCCTATTTCTTCTGATATAAAGCTTTTTTCAAAATATTTGTCTAATCCAGAGTTTTTCATTCTATGAGTTTGTGTTTTAGCTACTCCATTAGTTATAATATATAGTTTATATTTTTTATTAAGTTCTGCAAGTGTTTCATCAACATATGGCATCTTTTGTATTCCTTTATTTAAATATGAGCGATAGGTTTTTTCAAAATCTTGTCCATCAACAGTTTTGTTGTATAAATTCATAAGCCTTGAAAATCTTGTATTTATTACATCATTAATTGTAAGTTCTTCACGTTCAACAGCTTTCCACATTTCATGATTAATTTCTTTATAATTATTATATAATTCTAAGGTATACTCTATACCTTTGTCTAACATAGTGTTTTTAAATGATTCAAATTCATTACAATCAAAGTCAAGAAGTGTATTGTCAATATCAAATAATAATATTTCATATTTCATATTTTAATCATCCTTTCTTATTATTAAAATTTTAGTTATTTATTTTATAATAATATTTATTTTGATAATTATAAATAGTAGATATATAAATAAAATTGATTTGTATAAATTTATATGAAATAATATTATAATTTGGGATAGGAGTGTGATAAATATGTCTAAAGAAAAGATTGTAAAAACAAATGCAATGAGAATATTAGATTTAAAGAAAATAAATTATGAAATTATTAGTTATGAAAGTAAAGATGGAAAAATTGATGGGGTATCGGTAGCACATAAAATTGGTATATGTGAGGATAATGTATTTAAGACTTTAGTAGTACAAGGTTTGAGCAGAGAAATATATGTTTTTGTTATTCCAGTAGCAAAAGAATTAAATTTAAAAAAAGTTGCTTTATTAACTGGTGAGAAAAAAGTAGAAATGATTAATGTTAATGATATTATGAAGTATACTGGATATATTCGTGGTGGGTGTTCACCAATAGGTCAAAAGAAAGAATATAAAACTTTTATACATGAAAGTTGTAAGGGATTAGATTTTATTATTGTTAGTGCTGGAAAAATTGGATATCAAATAAAAATAAATCCTAATGATTTGATAAATGTAGTATCGGGAAAAGTTGAATATATAATAAAATAATTATTATATAAATATGTCTATATTATTAAATTTCAAAAAATAATTATATGAAAGATAAAATACAAGTTAAATTTGATTTTACTTGTATTTTTTGTGTAATTTATAACTTATGTATAATAACTACATATTATGTAATTGAGAATAAGGTATGAGGTGAAAGGTTTAAATAATAAAGAAAATTTAATGTCTCAATATGGTGGACCAGATGGTGAACTAAGTGCATCACTTAGATATCAAAATCAAAGATATACAATAATTTTAAAAAAATAAAAATAGAAATGAATAATATATATTAAGTTTTTAAATAATAAATTATATAAATTTATTATTTGGAGGAATGATAAAATGTTTGAACATAAAAAGCGGTTATTACATGAAGTAAAGGTTGAAAAACCTAATCCTCAATATGCAGTATTAATGCAAGAGCAACTAGGAGGTGGAAATGGAGAGCTTAAGGCAGCAATGCAATATATTTCTCAAAGTTTTAGAATAAAAGATCCTGAAATAAAAGATTTATTTTTAGATATTGGAGCAGAAGAGTTAAGTCATATGGAAATGGTTGCGCAAACTATTAATTTATTAAATGGGCATGATGTTAATAATAATGATGTATTTAATGGTGAAATTCAAACCCATGTACAATGTGGGTTATCACCTGTTTTAATAAATTCATCAGGAGCACCTTGGACAGCTGATTATGTAACTGTTACGGGAGATTTAGTTGCTGACTTATTATCTAATATTGCATCAGAACAAAGGGCTAAAGTTGTTTATGAATATCTGTATAGGCAAATAGATGATAAGGAAGTTAAAGCAACAATAGATTTCTTACTTAACAGAGAAGAAGCACATAATGCATTATTTAGAGAAGCTTTAAATAAAGTTCAAAAAAGTGGTTCTAATAAGGACTTTGGAGTTACAGAAGATTCTAAGTTATACTTTGATTTATCAACACCTGGGCCTTCACATGAACCACCAAATCCAACTGCACCTTCATTTGAAAATCCAAGAAAATAATTATATACTAATTAATTAAAATTAAAAAGATATTATAAAAAATAAAGCAAGCTTAATGTTTGCTTTATTTTTTATATGGCTCTGTTTTAGCATAGGGATGATATTAGATTTTGAATATATAATTTAAGATTTATCTATTTTAAAATAGGGCAAAGCTTTAATATAGTATTTTCAATAGTTTATGGCATCAATCCTTATTTAAAATAGAGCATTTAATATAAATTTAATTATTACTAAATTGTAATAATTAAATTTATATTAATGTAATAATTAAAATTTATACTAGGATTATAATAAAGATGAAAGAAGTGGGAATTTTAAAATGACATTAATAGAAGTAAAAAATTTAAATAAAATATATGGTAGTGGAGAAGCGGAAGTTAAAGCTTTAAAAAATATAAACTTAAATATAGAACAAGGTGAATTTGTAGCAATAGTTGGACAATCTGGTTCTGGAAAAAGTACATTATTACATTTAATTGGAGGGGGAGATATTTCAAGTTCAGGAGAAGTTATAATAGATGGAAAAAATATTTATAAGTTAAAGGAAAAAGAGTTATCAATTTTAAGAAGAAGAAAGTTAGGATTTATATTTCAATTTTTTAATTTAATACCAGTTTTAACAGCACAAGAAAATATTGAAATGCCAGTACTTTTAGATAATGAAAAAATAGATAAGAAATATATGAATGAACTTTTAAGGATATTAGGATTAGAAGAAAGAAAAAATAATTATCCATCGCAGTTATCAGGAGGACAACAGCAAAGAGTTTCTATAGGAAGGGCCTTAGCCAATAAACCATCAATTATTTTAGCAGATGAACCAACTGGAAATCTTGATTCAAAAAATTCAAAGGAAGTATTAGAGTTATTAAAATATTGTGCAAAAAAATATAATCAAACATTAATTTTAATCACTCATGATATTAATATAGCAAAATCTGCAGATAGAGTTATTACTATTGAAGATGGAGAAATCACAAGTGATGAGGTGATTAAATAATGAAAAGTTATAGTGATATTACTTTAAAATATTTAAAGAAAAATAAGAAGAGAACTTTGCTGACTATTATAGGAATTATAATTTCATTATCTCTTATTAGTGGAGTTGGATTTTTAGGATTAAGTTTTAATGAATATATGTATAATAGAGCAATAGATAATAATGGAGATTATGAATTTGGATTTAGTAATGTTGATAAAGATGTAGTAAATATATTGAGAAATGATGTTGATTTAAAAAATGTAGGAGTATTTTCTAATGTAGGTTTAGGAAAATATGTATTAGAAGATAAAGATGAAAATAGTATTTATATAACAGAACAAGATGAAACTTATTCAACTTAATTTATAATGCAATAAATATATCTGTAACCGAAAGAATGACACAGCTTGCAATACTTAGAAGTATAGGGGCAACCCCAAAACAGGTAAGCAATATTGTTATTAAAGAAGGTTTAGCAATGTGCTTATTATCAATACCTTTTGGAATAGTATTTGGATTTTTAGGTGTTTGGACAACTGTTAAGATATTAGATAATAAAATTTCAAATATGTTTAGTGGAGGGCAATTAATTGTAAGATTTCATTTAAGTATAATTTTATTTACATTGATTTTAGGAATGACAACAATATTTATGGCAACATATGGACCAGCAAAAAAAGCTGGAAAAGTTTCACCTATAAGTTTTATTAAGAGTAATACTGAAAATGAAAAAATTAAAATACCATTAGTTTTATTAAGTGTTAGAGTTGTATCTTATGGATTCACAATTTCAAATAAAATATATTGGCAACCATTTGTAATAGGATTTTTAATTAATTTATTTGTAGTTCTTATAGCTTCATTGATACCATTAAATAAGCTTAAAAAGATGAACTTAGTAGAAACTATAAGGCATGTTGAGTAATTTAGTTTATAAAGTAAAGTTAGTGAGTCATAATATAATAGATAGTTTTTAGTTTATAGGAGCAGAATAAATTTCTACTCCTATTTTATGATAAGGGGGGAATTTTAAAGGTGATAAAAATATTATTTGTAGAAGATGATTTACCATTAGCATTAGGTATTGAATATACATTAAAGCAAGAAGGATTTGATGTAATTCATGCTAAAAATTTAAATGAAGCTAGAGAACAATATAAAAATAATTAATTTAACATAATACTATTAGAATAGTAACTAGCTTTCTAACCTTTTTAGTATTTTTATCAACTTTTATTTTTATAACATATAATTGGTTTAATGAGATAAATAAAAAATATATAAATCAAAATACAGCTTTGGTTGGTGCAATAATTTCAAATAATTCTGAACTTGAAGAAGAAATAGTTCCAATAATAACTAAAGGGAATATAGAGCAATATTATACAATAGGAAATACTATTTTAGATAAATATTATTATACTGAAAATTTAAGTTCAATAAAAAATCCTATTATTAAAGATAGTTATAGTAATTTTAATTTAACTATAATATTATTATGGGGAGTATTTTTTATAGATTTAGGGCGTAAAACCTCGTGGCTTCATGCCCGAGGCTGTAAGCCCATTACTTTAATTTTGGGTGTTGTATATATTTTTTAATTATCTCCGAACTAACTGCCCCAGCAGTACCGATATAATATCATTTGCTCCATAATCCACTACCCCAAAACTTATTTTTCTTTAAACTTGGAAATGCTTTAAACATTTCGTTAGAACTAACACTTTTAAGGATTTTAACTAGTTCTGTTGGTGCAATAGTTGGTGGAGCAGATATAGAAAGAATAAAGCAAAATATGAACTATAATAAGAACTTTGTTCAAGTGCCTATACAACGTTTAGTAGAGCTAATAAGCTACAAAGCTAAGCTGCAAGGCATAGAAGTTAAATTCCAAGAAGAAAGCTATACAAGTGGATGTAGCGCTTTAGACTTAGAAGCTATTACAAAAAAGAACTATAACAAATCAAGAAGAATAGTTAGAGGATTATTTCTAAGTGGTTATGGACTTATAAATTCAGATATAAATGGAAGTCTAAACATACTTAGAAAATCAGAAAAATGTATTCCCGACTTAATTAACTTAAAGAGGGATAATGGGAAATTGGACTCTCCCAAGCGTATAAGGATGGCTTGTTAATTCAAGTGGAAACTTAAATATCAGACTACGCTAAAAGAATCCTCGTGGTCTTGTACCCGAGGTAGTTCAAAGTAATAAATATATTGATTTTTAAAATTATTTCACCAATATTCAATAATATAAAAATGTTAGGTGAAAGAGCTGATGAAATGGTTGAAGGAAATTTTAATTTTAGTAAGTTTAAGTTTGAAGAGGGAGACTTTTATGTATTTTATAATAAATTTACTCATATGGGAGAAAGACTGGAAAATGCATTAAATGATCTAAAGAATGAAAAAATAAATTTAAAAGATATAATAAATGATATATCACATCAGTTAAAAACACCACTTTTAGCTTTAATAGCTTATAATGATATATTAAAAAATCATGAAAATATGGATAGTAAAACAAAAAGTAAATTTATAGAAATGACTTCTGAACAGTTAGATAGAATGGATTGGCTTATAACAACTTTACTTAAATATGCAAGAATAGAAAGTAATGCAGTAAGTTATAATAAAGAAATGATACCACTTAGTGACAGTATAAAATATGCTATAGAACCGTTAAAGGTAAGTGCCAATGATAAAAATCAAAGCATAGAATTAATACTTAATAATGAAGGATATTATTTTCATGATAAAAAATGGATTGCTGAAAGTTTAAGCAATATAATAAAAAATGCTATAGAACATACTGATATAAATGGTAAAATTAAAATTATGCTTGAAGAAACACCAATGTCTATTAGTATAACAATAAGTGATAATGGAGAAGGAATTGAAAAATCAGATATTAAAAATATATTTAAAAGGTTTTATAAAGGGAAAAATTCAATAAATCCTAAAAGTATAGGAATTGGATTATCACTTAGTAAAAAGATAATAGAAGCACATGATGGTAGTATAGCAGTAGAAAGTGAGATTGGAAAAGGAACGAATTTCACTATAACATTATTAAAAGTGATAGTATAAGGAGCAAATTTATGACAAAAGATAAAGTTGAAGAATTAAAAGAAAAATTTGATACGTTAATAGAGTTAGGAGTAGTTTTTCGCTATGGTAGTGAAGATATAGAGCAAGGAGAAATTACTAATATTGAATTTACAGAAGATGATACTGTAAAATTAGAATTAGATGAATTTACTGAAGAAGTAGTAGATTTACAAGATTTTATAGAAAATCACATAAAAGAAGGAAACAATTATCATACTTGGAACGTAAGTAGGGAGTTTGATAATTTATTAGAAAAATAACCTTAAAGTAAGTGATAAGTGACAAGTGACAAGTGACAAGTGGCAAGTTAAGGAAAAAATTCAGCTTGAGCTGAATTTTAAAAAAATATAAATTTAAGAAATTCCCTAGGGAATTTCTACCTAAAACTTGCAACTTGTCACTTGCAACTTGTCACTTGCAACTAACTCTTCTGTTTAACTGATTTCATTTGCCAACGTCCTTTAGAATCTTGAGTAAAGGTTCCAATTAAATAAGTTTTTTCATATGGCTTTTTATAAGTAAAACCATATGCTTCTATTTCAACAGTATTATTTTTTTTAGATATAACTGAAAAAGATTCTACTTCTATAAGTCTAAGGTCTTTATCCTTCCAATGAGTAAAATAATAATCCAAAGAATAAATAAAATTAGAACATCTAAAAGATACATACATATTTTTTAAGGAGGTTCCTATAATAATTAATGTTAATAATAAAATACAAGTTATAAGTATTTTTTTATTTCTTTGATGAATACGATTTTTTCTATTGTTTAATTTAATTACATTTTTATTTTTTAATGTATGTGTAGTATTCATAAAAATAACCTCCATAAAAATAGTTTTAATATATATTTATATATTACCATAATATGTAAATAAGTAAAGAAAATATTGTATATTTAGCACAGCAAACTTATAATTAATATAAAATAAATAAATTTTACAATTAAGATAAAGAAGGAGATTATTAATAATGGATTATTCAAGTTTAATATTAATGGAAAAGGATAATGAAACAGGATTTGTAACTAAGGAATTAGGAAGCTTTAATGTATCAGAAGGTGCGGAATATATAAAAGGTTTTTATGTTCAAGGAGATACAGTTTATATAAAGTTTGATACAAATAAAGATGTTCAAGAATGGGAATATTCAGCAATATATGATATGTTTAACTTGGAGTTATTTGAAGAAGAAGGATTTAAAATAGAAGAAGTTGAGGATGAATATAATCCTACATATTTAGTAAGTTTTAAATATGAAGATAAGCATGAATATATAAGTGAGAAATTATCACTTTGTATAGAATTAATAGAAGAAGCAATGGAAAAGGCCTTTAAAGATATTGAAGGTAAAGAAGAAGAATATAAATAGAAAGGAGAAGCCTATAAAGATAGGTTGTAAATTAATATGGAAAGTAAGGTTTTGAAGAAAAGAGGGGAAATTCAAGATAAGGATAAATGGGCTGTAAATGAAATTTATTCTTGTGATGAAGAATGGGAAAGGGAATATAAGGAATTACAAGAAGAAGCTCCTAAATTAAAGAATTTTGAAGGAAAATTAGGAGATGCAAAAGTATTAGAAGAATATTTTGAGGTAAATGAAAAAATTTCAAGAAAAGCTGAAAAAATATATGTATATGCACATTTAAGAAGTGATGAAGATACTAGTAATACAACATATCAAGCAATGATGAATAAGATAGATGCATATATGGCTGAATATGCAACATATACAGCATATGTTGTACCAGAAATATTAGCACTTCCTGATGGAACTATTGAAAAGCTAATGAATGAAAATAAGGGATTAGAGCCTTATAAATTCTTGATAGAAAATATATTAAAAGAAAAGCCACATGTATTAGATAAAAAGGAAGAAGAATTATTAGCTGCAGCATCAGATTGTTTAGATGCTCCATCATCTATTCATAATATTATGACAAATGCAGATATGAAGTTTGGAAATATTAAGGATGAAGATGGAGAAGAAGTTGAATTAACAGAAGGAAATTATTCTTCATTTATAAAATCAAAAGATAGAAATGTTAGAAAAGTAGCATTTGAAAGATTATTTGGTGAATATAACTCATTTGAAAATACATTAGCAACAACATTATCAAGTTCAATAAAAGTATTTAATTTTGGAGCAAAAATAAGAAATTATAATAGTGCATTAGAAGCATCATTAAAGCCTAATGATATTCCAACAGAAGTTTATACTAATGCAGTTAAAACCATAAATGATAATTTATCATCACTTCATAGATATGTTAAATTGAAAAAGAAACTTTTAGGATTAGAAGAAATGCATATGTATGATTTATATGTTCCAGTTATAGAAGTTCCAAAGGAACATGTAGAATTTGACAAAGCAGTTGAAATGGCTGTAGAAGGTTTAAATCCATTAGGAAAAGAATATTTAGATATATTCCAAGGTGGAATAAATGGTGGATGGATAGATAAGTATATAAACAAAGGAAAGCGTGGAGGAGCGTATTCATGGGGAGGATATGATACTAAGCCATATGTTTTATTAAACTATAATTATGAGCTTAATGATGTATCAACATTAGTGCATGAAATGGGTCATTCAATACATTCTTATTATTCAAGAAAAGAACAAAGTTATTATTATGCAGGATATACTTTATTTTGCGCAGAAGTTGCATCAACAACAAATGAAGCATTATTAATTCATCATTTAATAAATAAAGAAACTGATAAAAAGAAAAAGCTTTATTTAATAAATCAAGAATTAGAACAAATAAGAACTACAGTATTTAGACAATTAATGTTTGCTGAATTTGAATTATATACGCATGAAAGTTTTGAAAAGGGACTTCCACTAACAGCACAAGATTATAATGCAAAATGGCATGAGTTAAATGTTAAATATTTTGGACCAGATATGGTTGTAGATTCAGATATTGATGTTGAATGGTCAAGAATTCCACATTTTTATAGTGATTTTTATGTATATCAATATGCAACTGGTTATGCAGCTGCATCAGCATTTGCAAATAGTATTTTAAATGGTGAAAAAGATGCAGTTGAAAAGTATGTTGGATTCTTAAAGAGTGGAGGAAGTGATTATCCAATAGAAATTTTAAAGAAGGCAGGAGTAGATATGACTACATCTAAGCCTTTAGAAGCTACAATAAATAGATTTAATGAATTGCTAGATATGTTAGAGAAAGAAATATAAATATGAATAAATTAGAAAAGGGATTATTTGAGAATTTAACCCAAAATTCTGGATTTTATATTAAAGATTATTATAGTGAATACTTAAATTCTAGTAAGTGGATGGCAATACTTGAAAATAATGATTTTGTTTATGCAGTAATAGTATGCAAATATAATGATTGTGATTTTGAGTATGAAGAAGCAAAGGTGTTTTTAGAAAAAAATTATTTTAAAAAAATATCACTTAATGTTGTAATATATGCAACAAAGGAAGCAGAATCATTTATTAACAAAGGTTTTAATAAAATAATTTATTCAAAAGACAAAAAACAAGTAGTTTACAGCGATAATAGCTGTAAACCACTTGTTTATATTATTGATAGTCTTACTAAAAATAATAAAAAAACTAAATACAAAGATAGTTTAATTACAAATATATTAATAGGAATTAATGTATTAATGTATTTAATAACTGCACTTGTATCAAAGAATTTATTAGATATAAATTCTTTAACACTTTTATCATTTGGAGCTAAATTAAATGTATTAATTGATAGGGGACAAGTATGGAGACTTTTAACATGTGCATTTTTACATGGGGGATTGCTTCATATAACATTTAATATGTATGCATTAAAAATTATTGGAGCAGAAGTAGAATATGCTTTTGGAAAGGTTAAATATATTATTATATATTTAATTTCTGCTATAGGATCTAGTATATTTAGTTATATGTTTAATCCTGCTTCAATAAGTGTTGGAGCTTCAGGAGCAATATTTGGATTGTTTGGAGCAATGATTATTTTTGGAATTAGAAATAAAAATAAAATAGGAAAAGAATATATAATAAATTTAGCTCAAGTTGTTATTGTAAATATAATAATTGGTATAATATTAAGTAATATAGACAACTCAGCACATATGGGAGGATTAGTATTTGGAGCAATTAGTGCTCTTATATTAAAAAGTAAAAAAAATATATTAAATAGAGGAGTGCTTTAAATGAAAATGAGTAAAGACAAAGCTCTTATTATAAATTTATTTACAATGGTAGTACTTATTGTTACGGCAATATGTGATTTTATATTTTTTAATGGAGATAAACTTTTTAGAGTTGTATTAATGGCAGTTACATTATGGCTTATGTATTTTGTTTATAAAAGGACTTTTTTGAAAAAATCTAGAGTAAGTTTTTATTTGCTTTTTATATTTATTGTAGGTTCTATGTATTTAGGAAGTATTTTTGAGTTTTATGAAATAATACCAATGTATGATAAGATTTTACATTTGTTATCTGGAGTTGTAGCTTCAACTATTGGATTTATAATATTTTTACATATAACTAATGGAAAAGGAATGGATATATGTAAAAGTTATGCTCCAGCATTATTTTCAATTATATTTGCAATATCAGCAGCTGCTGTATGGGAAATATGGGAATTTTCAACAGATCAGTTATTTGGATTTTTATCACAAAATAATAGTTTACATGATACTATGTGGGATATTATTTGTGGAAGTATTATAGGAATAGTTTCAAGTATTCCAATTTTTTTATATAGTAAAGGAAAGAAGTTTAGATATATAAAAAAAATAATTGAAGAAATGCAAAAATAAAGAAGTTAACAAAGAGGAAAATAGAGATTTATTTTACTATTTTCCTCTTTTTTTGTTTGTATTAAGAAGAAATTAAGGAAAATTATAAGTAATTGTTAATAAAAAATTAATTTTTTATTAATGAGATGATATATAATAAAGTTATAGAAAATATTAACTAAGAAAAAAATAAAATCCATATTATATTAAAGTGATATTTAAATATTTTAAAAATGTATATAAAAGAGTAATGAAGTATATAAGCAAAAATGTCAAGTTAAATATATTAAATAAAGCTATATTGTTATAACTCTGATGGTGAGTTTAGGTATTTTATGGTTTGTAATATCAATAATGTTAATATTTAAATTTTGTGATATAATACTTAATTAATTATATAAATTTAATTGTTAGGGGGACCTTAATAATGAATATTCTTATTTTATCGGCATCTACAGGAGGAGGGCATATGAGAGCCTCTAAAGCCATAGAAAACTACATGATTCAGCAAGGCGAAAACATAAATGTAGAAATTGTTGATAGTTTATTGTATATAAGTCCCATTTTGAATAAGACAATAACTTCAGGATATTTATATTTAGCAACTAAAACTCCAAAGTTATATGGGAAATTATACGATTTAACAAATAAAGAACATAAATTAGC
>OGJQ01000822.1_pt1 | contig 19835 bp, 16 predicted proteins | sample 1572261 | NCBI WGS metagenome assembly OGJQ01 (sample SAMEA2582138, study PRJEB24529) | metagenome | biome: Human gut stool | place: China | collected 2011
GCGTCGAAATCGCTGGTGGTTTTCTGGTTCTCTTTTGGCACGCAAAAGAGAACTTGACCTCGCGTAACCGCGCTCTCCCCCCGCGCCACAAGCGCGCAATGTCGTCTCCCTTTTTCGCACGCCCCATTTTGCATCAGCTATTACGCTTTCGATTTATTCGCCGCCAGAGCAATACTCAGCTGTGCCACATCCGACGGCGACACGCCGGGAATGCGTCCCGCCTGCCCCAAGTTTTTCGGGCGGATGCGGTCCAGCTTCTCGCGGGCTTCCAATGTCAGGCCGGTGAGCTCTGTGTAAGAGAAATCCTCCGGGATGAGGGTCTTCTCGTGGCGGGCCACCTCGTGTATCATCCGGTCCTGCCGGGCAATGTAACCCGCGTACTTGATTTCAGTTTCCAGACGCTCAGCCAACATGGGCGTGATGCCCTCACCCCAGCCGATCATGCCCGCGATGAGCGGATAGTCGATCTCCGGCCGGCGCAGCAACTCTTCGGCAATGCCGCCCTCTGCGGCCGGGGCGAGGCCCGCCGCTTCCATCGCGGCGCGCAGGTCCGCCGTGCGCAGATGGGCGTCATGCAGACGGCGGCGCTCTGCGTCCAGCACAGCCTGCGTCTGCTGGTACTTTGTCCAGCGGTCATCCTGCACGAGGCCATATTCCCTGCCGATGGGCGTCAACCGGGTGTCGGCGTTGTCCTGACGGAGGGTCAGACGGTACTCGCTGCGGCTGGTCATCATCCGGTAGGGGTCCATGACGCCCTTGGTCACAAGGTCATCGACCAGTGTGCCGAGATAGCTCGACTGCCTGGGCAGGATGAGCTGGCTTTCGCCCAATGCGTTCCGGGCAGCGTTCAGACCGGCCAGCAGGCCCTGCGCGGCGGCTTCCTCGTAGCCCGAGGTGCCGTTGAACTGTCCCGCACCGTAGAGGCCCCGCACCACCTTGCTTTCCAGCGTGGCTTCGAGGCTGGTTGGGTCTACGCAGTCGTACTCGATGGCGTAGGCCGGGCGCATGATCTCAATATTCTCGAAGCCTTTGATGCTCCGGTAGAATGCATTCTGCACATCCTCCGGCAGACTGCTGGACGCACCCTGCAGATACATTTCCTCGGTGTTCTCGCCGCAAGGCTCCACGAAGATGGGATGCCGGTCCTTCCCTGCAAACCGCACTACCTTGTCCTCAATCGACGGGCAGTAGCGCGGGCCGACGCCCTCGATCATGCCGCCGTAGAGCGGGCTGCGCTGGATATTGTCCAGAATGATTCTGTGCGTCTCAGGGTTGGTGTAGGCGATCCAGCACTCCACCTTATTGTGCATAGGGGCATCAGTCATGAAGCTGAAAGGCTGAAGTTCATTGTCCGGGTCGCCGGGCTGGCATTCCAGCTTAGAGAAGTCGATGCTTCGCCGATGCACCCGGGCAGGCGTACCGGTCTTGAAGCGGCGCAGCGGCAGACTGGCGGCCTTCAGGCTCTCGGTGAGGGCGTTGGCCGCGTGCATCCCGTCGGGGCCGGAGGCGTACCATGCATCGCCCACGAAAATTTTTCCGCCGAGGTTGGTGCCGGTGGCGATGACCACGCACTTTGCGCCATACTCCCCGTTCAGCTGGGTGACGACGCCCTTCACATGGCCGTCCTCCACCTCGATGGAAATGATTTCCGCCTGATGGATAGCCAGCCCCGGCGTCAGCTCAAGGGCGTGCTTCATATATTCATGATAGCGCTTGCGGTCGGTCTGGACGCGCAGAGCGTGGACAGCGGGGCCTTTGCCCTTGTTGAGCATCCGGCTCTGTAAATAGGTGGCATCTGCCGCAAGGCCCATCACGCCGCCAAGAGCATCCAATTCGCGTACCAACGTACCTTTTGCCGTACCGCCGATGCTGGGGTTGCAGGGCATATTGCCGATGGCGTCCAAGCTCATAGTGAACACCGCCGTCTTTGCGCCCAGTATCGCGGCAGCATGGGCCGCCTCAATGCCCGCATGTCCGGCACCGATGACGATAACGTCGTAGTCTCCTAAATGGTTCATAGCTTTTTCTGGTTTCCTCTGTTTTTTCTCTTACTTTCCCACACAGAACCGCTCAAATACCTCGTTGATGACCGCCTCCGAGGCGTTCTCCCCTGTCAGCTCACAAAGTGCATCCAGCGCGTCGTCCACGCAGACCGACACGGCATCCAGCCCGAGTCCCTGCGCAGCGTCCAGCGCTCCGGCTACGGCATCCCGAGCGCGGGTGGCAGCGGAAAGCTGCCGCTGTCCCGAGATGCTGGCGGCGTGGGGGTCGATTTGGTTGGTCCCCAGCAGGCGGGCTACCGCCGCCGCGATGACCTTCCGCGCCCCTTCTTCCTGACAGCAGACCGGCAGCACCATCGCAAAATAGGGTGCGATGAGATCGGCGTCGAACCGGGTGGGCTTGTCCTCCTTATTGACCAGCGCGATGGCCGGACGACCCCCGCAGCGCTGAGCCAGCTCCATGTCCTCCCGGGTCGGGCGCTCCGAGCCGTCGAAGACGGCGAGGATAAGCCCCGCCTCGTCCAGCTTCTTCCAGCTGCGGCGGATGCCTTCGGCTTCGATCTCGTCTTCCGTCTGACGCAGACCGGCAGTGTCGAAGAGATTCAGCCGGACGTCGCCCAGCTGAACAGCCTGCTCCACCACGTCGCGAGTGGTTCCGGCCACCGGCGTGACAATGGCCCGGTCGAACCCGGCCAGCAGATTGAGCAGGGTGGATTTGCCCGCATTGGGCTTGCCCACGATGGCGCAGTCCACGCCCTCGCGGAGGACAGCGCCCGCATCGTAGCTCTGGATGAGGGCGTCCAGCTCCTGCTCTACCCCGCCTAAAACGTCGCAGAGATGGCTCTGGCTCAGTTCCGGAACATCCTCCTCAGGGAAATCCACCCAGGCGGCCAGGTGGGCCTGCAAGGCCGTCAGGGCATCTTTCTGGGCCGCTATCTTCCGGGCCAGCGCACCGTTCAGGGAGGCATTTGCCAGAGCAGCCCCCTGTCGGCCATCGGCGGAGATGATGTCCATGACGGCTTCGGCCTGGGTCAGACTGAGTTTGCCGTTCAGGAAAGCGCGGCGGGTGTACTCGCCGGGAGCGGCAGGCGACGCGCCCGCCGCAATGCAGGCTTCCACCAGCCGCCGGGCGACTGCACTGCCGCCGTGGCAGGAAAGCTCCGCCACATCCTCGCCGGTGTAGCTGTGGGGCGCGCGGAAAAACAGCGCCACGCCCTCGTCGAAAGCCTCTTCCCCTTCCACGAACGCACCGAACATGGCGGTATAGCCTTTGGCGTCCGCGACCTTTTTGGCCGGGTTGGCCGGACGGAACACCTTCGCCGCCACTTCATAGCTTTCCGGGCCGGACAGCCGCACGATGGCGATGCCGCCCGCACCCGGAGCGGTAGCAATGGCCGCAATGGTCGAATGCTGCATCTTCTCCCCTCCTTATGCGCAGATGAATACAGTATATTCTACCACGAACCGCCAAAAAAAGAAATATGCTGCGCAAAAAAGCGGCACACCGCCGGAGAGTCCGCATTGATCCTTCACTTTATTGCGCAAAAAAAGGGTGTGCAGCCCCTGAAAGACTGCACACCCCGCTGCGTGTGAAAGAAAAATCAGAATGCGGCAATATCGGCCGTAGTGATGGCCTTGCCGGGCAGGGTGCGGCTGTCGGCGTTCTCCGACAGAGCCAGCTTGCCCTCGCGCAGCAGCTTGACGGCCTTCTCGTGGTCAGCGGCCTTCCAGTTGTTGCCCACGAGCTTCCAGTTGTTGTCCACGTGCGGCTCGATGGTGCCGCCCTTGACGGTGCGGATGTACTCGCCCAGCAGTTCGCGGATGCCGCCCACATCGCCGCGCACGTCGATCTCCAGCAGCTTGGGCAGCTCGTCGCCCTCCTTGAAGATGTCGGCATAAGCCAGCAGCTGGGTGGTGGCACGGTAGTTGTTGACGGCCACCACGAAGCTGTCATCGTCCTCCACCGGACGGCCATCCATCCAGGTCAGGTTCTGGATGCGGTTGCCGGGCTGCTTGGAGATGTCGAGGTCATACTTGACGCCCGCAAAGGCATCGTACAGGTAGTAGCGGACAGAAGAGTCGAATGCGATGGTCACATCGCCCGGCTCCCAGGTCTTGAAGAAGGCAGCAGACCACTCCATGAACTGACGCAGCTGCCAGCCGTTCATCTGCAGCTTGTACAGGGTGTTCTGGTAGGTGTAGATGCTTGCCATGTCGCACTTGCGGATGGTACCCTCGCGCATCTGGGAGGTCATGGAGGTCAGCGCCGTTGCGGACACCCGAGCGTCGGTGTAGTACATCTGTACCTCGTTGATGAAGTCCAGCAGAGCGGTATCCTGCACCATGGGCTGGGGCAGGCAGTCGATCTCGTTTTCGGGGGCCAGATCACCGCCGACCAGCTGGCCGATGGGGGTCACGGCGTCGTCCTTAGCGCGCTGGTCGTACTCTGCCAGCAGAGCGGTCAGCTCGGGGTCGGGAGCGTAGTCCTTGATGATCAGGTTCTCAGAGGTGCGGTCCTTCACCTTCCACTTGCCGTTCAGGCCGCGCTCGAGATAGACGTGGATGTCGGAGACGGTGGCACCGGCATTCTTGTTCTCGACCACCAGCACACCGTTGATCATCTTGTTGGGGATGCTCTTGTGGCCGTGAGCGGCGACGATGACGTCGAACTCGGGGCAGGCATTTGCCAGGTCGGTGACGCCGGAGCCATAGACGCCGTACTCATTGTCAATATCCATATGCATAACGCCGATGATTACATCCACATCGTTCTTGATCTTATCAATGATCTTGCGGCTCTCGTCCACCGGGTTGGTGACAGTCCAGCCCTCGAGGTTCTTGGCGTCCCAGCGGGTGATGTTGGGAGTGACCATACCGATGACGCCGATCTTGACGCCGCCCTTTTTGATGATGGTGTAGCCGTCCGCCAGAGGCTTGCCTTCGGGGCTGTAGACGTTGCCGGTCAGCACCTTGGCCTTCTGCTGGGAGAGCACCTTTTCCAGCGTGGCCATGCCATAGTTGTACTCATGGTTGCCGGTGACGTAGACATCGTAGCCGATGGCGTTCTGAGCAGCGATCATGGGGTGGACATCGTCTTTCAGGAACAGCTCAGCGGAGTTTGCCTGAATCGTGTCGCCTGCATCCACGACCAGCGTGGTCTTGGTGCGGTTCTCCTTGATGGCAGTTGCCTGCTGGGCCACGCTGCCGGAGGCGTCGGCCTTGTTGGCGGCGTAGTCCCAGGGGTCAAACTTACCGTGGGTATCGCTGGTGGCAAGGATCTGCAGGTCCATGCTCCACAGGTCTTTGATGCCGGCAGCGGAAGCAGCCGGAACCAGACCGCCCATTGCGGCGGCGGTAGCCGATGCACCGGCCACGCGCAGGAAATTACGGCGGGAAATCTTATTCTGTTCCATAATAATTCCTCTCTTTTTTGCTTGGTATACACTCCGAAGCATTTGTAGCTCTAGTATAAGGCTTGCCGATATTGTTTTACAATGTGCAAATAGGAGAAAAACTTCTTCCGGAATTGGACATATTCTCCAATTTTCCGATAAGAACGACTTTTCTTCCTAAATTATTCTTTCAGATTTGCTTTTCTTCGTAAACCATCTTCATGCAAAAGATATGTAAATTTATAGTGTGCCTCGTACAAAAAAAGGCCCTCCCCCTGCACGGCTTCCGCCATGCGGGAGAGGGTCTTATCCTTCAGCTTTTACAGCTCGATCTTGCCGAAGCTCAGATCCGCGAAGTCATCCACACGCTCGGTGCGCTTGGGTGCCACAGGGGCAGCATTCTCGGCGTCGCGCGGGGTGTAGGTGCGCTCAGGCACATTGGAGCGGCAGCCGCCCCGGCCGCCGCCATTGCGCGGGCCGCGGCCATTCCGGTCACCACGGCGCTCGCCGCCGCGATGATAGCCGCCGCTGCGGCCATTGCCGTTGCGGTCACGGCCGCCGCGGGGTCCGCGGGGACGTGCATTTGCGCTCTCAGCCACAGCGTTGGGGTCGGTGGAGTAGATGACCACACGGCGGTCACGGCCCTCGCCCTTGCTCTCGCTGCGGACGCCCTCCATCTTGCCGATGGCAGAGTGGATGATGCGGCGCTCGTAGGGGTTCATGGGCTCCATGGCAAAGCTGCGGCCGGTGCGGCGCACCTTGGCACCGATGCGCTGTGCCAGTGCGGTCAGGTCGCTCTCGCGCTTGTCGCGGTAGCCGGCCACGTCGAGGCCCAGCTTGATGTAGTCGCCCTCGAGGCGGTTTGCCACGAGGCTTGCCAGATAGGACAGGCTCTCCATCGTCTCGCCGCGGCGGCCGATGAGGGCGCCCATCTTCTCGCCGTCCAGACGGATGATGGTAGCCTCACCCTTCTGCACAGCGCTGAACTTGACGTCCTGTACGCCCATCTTCTCGATGACATCCTTCAGGTAGTCCACAGCGGCCTTGACCTTGGCGTTCTCCTCGATGTTGATGGGGACTTCCACCTCTTCGCCCTCGGCGGCGGGAGCTGCAGGCTCTTCCACAGCAGCGGGAGCTTCAGGGGCAGTCTCTTCGACGACAGGCTCAGCCGCCACAGGAGCAGCCTTCTCCTCCACAACAGGAGCGGGCTCCTCAACGGGGGCAGCAGGAGCTGCCGCAGGCTCGTCCGGCAGCTCGACGCTGACGCGGACCTTGGCGGGAGTGAGCTTCAGGCCCAGAAAACCGGTCTTCTGGGGCATTTCCAGCACTTCGTAGCTGACGTTGATGTCGTCCTTTTCCACGCCCAGCAGAGCGCAGGCGTTGGTGCGTGCTTCATCGACCGTCTTGCCGGTCGCTTCCTGCATACGGATCATAACCGTCAATCCTCCTTTTTGTTCTGCAGCTCGCTCAGCGGGACAGTGCGCTCGTCCTTGTAGCGCTCAGCATCCTGCTGGCGGGCATACTCGAGGCGGCGCTTGTTCATCTCGCTGGCGGAGATGTTCTTTTCCACGACCTCACCGGTCTTCTCGTCCTGGACCTTGATGGTGGTGCTCTTCACGCCGCGCTTCTCTTCCTTCCTGCGGGAAGCGATCTCGGCCTTGACCTGCTCCTTCATCTTCTCGGGGTCATAAATCTTGCGCATGACCTGGGTCTGGACGGTCATCACGATGTTGGAAATGACATAGTACAGAGAGAATGCGCAGGGAACGGTAAAGCAGAAGAAGACGTACATCAGAGGCATCATATACATGGTCAGCTTCATGCTGCCCTGCATCTCCTGGCCGGAGGCCTTCATGCTGATGTGGGTGGAGATGAACATGGTGACGACAGCCAGGATGGGGAAGATCAGCAGGGGCAGGTTGTCCGCTGCCAGGCTGTACTGCGGCACACGGGTCAGGTCGATGCCGAAGAAGTCCATGTGCTGGCCGAACTCCGTGATGGTGTTCAGCTGGTCTGCGGTGAACACAGAGGTGACGGTGGACTCACCGGCCAGCACCTGTGCGATGATATTGGTGTCGCGGGTCACCTGCGTGAAGCTGATGCCCAGAGCGGTCATGGCATCGCCTGCGGCGGTGATGGCCTCGGCGCCGATGTGGAAGATGCGCTGCAGCGGGCGGTACACGACCTCGATGACGCCGAACATGACGAGGAAGTTGACCAGCATGGGCATACAGCCGGCGGTGGGCTTATAGCCAAACTCCTGCTGCAGCTTCATCAGCTCTTCCTGCTGCTTATCAGGCTTGTCCTTGTACTTTTTCTGGATGTCGGCGATCATCGGCTGGAAAGCGGACATCTTGGCCATGCTCTTCTGCTGGTTGAGCTGCAGAGGGATGCTGAGCAGGCGGATGACGATGGTAAAGATGATGATGTCCCAGCCGTAGTTCGGGATGAGGTTGTAGATCCACTCCATCACATAGCCGAGAGGTACACCGAGGATGTACAAAATATTCATGTCTCTGTCCATTCTGCCCCGCCTGTGGTGCGGGACGGTTATTTTTATCGTAGGACACGCCGCCCACAGTTCAGCACGTCACAAGAAGCAATTATAATAGCATTTCCTCTCAGCCTCCCCTCGCCAGGAGAGGTGTCACGCCGCAGGCGTGACGGAGAGGTTTCCCTCCTCTCTGCCGCCCTTTTTCAAAGGGCATTGACGGAGAGGTCTTCCCCGTTTCAGCGCTCTTCCAAAGAGTATTGACAAAGAGGTCTTCCCCGCTTCAGCGCTCTTCCAAAGAGCATCGGCGAAGAGGTTTTCCACTTATTTTTCGTGTCTGGTGGAAAACAGAGCCGAGGCCGAGAGATGCCGGGCCGGATTTTTCCAGCGGCCCTTTTCCGGCACGGGGTCGTAGCCCCAGCGGCCCAGCGGATTGCACCGGGCGATGCGCCACGCCGTCAGCAGCAGCCCTTTGACGCAGCCGTGGGTGCGGATGGCCTCGATGCCGTACTGGCTGCAGGAGGGCGAAAAGCGGCAGTTCCGCCCCAGCCCCGGGCTGATGAACTTCTGGTAGAGCCGGATGAGCCCGCAGAGGGCTTTCTGAAAGATGCTCACGCCTCGGGCTTCCGGACCGGCGGCAGGGTGGCCGGGGGCTTTGCGCCCGGCTGCTTTGCCTTATCCGGCAGGCCGGCCTGGGCGAAGAGCTTCGCCACGACGGCGCTGAGCTGCCAGCTCTTGAGCCGGGGGGTCATGCCCCGGGCCACGAAAACGAGGTCGTAGCCGCCGATGTTGTAGTCGAGGTGCTCGTCGATGGCGGCCTTCATAACGCGGCGGGCGCGGTTGCGCTGCACGGCGTGGCCGATCTTTTTGGTGGCTGTCAGGCCCACCCGGGTGCGCTCGCTCCGCGTTTTGAGCACGTAGAGCACCAGCGCCTGGTTGACATAGGACTTGCCGCGGGCATACACGCGGCCAAACTCGCCGTTGCGGCGGATGGGACGATAGCGCATCCTGTGCGCCTCCCTTCAGGTGATGTGGGAGCACCGCCCGGAAAAAAGCAATGCTCAGTGTTCAGTATAGCAAAAAAACGCCGACATGAAAAGCTCATCCGGGCGTTTTCTCTGCCAAATCTTTGACAGTTTTTTTAGGCAATGCGACTATTCACCGCAGCTTTCCGGCCTTTTTTCCCGAATGCCGGGTAAAAAAATAAGACCGCCAATCCAATATCAGCGGCCTTTTTGCGCATATTCCATTCTGCGCCGGACCTGATGCATACTGCTCAGGATCAGACGGTCAGGCTCTTGCGGCCCTTAGCACGGCGTGCGTTGATGACCTTGCGGCCGTTCTTGGTGCTCATGCGGGTCAGGAAGCCATGAACTTCCTTGCGCTGACGCTTCTTGGGCTGAAAAGTTCTCTTCATGGTGTATTTCCTCCGTAAAAACTCGTCCCCGGTATGGGGTCTATTCTGGTCCCAAAATGGGGACAGGCTTGCAATTCAACAGTATATCGCACACTATGGTCTTCTGTCAAGCATTTTTTTCGCTTTCCTTCAAACTTTTTTGAAAAGCCTCTGTGGAGAAACTTTCAACTTTTTCACCCATTTCCCGTGGAAAACTTTTCATCCACAAGATATTGTGGCTTTTCTCTGCCTTGGACACAAGGCCGTTTCCCAGACGCAGGTATGTCTTTTTTATGTATTATAAATTACCTTATATAATATAGACGCAGGGGGATTTTTGTGGTATACTAACCTGGTATCAGCAGCATTGTTGAAAACTTCAATGGAGTGGATGTACTATGGATTCTTTCAAGGACGTTTTAGAGGCTGCCCAGAGCTACTGCAAGGCGCAGATGGCGGAGCCGACATATAATCTCTATATCGACGGGTTGGAGCCTATCAGCTTTGAGGACTCCAGCCATATCACCCTCTCGGTGCGCAACGACTTCATCTGCAAGATCGTGACGGACCGTTATCTCGGCCTGCTCAAAGAGGCCTTCAAAACAGTGCTGGGCTTTGACGTGGACATCACCCTCGTCGTCCCCAGCACACCGCCCCACGAAGTGGTGCTGGCCCAGCAGTACGAGGCGAACCCCGCCTCCCCGCAGGGCAACTATGAATTCACCTTCGAGAACTTCATCAAAGGCCCGTCCAACCAGTTTGCGTTTGCTGCGGCGCAGGCTGTTGCGGCCAACCCCTCCGGTGCCTACAACCCGCTGTTCATCTACGGCGGCTCGGGCCTCGGCAAGACCCATCTGCTGACGGCCATCCAGACCGAGATCAAGCGCACCCACCCCGACTTCGTCATCATGTATGTCACCTGTGAGCAGTTCACCAACGAGCTGATCGCGGCCATCCGCGCCGGCAGCACCGAGGACTTCCGGATGAAGTACCGCGTGGCCGACCTGCTGCTGGTGGACGACATCCAGTTCATCGCGGGCAAGGAGTCCACCCAGGAAGAGTTCTTCCACACCTTCAACTCCCTCCACGATGCCCACAAGCAGATCGTCATCGCATCCGACCGCCCGGCCAAGGAGATCAAGAGTCTGGAAGAGCGTCTGCGCACCCGCTTCGAGTGGGGCCTGACCGCCGACGTCCAGCCGCCGGATTTCGAGACCCGCGTGGCCATCGTCAAGCGCAAGGCGGAGCTTCTCCACCTCGACCTGCCCGAGGATGTGGCCGAGTTCATCGCCAACCATCTGAAAAATAACATCCGCCAGCTGGAAGGCGCGGTCAAAAAGCTCAACGCCTACTATATGCTCGAGGGCATCCAGCCGGTCATCAGCGTGGCACAGAATGCCATCAAGGACATCCTCAACGAGACTCAGCCCGTGCCTGTCACCATCGAGAAGATCGTGGGCGAGGTATCCCGCACCTTCAATGTCTCCCCTGCCGACATCCGCGGCACCAAGCGGAACGCCAATGTGGCCTCCGCCCGCCGCGTGGCCATCTATATCCTGCGCGAGGTCACCGGCATGAGCATGGAGGAGATCGGCCGGGAGTTCTCGGGCCGTGACCATTCCACCATCGTCTACTCCCTCAAGACCATGGAGCGGGACATGAAGAACGACCAGCACCTGCGGGAGACGGTGAGCGACATCATCAAGAATGTGAAGGCTTAACGCACCAGAACCGGTGTAAAAGTCATACTCATTCAGGGGTCAAACCCCAAAATATGGGGAGAAAGAGGAACAAAAAGGGGAAAATAGACCTAGATATTGTGGTGAAAGGCCGAAACTTTCCACTCTTTCCACATGGTTTTCAACATTCAACCTCCGTTTTTCACAGCGGATGTGGAAAGAACCACGGCTCTCCCCGATTCAACATTCCATCCACAGTTCCTCAACATCTCCGTGGAAAACCAAATCCCCGCATCCCGGCAAGGGTTTGCAGAGTTTTCCACATCTTCCCCACCCCCTACTACGATTACTACAACAAGTTCAATAAAGAAAACAGGTTTTTGCATCGGATCCCATGAGGAACGACAGCAAAACTGACGCAAAAAAGGAGAGAAGAAGATTTGAACATCATCTGCGACAAAACTCTTCTGAGTGCAGCCATTGACGGCGTATCCAAAGCAGTCACTCTGCGCTCTACCATCCCGGTACTGGAGGGCATTTTACTGAAGGCAGAAGGCTTCCAGCTGACCCTTACCGGCTACGACCTCGAAATGGGCATCGTGACCACCATCGAAGCCAATGTCAAAGAACCCGGTGAGATCGTGCTGAACGCCAAGCTGCTCAGCAGCATGATCAGCCGGATGCCGGCGGGCCAGATCACCATCCAGTCTGCCGATAATGGCAAAACCACCATCCAGAGCGGGGTGGCGCAGTTCGAGATCCAGTCCATGTCGGCCACCGATTTCCCCGAGCTGCCCAACACCGGCGCCGAGGAGACCCTGACCATCAAGACCGGCGTGCTCCGCGATATGATCGACCGCACCCTCTACGCCGTCAGCCAGGACGAGAAAAAACCTGCGCATACCGGTGAACTTTTTGAGATAGAGCCGGATAAAATGACCATCGTTGCCCTGGACGGCTACCGTCTGGCCATCGTGGAGCGGCCCGTCACTGCCGTCAAGGACATCCGGATCATCGTCCCCAGCAAGACCATGACCGAAGTGTCTCATCTGCTGCCCAACGACGACGAAGAGCCGGTCCACATCTGTGCCAACCGCCGCTACGTCGTATTCATGACCGCTGGCTACACCATCATGAGCCGCCTCATCGAGGGCGAGTTCCTCAACTATCACAACGTCATCCCCGCCGGCAGCCGCACCCGGGTGACCATCGACACCAAGGAGTTCATCGAGACCATCGAGCGCGCTTCTCTGATTATTACAGAGCGTTTAAAAAATCCCCTCCGCATCACTTTTACAGAGGGTAAAGTCGTCGTCCGCTGCCAGACCAATCTGGGCCGCGTCGTCGATGAGTTCAACGCCGAGTGCGAGGGCGACGAGGTGGAGATCGGCTTCAACAACCGCTACCTGTTGGACGCGCTGCGCAATGCCCGCACCGAGAAAGTGCGGATGGAGATCAGCGGCCCGCTGAGCCCGGTGAAAGTGCTGCCGGTGGAGGGCAATGACTTCCTGTATCTGGTCCTGCCCGTCCGCTTCAAAAACGACTGAGAGGCGTAATAAAATGCAAAAGATCCTCATCCATACCGAATTCATCAAGCTGGACGCCCTGCTGAAATATGCGGGCCTGTGCGAGACCGGCGGCGAAGCCAAGGAGCTCGTGCAGGGCGGGGCCGTGAAGGTCAACGGCGAAGTCTGCACCATGCGCGGCAAGAAATGCCGCCCGGGCGATACCGTGGAGCTGGACGGCCAGACCATCGAGATCGGGATGGGCGGCTGATGCGGCTGCTCTCTCTCGAGGTCGAAAATTACCGGAACATCGCCTCGGCCAGCCTGACGCCGGGCCGGGAGCTGACGGTCATCTGCGGCAACAACGGCCAGGGCAAGACGAACCTCCTGGAAGCCATCTGGCTGCTCACCGGCGGCAAGAGCTTCCGGGGCGGCAGGGACGCAGAGCTGGTGCGCCGGGGCGAACCCTTCGCCGTGCTCAAAGCGTCCACCCTCCGCGCACAGCAGGAAGAGCAGGAAACGGAAGAGCCGAACCGCGTCCGCCTGACGGTGGGTGCGCCGGATTCCCCTCGCCCGGGCCGGACAGTCTCGGTGAACGGGGGCGCAGTCAAGCGGGCGGCCAGCCTTGCGGGCAGCTTTCCGGCGGTGGTCTTCGACCCCGGACACCTGAGTCTCGTGAAGGGCGCGCCGGAAGGGCGGCGGAAATTTCTGGACGCGGCCCTCTGCCAGCTCTACCCCGGCTACCTGACCCTCTACCGCCGCTATGTCCGGGCCTTGCAGCAGAAAAACGCGCTGCTTCGACGCTCTTCCAATGGCATTGAGCGGCCTTATGCCGAAAAGCGGGCCTTATTAGAAGTGCTGAATCTGGAGCTTGCCCAGCAGGGCGAGGCCATCCAGCAGCGGCGCAGAGCCTATCTCGCCGCCCTCTCCCCGCTGGCCTGTGCCAACTATGAGGAGCTTTCCCGCGGGGCGGAAACACTGAGTCTGCGGTATGCGGCCCAGTTCGAGCCGGGTGGTCTGGCCCAGCTTCTGCGGCAGAAAATGCCCGAAGAGCTGCGGGCCGGGCAGAGCCTCTGCGGCCCTCACCGGGAAGATCTGGACCTTCTTCTGGATGGTCAGCCCGCAAAAGTGTATGCGAGTCAGGGACAGCAGCGGAGCGTCGTGCTCAGCCTGAAAATGGCCGAAGCCGCCGCGGCTGCCTCCATCACGGGCGAACACCCGGTGATGCTGCTGGACGACGTGCTCAGCGAGCTGGACGATGGCCGCAAGCAGTATCTGCTCACCCGGATGCGGGAAAAGCAGACCTTCGTGACCAGCTGCGACGACACCGCTTTCCTCAAAACGGACGGCGAGGTCTACCGGATGAACGGCGGCGTGCTGACGAAAGTGTGATGCAATGTATGTACACCTTGGCCGCGATTATGTCCTGAACGACCGGGACATCATCGGCATCTTCAACTTGGAAACGACGACCATCTCACCCCGGGGGCGGGAGTTTCTGAACTATGCCCAGAAGAATGGGGCGGTGGTGAGTCTGTCCGATGAGTTGCCCCAGAGCTATGTGCTGGCAGATTCCCCGGTGGATACGATCTATCTCTCGGAGCTGTCGCCGGCTGCGCTCAAACGGCGCACGGAGATGAAACTGGAATAAGCCAACCAGCGATTGATCGCTTTTACAAATAGTAACGAAAAAACGAAACAAAACAAAAGGGAGAAAGGAAATGGCAGAGGAAATCATTACCAGTACCAACGCAGAAACTGCGACGGACCATGAATACAACGCCAGCGAGATCCAGGTCCTGAAGGGTCTGGAGGCAGTGCGCAAGCGCCCCGGTATGTATATCGGCTCCACCGGCGAGCGCGGCCTGCACCATTTGGTGTACGAGATCGTGGACAACGCCATCGACGAGGCTCTGGCCGGTTACTGCGACCACATCGAGGTCAAGATCCTGAAGGGCGACATCATTCAGGTCACGGACAATGGCCGCGGCATCCCCGTGGACATCCAGGCTGATACCGGTCTGCCTGCCGTCACCGTCGTCTATACCATCCTCCACGCCGGCGGCAAGTTCGGCGGCGAGAACTCCGGCTACAAGGTGGCCGGCGGCCTGCACGGCGTCGGCGCGTCCGTCGTCAACGCCTGCTCGGAGTGGCTGACCGTCAACGTCCGCCGCGACGGCCACGAGTACGAGCAGACCTTCCGCCGCGGCGACCCGGACGGCCCGCTGAAGTGCATCGGCACCGTGGACCCCAGTGTCACCGGCACCCGCGTCACCTTCAAGCCCGACCCGGAGATGTTCAAGGACACCACCGTCTACAACTTCGAAACGCTGGAAAAGCGTCTGCGGGAAGAGAGCTTCCTGAACGCCGGTGTCAAGATCACCTTGACCGACGAGCGCGAGCTCTACACCCCCGTCCTCGAGGACGGCAAGGAGGGCGAGCCCACCTACCGCACCGAGGTCATGTGCTACGAGGGCGGCATCAAGAGCTTCGTCACCTATCTGGGCGAAAAGCGCGACCTCGAGGTGCTCCACCCCAATGTCATCTATCTCAAGGGCCAGACCGACCGGGGCATGGCAGAGATCGCCTTGCAGTATAATTCCAGCTACAATGAGCTGCTGCTGAGCTTTGCCAACAACGTCAACACCCCCGACGGTGGCACCCACGAAGAGGGCTTCCGCAGCAGCCTCACCCGCGTCTTCAACGATTATGGCCGCAGCCACGGTCTGCTGAAGGACAAGGACGAGAACCTTTCCGGCGCTGACGTCCGCGAGGGCCTCATTTGCGTGATCTCCGTCAAGCTGCAGGAGGCCGAGTTCGAGGGCCAGACCAAGGCAAAGCTGGGCAATACGGAAATTCGGACCCTCGTCTCCAACATGGTCTACTCCAAGCTGATGGAGTTCTTCGAGGAGAACCCCGGCGTGGCCAAGGCTATCTTCGAAAAGGCCACCCAGGCCGCCCGCGCCCGCGCTGCCGCCAAGAAGGCCCGTGAGCTGGTGCGCCGCAAGAGCGCCCTCGAGACCAGCCGGATGCCCGGCAAGCTGGCGGACTGCCGCGAAAAAGACCCCACCCGCACTGAGATCTTCATCGTCGAGGGCGATTCTGCAGGCGGCTCGGCCAAGATGGGCCGTGACTCGGCCATTCAGGCCATCCTCCCCCTGTGGGGCAAGATGCTCAACGTCGAAAAGGCCCGCGCCGACCGTATCTACGGCAACGACAAGCTGATGCCTGTCGTGCTGGCACTGGGCTGCGGCATCGGCGACGAGTTCGATATTTCCAAGCTGCGGTATGACAAAGTGTTCATCATGGCTGATGCCGATGTCGATGGCTCTCACATCTGCACTCTGATGCTCACCTTCTTCTTCCGCTATATGCGCCCCCTCATCGAGCAGGGCCATGTCTATGTGGCACAGCCCCCGCTGTTCAAGGTGCAGAAGGGCAGCACCATCAAATACGCTTACAACGACGCCGAAATGGCCCTGCTCTCGCAGGAGATGCCCGGCGCGAAGATAAACCGCTATAAGGGCCTTGGTGAGATGAACCCGGAGCAGCTTTGGGAGACCACCATGAACCCGGACAACCGCGTCATCGTCCGCATCACCATCGAGGATGCCGAGAAGGCCGATGAGGCGTTCACCATCCTGATGGGCGATCAGGTGGAGCCCCGCCGCCGCTTTATCGAGACCAACGCCCAGTACGCAAAGCTCGACGTGTAATTGGAGGAAACAATGGAAGAAGATTATGTGATGATACCGGGCAGCGGTACCAAGATGATCATCCGGGACGTCAAGAAGGAGATCGAGACGGCGTTTTTGGATTACTCCATGTCGGTCATCGTGGCCCGCGCCCTGCCGGATGTGCGTGACGGCCTGAAGCCCGTCCACCGCCGCATCCTCTATACCATGCACGAACGAGGCAACGACCCCAGCCATCCCTACCGCAAGTCGGCGGATACCGTCGGTGCGGTGCTGGGATCTTATCACCCCCACGGCGACGCCTCCGTCTACGACGCCATGGTCCGTCTGGCACAGGATTTCTCCCTGCGCTACCCGCTGGTGGATGGTCAGGGTAACTTCGGCTCGGTCGATGGCGACCCCCCGGCTGCTTACCGTTACACCGAGGCCCGCATGAGCCGCATGGCGGTCGAGATGCTGACCGACATCGACAAGGACACCATCAACTGGGACCCCAACTTCGACGAGACAAAGAAAGAGCCCAGCGTCCTGCCCTGCCGCTTCCCCAACCTGCTGGTCAACGGCAGTCAGGGCATCGCCGTCGGTATGGCCACCAACATCCCGCCCCACAACCTCAGTGAGGTCATCGACGGCTGCGTGGCCTATATCGAGGACCCCGACATCGACCTGCCCGGCCTGATGGAGCACATCAAGGGACCGGACTTCCCCACTGCCGGCATCATCATGGGCCGAAGCGGCATCCGCGCCGCCTACGCCACCGGCCGCGGCAAGATCACTCTGCGGGGCCGTGCTGCCATCGAAGAGACCAAGAATGGCCGTACCCAGATCATCATTACGGAGATCCCGTATATGGTCAACAAGGCCCGTCTCATCGAGAACATGGCAGAGCTGGTCAAGGACAAGCGGATCGAGGGCATCACCGGCCTGAACGATGAGACCAACCGCAAGGGTATGCGCATCGTGGTGGACATCCGCAAGGACGCCAACGCGCAGGTCATCCTGAACCAGCTGTACCAGTACACCCAGCTGCAGGATACCGTGGGCGTCATCATGCTGGCCATCGACCATAAGGTGCCGAAGGTCATGACCCTGAAACAGATGATACAGAAGTACGTCGAGTTCCAGGATGAAGTCGTCCGCCGCCGCACGCAGTATGATTTGAAGAAGGCCAAGGAGCGCGCCCACATCCTCGAGGGTTTGAAGAAGGCCACCGACATCGTGGACGAGCTCATCGCCACCATCCGCGCCTGCAAGGGCGGCATGGCCGAGGCAAAGGCCGCCATCATGGAACAGTTCGGCTTCGATGACCCGCAGGCCGACGCTATCGTGAAGCTGCAGCTGGGCCGTCTGGCTGGTCTCGAGATCCTCAAGATCGAGGAAGAGCTGTCCGGCTTACAGGCAAAAATCAAGGATTGGGAGGACATCCTCGCCAACGACGCCCGTGTTCTGGAAATCGTCAAGAACGAGCTGCTGGACATGAAAAAGCGCTTCGGCGACGAGCGCCGCACCGAGATCCAGTCCGTCACCGGTGAAGTGGACATCGAAGACCTCATCGCCGAGGAGCAGTGCGTCTACACCCTCACCGAGGCCGGCTATATCAAGCGCCAGCTCAAGGCCACCTATCAGGCCCAGAAGCGCGGCGGCCGCGGCATCTCCGGCATGACCCGGAAGGAAGAGGACATCGTGCAGGAGATGTTCGTGGGCTCTACCCATGATTATGTCCTGTTCGTCACCGACAAGGGCCGCCTCTTCCGCATCAAGGGCTACACCATCGCCGAGGGCAGCCGCACCAGCAAGGGCAGCAACATCGTCAACCTGCTGCAGCTGGCCGAGGGCGAAAAGGTCACCAACATGCTCTGCTACCCCAAGGACGAGGACAACAAGGGCGGCTTCGTCACTATGGTCACCAAGCAGGGCCTCATCAAGCGCACCCCGCTGGAGCAGTACGCCAACATCCGCAAGACGGGCCTCATCGGCATCGCACTCAACGAGGGCGACGCGCTGGCATGGACCCGCCTGACCACCGGCAATGATATGCTCATCGTGGCTACCCGCAACGGTCAGGCCATCCGCTTCAACGAGGCCGACGCCCGCCCGATGGGCCGCAGCGGCCACGGCGTCCGCGCCATCAAGCTGGCCGAGGGCGACGAGGTCGTCGGCGTCTGTATCTGCCGCGAGGGCGGCACGGTGCTCACCGTCACCGAAAACGGCAAGGGCCGCCGCTCTGACATCGACACCTACCGTATCACTGCCCGCGGCGGCAAGGGCATCCGCAACTACGACGCCTCCAAGGACAAGGTGGCAGCCGTCAAGATCGTGGATGACATCGACGATGTGCTGCTGAGCAGTCAGGAGGGCATCATCATCCGCCTGCACGCCAACGAGATCCCCGTCCAGAGCCGCTATGGCTCCGGCGTCCGGGTCATGCGTCTGGGCGAGAACGATAAGGTGATGGTGCTGGCCCGCACCGACCACGACGACGAGGCACAGACCGAGAGCATCGAGGCCGACACCGAGGACGAGCCCACTGCCGAGCAGCTGGCGGAGATGGAAGCAGCCGATGAGGCATCGGCCGCCGAAGCTCCCGAGGCTGACACCGGCGACGAGGAATAAACCTCATTTCCACACATAAACTGACCCTGCGGGGGAGTACACGCTTTCTGCGGTGCTCTCCCGCAGGTTTTTTGCAAAAATCACGGTTATACTGGACAAATCCGCTGTTTGTGTGGTACGATAGCCGGACAACAAGAAAGATCCTCATGGGGGAGTAGCAGGCGCTGTTTTGCAGGCAGCGCAGCAAGTCAACACAATGACGGCCCGGGCGGCTGTCTGGCTTGCTTTCATTTGCGAGACTCATGTGCTTTGGTGCGAGTACCACGCCCATTCCACATGGAGTCAGTTTGTAAAAATCCGACCCGGAATTGGCGAAATGCGCGCTGATCCCGGGTCTTTTGTCTGCCCACCAATTCCGGTCAAATCAGGAGGCATCGTTATGGAATGGAGTTTTTTGTTTTTCTTCAACAGCGCCCTGCTTGGCGTGGGCCTTGCCATGGATGCGTTTTCCGTCTCGATGGCAAACGGTCTGCATGACCCTCAGATGTCCCGCCGCCGGGGCGTCCAGATCGCAGGCACCTTCGCCATCTTTCAGGCCGTCATGCCCATGACGGGCTGGGTCTGCGTCCACACCATCGTGGAGCTGTTCTCTTCGTTTGAAAAGTTCATCCCCTGGATCGCCCTCATCCTGCTGGGCTACATCGGCGGCAAGATGCTCATCGAGGGCATCAAGGGCGAAGAGGCCGAGGAAGCCGCTGAGCTGAGCGCGGGCGCGCTCTTCATGCAGGGCGTCGCCACCAGCATCGACGCGCTGTCGGTGGGCTTCACCATCTCGGAGTACGGCTGGTTCATGGCACTGGTCTGCTCCCTCATCGTGGCGGCCGTCACCTTCTTCATCTGTGAAGCCGGCCTTGCCATCGGCAAAAAGTTCGGCACCGAACTCTCCGGCAAAGCCTCCGTCCTCGGCGGCGTCATCCTCATCGGCATCGGTCTGGAGATCTTCATCTCCGGCATGATGGGCTGAGAAAAACAGCAGCGCCCCTGCACATTTGTGCAGAGGCGCTTTTTTTTTATGCCCGAGGGAAGCACCCGCCGGGGCAGGGAGGAAGTTTGCCGTATTTTAT
>OGJQ01000914.1_pt1 | contig 17760 bp, 25 predicted proteins | sample 1572261 | NCBI WGS metagenome assembly OGJQ01 (sample SAMEA2582138, study PRJEB24529) | metagenome | biome: Human gut stool | place: China | collected 2011
TGTGCATGAGAATTACCGTAAACGGCTGTATGGTAGATATTTCTATCAAAAGAAGCTGTCCTGTAAACCTATGGAATCAGGCAAAAGAAAATTCAAAAGGTAAAGACCGTATGTCAGTGGAACTGAACCACTACTTAGAAATCACACGTTCACACATACACCAAATTTATAGAGAACTGGAAACTTCTGGCAAAGTTATCACAGTTGATCTTGTGAGAAAACTGTTTTATGGTGTGGAGGAAGATAACAAAACGCTATTGCAGGTATTCAGGGAGCATAACGAACAAAGCCGTAAGCTGATCGGCAAAGACTTTGTAAGCAAGACTGTTCAACGGTATGAAACCACTACCCGATATTTGGAGGAATTTATAAAGAAAGAATATCAGCTATCGGATATTGCCCTGATTAATTTAGAAGCTAATTTCATTTCCAAGTTCGATGCTTTTTTGAAGATTGAAAAAGGTTGTGCGCAGAATTCAGCTATCACCCGGTTGAAAAACTTGAAGAAGATCATCCGTATTGCTTTGGAAAACGACTGGATAAAGAAAGATCCATTTGCTTACTACCGCTTCAAACTGGAAGAAACTGATCCTGAGTTCCTGACGATGGACGAGATTAAAATCATTCTCGCCAAAGAATTCACGATTAAACGAGTAGAACAGGTACGGGACGTTTTTGTCTTTTGCATTTTTACTGGCTTGGCGTTTAGCGATGTGAAAGACTTATCACCTGAACATTTGGTAAAAGATAACAAAGGGGAACTTTGGATAAGGAAGAACCGCCAAAAGACAAAAATCATGTGTAACATTCCTGTGTTACCAGTAGCAGCTTCAATTCTTGATAAATATAAAGATGTGTCAGACTGTACTGGAAAACTTTTACCTGTATTATGTAATCAACGCATGAACAGTTATTTGAAGGAAATTGCAGATGTGTGCGGAATTCAGAAAAACCTTAGTACTCATACTGCCCGTCATAGCTATGCCACAAGCATTTGCCTTGCAAATGGCGTGAGTATGGAAAATGTAGCCAAGATGTTAGGTCATGCAGATACCAACGTGACGAAACACTACGCACGGGTACTGGATCAGAATATTCTAAAAGATATGCAGAAAGTAAATAACTGTTTATCAGAACTGACTATATAATAAAGGTAGTAGTCAATATAGAAATGGATTGGGAAGAATGAATTTCATTTTCTCAATCCTTTTCTTTTAAAGTAAGTTTTCCAGAACTCAATATGAAGCATTGACAAAGGTAAGTTCCGCATTTAGCCTGTTCAAGTCCGAGCCTTCGGTTTGAATAAAAATCTTCCTCTCCATTTCATTCCGAGCGTATTTTTATCCAAAGACTTGCACAGACTAAATACTTCACTGGAAAAGTCAATGATTCAAATAAAATTCCGAAAAACAATGTTTTCGTTGATTGGTAGGGATTTACTACCTATTTACTCCTTCCAGCTTTCAAAATAATGTTTTTGGAGCAGTTTATCAATATCGCTTTGGCGATAGATGATTTTACCTTTAATTTGGATAAAGGGGATTAATCCTGTATCTCGCCATTCTTGCAAGGTTCGTAGACTGACATTCAGCTTCTTAGAAACTTCATGGTTAGAAAGAAAGCGTTCCCCGTTTAGGTGGGGCTTGTAGTACTTGACAATAGATTCAATACTGTTCAGCATCGAATCGAGCGAAGAAATAAATTCTTTGACTTGTGGGGTATCTTTATTTATTAGTTCCATGATTGAAATATTGTTTTATTGAAAGATTGATAGATGGTTGATTAGTTGCGCAGATAGTCACCCAGCGATGAAATACAAAGTGCATCATTTGCCGGATCATAATCTACATAGAGCCGTTTGGATGCAGTGGCAATGAAATACTGACTACCTTCTCTCTGTATCTCATAAGTAGCAGGTGAAGCCTGTTTAGTCGTTTCTGATACATATATAATAGAAAGGAGATACTCTTTATCGCTCCGGTAGATGATAACCGTAGGATTCAAATTAACGCTTTCCCATGTGCCGACAATGGAGAACAGGTTGAAGGATGGATAATCTTCTTTAGTTCTTTTCATAAGGTGTAATTTGTTCGGGTGATTGATTCTGTTTTTTACAGTCTGTAATAATTCGTTCAATATCAGATGATTTATAATAAATCTTGCTGCCAATTTGGGAATAAGCCAGTCGCCCGCTACTCCGATAATATTGTAGTGTTCGTTTGCTAAAGCCTAACAATAGACATACTTCCTGACTATCCAGCCAGTTTTCAACTTTCTGGGTATGAGTATTGCACAAACTTTCTATCCGTTTGGCAAACTCAGTGAACCGTTCGCAGACATACGAAAAGGTTCTCTTTTCAATGGTTACTACTTCCATACTTTCAATTTTAAAAGGTTTATAAAACGTGTTGATTCAAATTCACCAGCAAATGAAAGAAGAATCAAGAGCCGTTTTCGAAACTGTCCGAAAGTGACATAGTAAGGCATTAAATTGCCAACAAATAAAGAATCTAAAACAAACACAAATGCCGAAATCATACGATGGGAATGCATATGATTTTCTTATATTTGCATCATTAAGTCAAATTCAGTATAAAACAAGAAAATAAATTCAAAAGATAATCTCTTTTTAAACTATGTACAAAGATTTCAATATTATACAACCTTCTCCCGACTTGGAGGCTTATGTGAAGCAATATACAATATTGAAAGCAAATAGCCCTTTTTATGCAACACAGCGGGTAATACCTATAGGTTGTGTCGAATTGATAATTTACAAGACTGGTAAAACAAAAAGAAAAAACGATTTGACTGATGTCCCACAATTCTTTTTAGGTGGAAGTATGAGTAGTTATTTAGATTTAACACCTGAAAGTGGAGAAGTATGCTATATATCCATTCTTTTTCAGCCGTATGGAGCAAAACTTTTCTTAAACTTACCAATGGATGAGATATACAATCAAATATTATCTATAGAAGATATAGAAGACAAATCATGGTTAGAATTATGTAATTGTATAATAGATACTCCAAATACATACACGAATATAAATATTATTCAGAACTTTCTCCTTAAGAAACTATATAATAGTAGACCCCTTCATCTGGATAGAATAAAAAATTCTATAAATACCATATATTCTACATCTGATATTGAATTAACAACCTTAGCAGATGATTCGTGTTTAAGTCCAAAGCAATTTAAGAGGGTATTCCAAGACTATATAGGGTGTAATCCAAAAGAATTTATGCGAGTTATTCGTTTTAACAAAGTTCTTAACACTTTAAAAATAGGAAAATCACCCAACTTTGCTCAAATCGCTCAAGAATTTGGATACAGTGATCAATCTCATCTAATCCGGGAATTTAAAGCTTTTTCCGGCTATACGCCCTGCAAATTTCTGACACCAGATGTCGGATTGCATCACTTTGCCTAAAAATGTCCTTTTTCTTCTATCAAAAAAATATTCTTTACCCTATTTTTGCGCCTGCTTTTAAAATCAAAAATGAAGAAAATGACAATTATCATTGTATCAATCATCGTATTTACAGCAATTGCTATCTACGCTTTCTTAGGAGGATTCAGAAAAGTCAAGTTCCAAATAGAAATGTCAGGTGGAGAAACCATCGTTTACAAAGATGTATCAGGGGATTATCGACAAACACCTTCTGTTACCAATGAAGTTTACAATTATTTATTGAATGAACTCAAAATCGAGACTAACAAAGGCATTGGCATCTTCTATGACAATCCCAAGAAGGTAAAAGAAAAGGTTAAAACGAATGAATCGGTTATTGGCTATATAATGCGTTCAGAATCAGGTTGCGTTATTGAGCCTAAAGATACTATCAGATTATCGTCCATGCAGTGTAAATACAAAATAAAAACGCTTCCTGCGCAAAAAACTCTTATTACTGAATTCCCTTATAAAGGAAGTTCATCTCTACTGATGGCTATGTTTAAAATCTATCCCGCATTGGAAAAATACACAAAAGTTCACAACTTAAAAGATAGCCCAATTATCGAAATATATGATGTGCCTAACAAGAAAATTATATATCGGAAACTTATCGAATAAGACACAAAAAGACGTTTGAAATATCCATATATTCTTATTGATTTCAGGGATAGTACTTCCAGCAAATAATTGCTATCCTATTAAATAGGACATATTAAGCGCAACAGACGCTATTATTGCGGATGCTTTTACGGTAGCTTTCATTGCTTTGGCTAGAAAAGAAGCACAACGATACTGGAAATCTTAGAGTTGAACATTCAATATGGATGGATAAATATTTGATTAAAAGCAATTACTAAATAACTTTAAGTTGATGTGTACATTGAATGTTAGATATATACCCAATATTCTATCTGTCAGCAGAATAGTATTAGCAATACTAATGTTTTTTCTATTTGGAAGAACCTATGGTTTTTCGGATTTTACTAGATAACTGGGGTAACTGATATTTTAGATGGGATAATTGCTATAAAATACAATGCACCATCTTCTTTGGGGGCACAGTTGGATTCTATTGGAGACTTTTGTCTTTATATAGTTTTAACAGCTTATTTAATTATAAAACACACGGAATCGGTCAATCACTTTAAGTGTTTTATAATTACTATTATTTTGCGAGCATTAACGATCATTTTTGGAATTATCAAATATCAGCAACTCATTATGGTTCATACTTTAGCTAACAAATTGTCCGGATTGTTACTTTTCTTTCTCCCAATGTTGCTATGGGCAGATATTCAAGGAGGTATTTATGTTACTATGGTAGTTGCAATTGTTGCCCCCTTAGAGGAGATTATCATCCTATTTGTTAGCAAAGAAGATGAAATTCTATTGAATACGAAAACTATATTTAAAAGAAAATAATTATGAAAGATATTAATCGCATAAAGAAAATGATTCGTGTAGTCGTATATGCCATCGGATTTGGATTAATTATCGGTGGAGGTATCGGTATAGCTTATTTAAATAAAATAGATAAAGAATATATATCCACAATAGCCAGAATTGAGAATATAGAAAAATACCATGAACGCTATCGTAATAAAACAAAAACACGTTATGAAGTTACTGTAAGTTATGTAGTTAAAGACACAATATTCACTAAGCCTTTAGGAATATATACGTCATTAATGACTGCAGGAGATGAAATTGCCATAATGTATAATCCCGATAATCCAACTCAAATACATTCAATAAGCAATGAAAAAATAATATGTGTTATTCTAATGATAGCTGGAGTTTTTAATTTAATAATTGCTTATTTTATTTTACCTAAAATCCTATTAATTAGCAAAATACCGAAACAACTATTATACATAAAACAGACAAAGACCATATGAATGTCATTTCACCCCGAAAGTCATCTCTATATTTGGAAAGGGCTATTGCTTATTTTCAAAATAAATGGGCAAACAGTGCTACAAAGATGGTTTATGACAACTGTCTAAAGCATTCCATCACAACAGAAAGTCCTGTTCCTCAATGGTATCTTTTAATGAAAGATGATGAAATTATTGGATGTGCAGGTCTTATTACCAATGATTTCAATTCTCGCATGGATTTATATCCTTAGCTAGCGGCTTTGTTCATAGAAAAAAATATAGAGGTAACAACTATGCAACCCTTTTAATAGAACAGGCAAAGAAAGATACGCTCACGATTGGGTATACAAGATTGTATCTAAATACTAAACATACTTCATATTATGAACGTTTTGGCTTTATATATATAGGAGAATGTTATCATCCGTGGGGTGATCATTCTCGAATATATAAAATTGTTTTAAGTGCAGTTTGATCTAATAAAGAAACGAAAATGACAAGAACAAAAAGTATGAAAGAGCAACTAATAGCATACCTGAAAGAAAAGGTACTTGGCAAAATTCTAAAAACGAATGATGTTACCTACCTGCTTGATGAAGGAAAGTTGAAAGATGTATACTCCAACCAAATAATGTTTTCTTATCTACAGCTTACAGAAAATGGAGTGCATTTCAATATGACTACTATAGCGAAAGAAAAAGTCTATTTCTTGGACAAAAATGGAAAGTGTTCTGGCATCAAGAAAGATTATACAGGAATAAGTGTTTTTCATTATGAACTGGCTGCACGGAAAAGCACCAATGAATTTACCGGATACATGCGATTGATCTCGACAACAACTGTTGCTCCTGAAATGGAAGCCGTTGTACAAGGCGTTTACGATGTTCGAATAGAAAATAATGAGTTGAAATGGAAGGAACAGCAACTCCTTTACAGAGATATGCCTTCTACAGAAGGAAATTTTCGTTCTGTAGCCTTTGATGCAGAAGCCCGGTTTTATATTGAAGAGGGGAAACTAAGATTTGAATATATTCCATTTTATTACGATGTTACCCCTGAAACAATGGAAAGGAAACTATCCACTTCCTGACTATCCAACCAGTTTTCTACTTTCTGTGTATGAGTGCTACACAAACTTTCTATCCGTTTGGCAAACCCCGTGAACCGTTCGCAGACATACGAAAAGGTTCTCTTTTCAATGGTTACTACTTCCATACTCTCATTTTTTAATGATTTATAAAACATGTTGATTCTATTTTCATCGGCAAATGAAAGAAGAATCAAGAGCCGTTTTTAAAATTGTCTGAAAGTGGCATAGTAAGGTATCCAATTTCCAATAAACAAAGACTTTAAAACAAACATAAATGTCAGATTTATACAATGCAAGTAGTATATGATTTGCTTATATTTGCCACGCTAAACAATCCATTGGAGGTTCAGTAGAAAAAATATAAATTGGTTATACTGAGTACGATATATAATAACTGTAATATTATTAGCTATATCATACCAAATACTTAATATGGATGTTAAATAAAACATATTCAGATGAAGGAATTCATATATAAAAAAATAAATGCTTTTTCTTTTAAGAAGTCAGTTGGAAACCCTGCAGGTTGTTTTTACCTGAAAGAAGGGCAAGAACTTTCAGATATCGAAATGTTATCTATTGCCAAAGAGCAAAAAGGTTTTGTTTCAGAGGTTATATTTTGTACTCCCCAGAGTGATAACTCTTTCCAATTAAAATACTATTCCTCAGAATGTGCAGTTCAATTTTGCGGACATGGAACAATTGCGTGTATAACCGAATTGATAAAGAATAATGAGATATTAAGATTTTTGCCGGAAATAACAATTACAACTAATAAGGGGGAATTGAAAGTTTATAACGAACTTGAACAGTTGGATGCAGTATTTATCACAGCACCTGCCCCACAATATCTAACTCTCTCTGCTAAGCTAGATGATATTGTTTGCAAGTTGGGAGTTTCTATGGATGCAATTGACAAAAATTACTCTGTTAATCTGATAGATGTTGGAGTTAGAACCTTAATTATTCCTGTTAAAAACCTGAAATGTGTAATTGGAATACATCCTAACGAATTAGAGTTAAAAGAATATTGCCTGTCCAATGGAATAGAGAGTATTCTTGTTTTTACATTCGATGTAGTCAATAAAACTAATATTGCGCGAACCAGAGTGTTTGCACCTAAATTCGGATACCTCGAAGATCCGGCAACAGGTTCGGGTAATTCGGCTTTTGGCTATTATATGCTGAAACATAACCTATGGAACGGAGAAACAATTTCTATTGAGCAAAATGCCGAACTCAATAATTATAACATTGTCAAAATGAAAATCATAGCAGGTAAAGTCCTGATAGGAGGAAATGCAGCCGTTAAAATAGAAGGAAAATATTTTCTATAACAGTATTATACACATTTATATTATGCAACATCTTGAAAAATTCCTATATGCACACAATAGTTATACAATATACAATTAACAATTTATAAAAATTATGGAAGTAAAAGTAAGAGAAACATCCGAAATTGATATTAAGGATATTATTGAAATAGAAAAAACAGCTTTTGGCTATGATAGAGAAGCTGAGCTAGTTGTCGATATGCTAGCCGATCCTACTGCAAAGCCGTATTTGTCGTTGATGGCATTTTACAATGGAATACCTGTTGGACATGTGTTATTTTCAAGAGTTTATATTAAAGGGCAGAGCAGACAACTATTAGCATACATCCTTGCTCCTTTAGCAGTAAAACCCGAATATCAAGCCAAAGGAGTGGGCGGCTTCTTAATCAGAACCGGATTGAAACGACTTAAAGAGGAAGGTGCTGAATTAGTTTTCGTTTTAGGACATAACAATTATTACCCAAAATTTGGCTTTAAGCCTTTTGCAGGACAACTAGGCTATCCTGCTCCTTTTCCTATTCCGGAAGAATACAGTGATTGCTGGATGGTGCAAAGTTTGACTAACGATATTTCAGAAATTGCTAAAGGTCAAATCCAATGCTCAGATGTTCTTAATAAGATTGAGCATTGGAGTAACCATATGTAGACAAAGTTCAACTTAAATTCTGAAAGATCGTAATTTCTTTAGATAATAGACCACATAAACAATAGCATGATAAAAGTAGCTGACATAGAAGATTTGAATATTGTATATACAATAGTTTGTTGTGCTATAAGTGAAATATTTCCAGCTTTTTACCCACAAGTAGTAGTAGAATTTCTTTTAGATTATCATAGTAAAGAGAATATAAAACAGGATATTTTGCAAGGGTGTATTTATCTGCTTTTCGAAGAAAATATTTTTGTGGGTACTGGAACATTCAAGGAGAAGGAAATTAGCCGGATATTCATATTACCCGGCTATCAAGGTCGAGGATATGGTACTAAAATAATGGACATCTTAGAAAAGAAAGTATTTATTAAGTATGATAATATATGTTTAGAAGCCTCGCTTTCAGCACTCAACTTTTATTCTAAAAGAGGATATAAGACTATTGAAAATGTTGAATATTCTATTGGAAAAGAGCAGGTATTTTCCTATTTTATAATGGAAAAATATAGAATTCCAAATGTATCACTTTAACCAATAAATAAAACTCTATTTTTCATTAACAAAATAAGAGATAGATAATGAATCAATAAAATACTTAAGTGACTTTCCGAATCATAAAAAAATGAGAGTACAATAATACATAGAGGACATATCTTTATCGTAAATCGTGCAGTAGAAAATGAAGCGTCACGAAGTATATAAGAAAAATGTGCATTTACAACAATGCACTGTAGTGCTAATTTTGAGCTAAAAATGCAAAAGTCAGATTTGTACAATGCATTTATAAAGCAAATTACATATTTTTGCGGTAAAAGAATCGCTAATATTTGTAGTTGTGATGGAACTTAAAATTATATATCCTTCTTCTGAATTTACACCATTCATTAAATATTATTGGGTGTACACCAAAAACTATCTCATTCAAACCGTTGAGCGAGATATACCCAAAGGGTGTGTGCAATTAATATTTTATAGGAAAAACAAAGTATTCTCAACATTATTAAACGATTTCCAGCCGAGAGCATTTGTAGAAGGACAAATGTCCAGCTATTGGGATTTGAGGTTTGAAGGAGATATAGAAATTGTTGCTATTTTGTTTACACCACAAGGTGCACAATCTTTTCTTTCTACTCCAATTGAAGAATTTTACAATAAAAATATCTCTATAGAGTGCTTTAATGACAAATTGCTAATGGAGATGAAGGAAGCAGTTATGGATGCAGAAGACAATATGGAATGTATCAAGATCATTGAATATTATCTTCTAAAAAAGTTAAGTTCATCAATCACTCCCAAATTGAGCCATGAAATTGTAATTCAAAAAATTGAATCAGATAACAATGTATCCATAACTCAACTCTCAAACGTATCTAATCTTTGTTACAGACAATTCCATCGAAAATTTGTTCAAGATATAGGCATTAGTCCTAAGCTATTAACTCGAATAATTCGTTTTCAAAAAATGCTATCAATACTACAAGCAAGATATGAAAATAATCTTAATGAATTAGCTTTTCTATACGGCTATTCTGACGCATCGCATTTAGTTAGAGAATTTAAGGAATTTACCGGCTACACTCCTAATGAGTATATGCATACACATGACACTTTTTCTAACTATTTTGTTCAGAAAGAATTAATTCTAAATAAAGCTTATGATAGGAGATGCATTGATTGAAGAAAAAGAATATTGTTTAAAGAATACAAGTACATCAATATTAAATATAAAACGTAATCATAAACAGAATAAGAAATCATTCAGCATATAAAGCAAATGCTTTGAGTATATAAACGATTTATTCACAATTTTAAATTCATGCCTATGAATGATTTATTAAAAACGAGGTTTTTCATCTTATTAGCTAATGCCTCACAAGAAGTAATTAACACGGAAATGAAAGATGCTTATGAAGATTTTATTAAGCAGATAGTAACAATTAGCAATTCAAAAGATTACTCATATATCTTTCGGATGCTAAATCTCACTCGTATTGAGATAGTACCCCTAAAAGAGTTATATCAATTCGGGCAGGGGGGGAAATGCGTCTAAAAATCTATACATCTACAAAGCATTATCCTTGATTGATTCTGAACTGCAATTAATCAATCTGAAAATCAGCCATCCCGAACAGTTTAATTTGTCTACTCCATCGGAATTCAAGTCGGATCTGTATGTAATCCCTAAGTCAAAAGACTTGGGGATTATAGGTATTGCAGAAATTGTAATCGCCTTGTTTCTACAAGGACAAATTGTTGGTGAAGATGGAAAGCCAGTTCCAGAAATTCGTTTGGCTCATGGTTTTGAGCAGCTTTTCAATCTGAAATTCGGTAGTATTTATGATAAAGTTAGCGAAGTGTTTGCCCGCAAGCAGTATAACCTTACCAAAACATTGGACGCTTTACGAAATGCTATTATCAAAGAAGACCGGAAACGTAAGAATCAGAAAGATAAAAAAAGATAACTTTGTAAGTTATTTATTTATAGGATTTTAAAAATTATTTTTCGAGGAGTAGTTACCTACTCCTCTTTTTAAACTTCTTCATTCTGCCGAACTTTGCTTCATCAATCGATTGAAAATCTGAATGTTTAATTTAAAAATGAAGCAAAATGTATATAGACAATGAAAATTTTGAAAAATGGATGGAGAAACTATCCAAAAAACTTAATGAGATTGGACAAGACTTGAAATCCCTCATCAATACGGATCAGGTATTGGATGAAAATGAAAAATTACTCGACAATCAGGATTTAGCTTTTTTGCTAAAAGTATCTTTTAGAACGATACAACGCTATAGAACAAAAGGGGTACTTCCCTATTTCAACATCGGTCACAAAATTTACTATCGAGCCACTGACATCCGGGCTTTTGTCCGAGAACGTGCAGATTCTCAAAGTTACAAACAGTTTGAAAAGGATAACCAATTTGAGAATCAGCCATAAAAGCAAAAACAAGCAAATTAGTACATGATCTTTTTGCTTGTGTTCCCCACAATTTAGCAGAAACTGCTCACCAGTCGGTTCAGCCCGTTTCACTAAATTGAGCAAGAGGGAACTGGACAAGTCCTGTTCTTCCCTCTTGCCCTGCGGGGCAAAGCCTTCGGCTTTAGCGTGTTACAAGAACACGCTGTAATGACACCTGTAATAAGCATTTTCTTTGCAATGCTTATTATCAGGTATTTATCTATTTATATTTCTATAAAAAAGTAATTACCATGCCAAATAACAGTCGAAAAACGATATTCACTACCATTTCCATAGACAAAGAAACGGCAGCTTTGGTAGAAAAAATATGCAAACGCTATTCACTGAAAAAGAGCGAAGTTGTAAAGTTGGCGTTCGGATATATTAATAAGGCACATATCAACCCATCCGAAGCACCTGAATCCGTAAAATCAGAACTGGCGAAAATAAATAAGAGGCAGGATGATATTATTCGCTTTATCCGTCACTATGAGGAAGAACAACTGAATCCCATGATACGGGCAACAAATTCTATCGCCTTGCGTTTCGATGCTATCGGCAAAACTTTAGAAACTCTTATTCTCTCTCAACTGGAAGCCAGTCAGGAGAGACAAACAGCCGTGCTGAAAAAGTTAAGCGAACAGTTCGGCAATCATGCCGATGTGATAAACAACCAGTCCAAACAAATTAATGCACTCTACCAGATACACCAACGAGATTATAAAAAGTTGCTTCACCTGATACAACTCTATTCGGAGTTATCCGCTTGTGGTGTGATGGATAGCAAAAGGAAAGAGAATCTGAAAGCTGAAATCAGCAATCTGATAAATACATAGGACTATGCACATAGATTTTGCACCACCATCGGGAGGAACATATAACAATGCAGGGAGCAGTCGGCAATTAGTTTCCTATTGCGAGCATGAAGATATGGAACGGATGCAACAGGGTATCTATACTGATGGCTTTTTCAATCTAACAGATGATAACATCTACAAATCAAAAATTATAAAAGATATAGATAGTAATATAGGGCAACTCCTAAAAACGGATGCTAAGTTTTACGCTATTCATGTTAGTCCATCGGAAAATGAACTTCGGGCAATGGGTAACACCGAACAGGAGAAAGCAGAAGCCATGAAACACTATATTCGGGAGGTATTTATACCTGAATATGCCAAGAACTTCAAAAAAGAACTATCCGCTTCGGATATAAAGTTTTACGGCAAAATTCATTTCGACCGTAGCCGTTCAGATAATGAACTGAATATACATTGCCATTTGATTGTGAGCCGTAAAGACCAAGCAAATAAAAAGAAGCTATCACCACTCACCAATCACAAAAACACCAAGAATGGGATAATTAAGGGTGGTTTTGATCGTACAGCTTTATTTGAGAGCGTGGAAAAAGGCTTTGATAAACTATTTGGCTACAATCGCAAACAATCGGAATCTTTTGACTACCACAATACAATAAAGAACGGTTCTATCTCCGAACAGATTGAATTACAGGAACAAAATTTTACCAACAAAAAGGAATATGAAAAATTTCAACCTAATGAAAGAAAAACAGAAATCAGCAAAAAAAATAATCAAAAATCTGATTCAGTTATTTCTATTATCATGCCGAAAACCGAATTTTTGTCTAGTTTTGAAGAACATATTCCTATACAAAAGAAAAAAAAGAAAAAAAGATGGGAAATCTGATTTTTATTAGAACTACAAGGGCTTAATAATTATATTATCTCCACACCTATTAATCTGTAACACTTCTGGAAATACAGAATTATGGCTATGCAAAATGAGCTCTGAACCTTTTTTTCTATCTTGAGCACTATATGGCAACTCGAAAGAATATAAACTGAAGTCCTGATATAAATCTCGAATAGCTTGTACATTGTCATAGGATAAAATCCATCTGGGAGCAAAAGTGTTTATTAAATAATTCGCTAATATACAATGATCTTGATGTTCATAAAAGTTCAAATATAACTTCGAACCTTTATCATAGTAAGGAGGGTCTAAATAAACGAATATATTATCTATTAATTCATTTTGCTCATTAATAAATGTCAGAAATTCTAGAGCATCTAAATTGAAAATTCGTATTTGCTCCTTCTTTTCTATGATCTTTTCAATTTTTTTTCTCAGTTTTTCTTTTTTATATCTTGCATCAATCTTGCTCACTGCTAAGATTTGCTTTTCCTCTGAATTACCACCAATTGGACCTGCGTTTAGAATACCAGAACGATTACATCTATTTAGAAAGAAAGTAGCAAATCCCAATTCAACGGAGAATTGAGTATTGTGAGATTTGAATATTTGTTTTTGATTATTCCATTCTTGTAAGGTTACTGGAGTCTCATCAAATAAAGCTAAGAAGTCGTCACTGTAATTCACTAAACTATTCCAAAAAGAATATACAGGAACACTAGCGTCATTTATTATAATATTACTAACTGAATTGCGAAATAGAAGTTGTAATGCTGCGCCTGCACCACCAGCATATGGCTCTACATACGTAACATTATTCATGTTATTAGCATGAATATATTCTTCAAAAAAAGGTGTTATAACCGTTTTTCCACCTGGGTATCTCAATGGAGTATTTGTCAGCATAATCAATTTTCTTCTTCTTTTATATCTAAAAGTTCCTGAAACATTGGCAGAAGAAAGTCCCAAAATCCATTCACTAGTTGCCTATTGATAGCATAAGTTTTACTACTATGGATATATCCATTTAGCGTATCTAAACTATAAACATTTTCTGGATCTAGTAAAATGGTTATGATCTTCTTTGTCTCCCTACTACTAACCACTCCTTTGATAAACTCTAATCTGCGACTTAGTTGAATATCTTTAAGCCCCATTTGGTATTGCTTTGAAATTGCAGTTTCCAAATTTTGGCTCAAAATAAAATTTCTTATTGCAATATCTAAAAATATTCGAATTGTAGCCGAAGCTATATTCGGGTAACTGTTTAAGGATAATTTTTTCAATTCATTAAAAATGGCCTTAAGCCTATAATCCGGAGATGTTAGTTGATAAACAGTTGGAACAACATACTTTCTATTTGGATCATTTATATTCGCTGCTACAGGTGCTTCTTTAATCTTTTCTTTGTTGTTTTTTATAGGTTTTCCTCCAGCAGGAAATAGCTCTTCGTTATCTATCTCTGTTTTACGTTCATTGGTAAGTCTTACATCAGGAAAATCTATTAATGCGTTTTTAATATCTTCATTTGTATTTAATGTTCTGGAATCCAGTCTTTCAGGATTCTCTTTAGGAAGAACCAATCTTCTTATTAAGACTGAAAAAGCATCCAAGAAATCTTCATATTCTGTACAGAATCCAATATTTGAACCATCGAAGTAGAAACCAAATTTCTTTTGTACAAAATCTTTAGTAACAATTCTTTCTAATGTTGAGATTGGAAACCTTTTTGACATTACCTCTTCATTTTCTTCATCAGTCAAACGAGAGCCAAAATCTTTAAATTTATCCTTCAATTTCAATACACATAAAGCGTTATTCAAGTCACTTTCTGTAGCCCCTGTATATTCTTTTATAGCACTAATATCTTTATTAAATCGCTTATATAAACCACTAATCCAGATCAAATAATTTTCTCTGATCCATTTTTTCTGATTAGAACTTGTTTCATGCCTTTGATTTATATACCAAATACAATCATCAAAAGAAGGAGCTACAGCAACGGGTATTTTTTCAATTGTTGTATGGTCTATTTTTAAAGATAGTAATTCTATACTACGTTTTATTGTCTTAGGAGCTTTTGTTGGATCTAAGAGTAACTTTAAAACAGCAACTCTTCTATTACCTTCTGCAACATAATATTTACTATTAGTACCATCCTGCCACACAACTATTGGATCTGCAGGGATAAATCCTCTTTCCACAATTGATTGAGCTAAATCTATAAAATTTGTTCGATCAATATCCTTTATCAACATACCATTGATGAAATCTTTTACATGCAAATATGAATCAGAAGGGTCTAAACGAGGATTTGCATCCCATAGACGTAAGTTTTGAACGCTTCGATCATATCTTTTTAATAGCCAGCCATACTTATTTTCCATGATAATCAACCTATTAAAACCTCAAAATTAGACTTTATTTTTTCAAACTGCTTAATGAAATCTAAATAATCATTCTCAAGGCTTTGCATAAGTGGAGTTATAACACGTGTTGCATTACTTCCCCAGTATGGTAAAAAACTAACAAACCATTTTTTTGCATTTTGACGTCCAATTTCTCCCCCTGCGATAATTTCATCATAAGCTATAGACCTAAAACACTGCTGCTTTGTAAATCCTTTTCTGATACCTTCCCAAAGTGGATCAGCATCACTTAATTTATAAAGAAACTCTGCTAGCAATCTCTCAGGAGATATATTCCCAGGCAAAATCAAGATGTTATCAAGCCCTTTAATCTTATCCATATACTTTCTATCATTCTTAACATCACCATCAACTATAATGATCGAATAGGGATAACAAAATGCAGGGACTTTTTTATGAGCTAATTCTATTAAATTTCCACAAGAAAAAGTTACATCTACAAAATTCAGTCCTTTAGCCTTACCTTTCAGTATCGCTTTTGCAAATATTATATTCTCTCTATCCTCAGTATATACAATAACCTTTGGAGGTTCTTGTTGCGAATTAGCCAAAGTTACATTTAAGTTTAGGTATATTGACTCATAATCTATATTGTTATGAATCACTATATTACCGTCCATTTTCTTTAAATATATGATTCGAACATGATCTTTTGTTTCTTCCTTTTGAGATAGCGAATCGCTAAGTTCGCAAGCCGATTTCAATAAAATCAGAGAGTGTGTTGTGAAAATGATCTGCAAATTTAATTTTGAAGCATACTTTCTTAAAATCATCAATAATTCAACTTGTGATGCAGGATACATTGTGGCATCTAACTCATCAATGGCCAAGATACCACCTTGATAAGAATTTTTATATTTTTCTTTTAATCTCTTAAAAGAGAAAAGTGCTAAAATTATCTTTCCTATATTATCTTGTCCCGCAGAGTTTTGATTCCAATCATAACTATCAGTATTTACCCCTATCGAAACTTTATTTGGCGAGACTAAATATGGAGTTTCCTGAATCTTGTTTATTTCAGGAACAATAAGAATTTTATCATGCAACTTTTTAAATTCCTTAAATTCTTCTGCAGTCAGTGAAATACTATCATCAAGTGTTACACTTTTTTCCTCTGCTAATGGCACTAGCCTTTTTAGACTAAGAAATATAGTAGGGTATTGCTTATAACCAGACCCTTTTTCTCTACTTCCTTTCTGCCAAAAGCGAATAGACCCATCCTGTCTTGGAATACTTTCAACTGTAAAATCAGCATCATTCTTAAAAGAAAGTGTCCATTCATGAGATTTAGGTAAATCATATTTGGGTGACAAACGAAATTTATCACTGAAAGCAGATTTATAAGATCCTCCACACAAGGGTTTTTCCCCAAACATTTTATTATCTTTAGGGATTGAAAAAGGTTGTGTTATAAGTCCAAGCAAAGTTGTTTTTTGAGTACCATTTTGCCCAGCTATAACAGAAATTTGCGAACCCAACTCTAAAGTTTGTTCTTTAAATCCTCTAAATCGATCAATATAAACTTTTTCAATAATCATCTGTCACACATTTATTTGCAAAAGTAACATTTTTTATAAACACATCTATGACATATCTAAGTTTTTATTTTCCTAAGTAGGGATATTTATTATGAAAGACTCTATACAACGGCTTGAACAGCCTTTCAAAAGTTTGAAACCATATTTTCCAAGAGACAATTTACCAAGTCCTAAATTCAAATTTCAAAAACCTATCAACAAATATAAGATTGATTATCAAGAGGGAATGATATGTTTTGAAAATCATATATAAATAAAATCTTAAGATTTGCTGCAATAGAAAAAAAGGTCTATCTTTGGCCTCAGTATTCTCCATGAGCAAACTACCGCAAAAGCACGTAGCAAATTAGTGGGACAATTCATGGGATATGCTTGAAGCAAGAAATATAAAGCTTTAAATATCAGCGTGGTAACTCTCTTAGGAGAATCCCAGGCGGATCACTAAAATAAGAGAGCAATTCAAAGTTATTTTTTGAGTTGCTCTTTTTCATAACGCAAGATGTGCAATATCTTAAACCAAGGATGATGGTAAAAAGAATAAAGAGACATACTCAATGTCTACCCGAAAGCAGCACAATAAGGAATTAAATTTCCTATTATAAAGAATCTAAAACAAATACAAATGTCGAAATCGTACAATAGGAGGGAGTGTAATTTAAACTCTGTCTGGTTTCTATTTCTTTTAAATCACAACAAAT
>OGJQ01000934.1_pt1 | contig 17410 bp, 9 predicted proteins | sample 1572261 | NCBI WGS metagenome assembly OGJQ01 (sample SAMEA2582138, study PRJEB24529) | metagenome | biome: Human gut stool | place: China | collected 2011
GCGAGGCCGTAGGTGCCGACGGAGTGTATGCGACCATCGGAGCCGGGCGTACCATGAGCCTGAACCTCTATCAATTTGCCCCCACGAATATGAATAACATCGTCCTGCCGGATCGCACCTACAAATATGCCACCGACAAATCCATTTCGACATTCCACCCGGCCAAGACCTACTGCATGGTCAACGACGGCAAGGGGAATATCACGAAAGTGGAATTCAAGGCCGGAACGATCGCTGTGACAAAGTCCGGCTCGACCTTTACGGTCAAGGCCACGCTGACCACGACCGACGACAAAGAGTTCACGGCCAGCTACACCGGCCCGATTACGATCGAGGACAAGACAGCCGTCAAAATCGAGCCCCTGCCCGACCTCGAAAACGACGTCACGAACGCAACTTTCATCCGCGCACTGGCTAAATACTATAACAACGATGCCGGCACGGCAAACGACTGCGTCGTAAACCTCTACGATGTCCAGCCGACGGTCAACGACGATTACGACTACCTCATAGGGGCCGGGCATATGGTATCGCTCTACCTGACGACCGCACTTTCCGAAGAAATGGTACTCCAGGAAGGAACCTACACGGTGTCCGACACAGGCACGCCGGGCACCTACGCACCGGGCGAGCAGATAGAGTTCATGGACTCCATGCTAGCCATGGGAACCTATTGCGAGGAACGCAACGCCTCCAACGAATCGGTTTACGGATTCATCACGTCCGGCACGGTGACAGTCACGAAGGTCGGCACCAACTACCGCTTCGTACTCGACTTTACGACCGACAAAGGCCGCAAGGTCAGCGGCACTTACGAAGGCGCCGTGGAGATGAGGGACAAACGCAAGTAGAAATAATCCCCTTGCCACAACCCGGGATTACCGGAAACAGCACACGCAGGATGTCCGTGGGGACATCCTGCGGTTGTTTATGCCCTTTCCCGCCGGCATGTATCATAGGCCGCACCCCCGCCGCACACACAAACGCCTTTCCGACACGGCGCCGCGGCACGGGATTTGCAACATACCGGGTAACTGCGGAACAGCAACCGCAGTGAGGTTTCTTCATTTATTTAAGTTTGGGTTAGTAGTTTCAGGAGGGCAATCCTCCGGAAGGCAGCAGGCAATCGTGAGATTCCCTGCTGTTTTTTTGCGCCCCGTCCGCAGGCGGTCAACACGCAGGCGCAGAGGAGCCCGCGGGGCGCGGAAACGCCCGCATAAACCATGCACACGCCCGAAAAAACATCAGCCCGGCCGCGTTGCGGCACAGAAACTGATTGACGGCCAGTTGTAAAACACAATTCCACATCATGGCAAAACGTAAAAATATCACCACGACACAGCTCGCCCTGATGACCGCGGCGGCGGTTATCAGCCTGCGCGGACTCCCGATGATGGCGCAGGAGGAGCTGACGATGTTCTTCTACATCTTTTTCGCCACGTTCCTGTTCCTGATCCCGGCGGCGCTGGTAGGTGCCGAACTGGGAAGCGCCTTCGCCTCGAAGGGCGGCGGGGTCTACACCTGGGTCAAGGAGGCGTTCAACAAACACCTGGGGTTCACGGCCATCTTCCTGCAATGGATCCAGAACGTCGTATGGTACCCCACCGTACTGGGATTCGCAGCGGCATCCATCGCCTACATGATCGGAATGCCCGGCCTGGCGCAGAACGGGCTTTTCGTGGGGCTTTTCTCGATCGCCATGTACTGGTGCGCCACGCTGGTCACGCTGCGCGGCACCTCGGCCATATCGGGCATTACGAGCAAAGGATTTCTGATCGGCACGGTGCTTCCCGGCATCGTCGTAATCATCATGGCCGTCATCTGGATGGCCGGAGGCAATTCCGTCGCACTGGAACACATCCCCGACACCGTCAGCCAGGTCGTCAATATCGACGCGGCGCACCACGTGCATCCGCGCCTCTTTCCGCACATCACGGGCATGAGCGACATCGCATTCCTGGCCGGGATACTGTTGCTCTTCGCCGGCGTCGAAGTACACGCCGTGCATGCCCCGGAGCTCGACAAGCCGCAGACCCAGTTCCCGCGCGCCATGTTCCTGGCGGCGCTGATCTCGTTCGGGCTCTTCACGCTGGGTGCGCTGGCCGTGGCGATCATCACCCCCTACGACCAGATCAACCTCCAGTCGGGGCTGTTCACCACGTTCCAGATCGTCTTCGACCACTACCACATCGGCTGGCTCTCGAACGTCATGGGGCTGCTCGTGGCATTCGGCGCACTGGCAGGCGTCATGTCGTGGATTTCGGGCCCGAGCCGCGGCCTGCTGTGGACGGCCCAGGAGGGTGTACTGCCCTGTTTCCTGCAAAAGACCAACAAAAACGGCGTGCAGGTCAACATCCTCGTCATACAGGGCTGCATCGTCACGCTGCTCTCGTCGCTCTACATCGTCATGGACGACGTGAGCGTGGCGTTCTTCCTGCTGAGCGCACTGACCGTAGGGCTCTACCTGGTGATGTATATGATGATGTACGCTGCGGGCATCCGCCTGCGCTACACGCAGCCCGGCCTCACCCGCAGCTACCGCGTCCCGGGCGGGAACGCCGGCATGTGGGCCGTCGGGGGCATCGGGTTCCTCGCCGTGCTCTTCTCGTTCATCGTCACCTTCTTCCCGCCGTCGCAGCTGCCCGTAGGCAGCCCGGCCACCTACACGTGGCTGGTAGCCGTCGGCACGCTCGTCTTCCTCTCCATGCCGTTCATCATCAGCTTCGCAATGGATCGCAGGGGCGGCACGAATACCCCGGGCACCGGGAAATAGCCACCGGCACGCCCCGGATCGCACGGAACCGCAGGGGCCGGAGATGCCTACCCCTGCGGTTCCGTATTTTTCTCCCGACACCTCCCTGCCTGCCGCTGCGGCATGTCGGCTTCCCTGCCCCGGTTATCGCCCCGGCTCCGGAATATCGCCCAAAGACACGCCCCCGTACCCTCTAAAACTCAACGGTGATCCCCAGCGTAGGGATAAGCGACCCGCTCTGCTGCCCAATATACTTCATGCGGTAACGCTGTTCCGCCGCCGGGGCCTGGGGGTTCTCCACCACGCCCGTCGACATCAGTACGTCGGGACGGCGGAGTTTGCTGCCCGTCACGTTCTGCAGGTCGATGTAAAGGCCGAGCATACAGCGGCGGAAATAGAAGGTTTTGTCGATACGCAGGTCTACCTGCGCAAAGGCGTCGAGCCGCCCGTCGTTGTAACGCCCATAGTCATAGTACGGGCGCCCCTGGGCGTCCCAGGCTTCGACCAACGACGATTTTTCGACATCGTAGGGCGTATAGGGCGTCCCGCCCACGGCGCTCAGGCGCGCCCCGACGCTCCAATTGCGCGGCAGGTCGTACGTACCGCTGAGGTTCGCCACGAAACGGCTGTCCCAGGCCGATACGATATACTCCGAGGCGGCATCGGCACGGTACTCACTGCGGAACAGGGTCACCGAACCGACGAGGTTGACCCTCCCGGGTATCTGCCAGCGCGCCATCGCCTCGATGCCGTACGACCGCCCGACGGCCGTCGGGCGCAGCGCTTCGTTGCCGACCACGCCATAGTCGTCGCCTTTGCACGAGAGCGGGATGCCGTCCGAGACGGAAAGCGGGATATTCCCGTATTTCTTGTAGAACCCCTCGACCGAGACGACCAGGCGGTCGCGCAGGCGCCATCCGCCTCCGACGCTGAACATTCCCACACGCAGGTAGTCCAACGCCTCGTTCACCAGCACCCCGTCCTGTTTGAATCCCAGGGCCGTATAGGGCGGCAACTGGTAATAAAGCCCGGCGCTTCCGCTCAGCAACCACCCTTTGCCGAGCTGGTATGAGACCGACGCCCGGGGCGAAAGCTGACGCCAGAACCTCGCCATGCGCGCGGAATAGTCGGCCCCGTCGGCACGCACGCCGACCGATGCCGTGAAGCGCTTGTCCGCCGAGGCATAATCCGCGCCGGCGAACAGGCCCCAGCCCACGATCCCCAGCCGGGTACGATAGTCCGAGAGCGCCGCCTCATCGGTGAAAAGCCGTTGCTCGGTACGGTTCGTATAGCCCGAATAGCTCAGCTCGGCGCCTTCGCGCACCGTCCAGCGCCCCAGATAGCTGCGGTTTTCGGCGCGGAGCGTGGTCTTCTGCTCCACGGAGCGCAGCCGCAGCGTCAGGTTGTCCTCCGACGAGTCGTCGTTACCGCGGTATTTGAGGTTGCGGTTATTCAGGTAGGTGTGCCCGAGCGACACGGTCTGCACATGGCGGCCCGCATAGTGGCGCCATGCGGCCCCGACGGTGAAGGTCTCCTGGCGGATGCGGGGCAGGTAACTCAGCAGGTACTCGGCGTCTTCGCCCTCCTCGTCGAGGTTGAGTTTCATGTTGTCGAAGCCCGCCAGCCCCAATACCGTCAGCTCGTCGTGCTCCGAAAGGCGCGTCTTGACCTTCAGCTGCCCGTCGATGTAGTTCGGCAGGAAAGGCAGGCCGATCATCTTGAACAGCAGTTGCAGGTAAGACTGGCGCAGCGAGAAGAGGTAGGATGTTTTCTCGCCGATATGGCCGCTCCCGCTCAGCGACACCTCCGAAGCCCCGAGTGTCGCCTTGAAAGTCTGTTTTTCGGGGTTCCCGTCCCGCAGTTGGATGTCCAGCACCGAACTCAGCGCCCCGGAACGGTCGGCCGGGAAAGCCCCGGTGTAGAAATTGATCTCGCGGATCAGGTCGGCATTGAGGATGCTCACGGGGCCGCCCGTGGCGCCCTGCGTGGCGAAATGGTTGATATTGGGGATTTCGATGCCGTCCAGATAGAACTTGTTTTCCGACGGGCCGCCGCCGCGCACGATCAGGTCGTTGCGATAGCCCACGGGCGAGAACGACACGCCGGGGTACGAACGTACGATACGCGACACGTCGCGGTTGGCGCCGGGGCTCTTTTCGATCTCCCGCCCCCGATGACCTGCAGCCCGACGGGGCTTTCGGCCGTGGCGCGGAACGGCGAAGGCACGACCGTCACGGCTTCGAGCTGCGTGGCATCCTCCTCCATTTCGATTTCGATGAACGGCGTGGCGGCCGAAACGAGGTATTCGGGCGTGACGACGGTCTTGTACCCCACGGACGAGGCCGAGAGGCGGAAAATACCCGCCCGCACCCGCTCGAGGCGGAAGCGTCCCAGCGAATCGGTCGATGCGCCGCGTTGTTCCTGCCCGACGGGCACTACGGCGGCATAGGCGACCGGCTGCCGCGTCAGGCGGTCGATCACCCGGCCGCTGACGGCATAGGCGCCGTCCTGCGCCCTTACCGCAGAGGCGAGGCACAACGCCGCAAGGGCGAAAAAAAGTTTTATCCGCAATGCAGGAGACATGATTTTGCAAATGTATAAAATTAAGGCGGCTTCCCGCCGATCGGGCGAAAAAATTTCGTATGTCCCGAATTCTCCGCACCGGGCTTCCGCTCCAATAATAAAGCCATTTCCACCAGGATGCAATTCAGAACATTATTAATCCGATAACGGAACAAGCGAAAAGACATGAAAAATCGCTCCGGATTCTTACCCCTTCCGGCAAGGGTATTATTATATTAATATAATAATAAAATCCGATGCAAGTTTTTTTCGATTTTTTGCATCAAAAAAACATCACAAAAAGCTTGGATTTCAACATATTGTCCCTACCTTTGCCGACACGATCGCGGCAGTGAACACCCCTGTCGGCAATACAGCCGGATTCGAAAATAGGCTGTACCGATTATTTTCGACGCAACATATACCGACCATTTTCCCGCCGGACAAGCCGGCAAAATTGCAGTGCATACACACGCTGTCAGGGAGCCGATTCCGAATACTTTGGGTCGTTTAGAATTGATGAAACAAAACTTCAATTATAAAAAAGATAAAAGTTATGAAAAAGCAACATTACACAGCCGAAATCCCAGTTTCCAACCCGTACAATTTTGCCGCGTTCGAAGACCTGATCGCCAACATCCAGTCCGGTTACAACGAAGAAAAAAGGCTGAAGAACGCAGCTTTCGAATTCATGATCAATAAAGGCATATACGTCGACTTCCACGAATGGCTGCACAACCCCGCCCGGCAGCCCCAAAGCGAAAATATCCGGGGACGGTTCCGCCTGGGTGCTGCCGCGACCACCCGGATCGCAAAATTTTTCGGGCGGTAAATGCCCCCCCCGCGTCCGCAATGACGCCCGGCCCGCATTTCAGAGGGCCGTTTCCATATAGCGCATCCCCGGCTACGGATCGCGTGACTACTGAAAAAGGGATAGAGAATAAGCCCGTTCCGGATGTTCCGGAGCGGGCTTATCGCATATAGACTGTCTTTCCGTTATTCAATCACGGGCAGGGCACGCGGCTCGCAAGCCCACCGCGTACCGTCGATCCGGTTCCCGGAGACCGTGATGGCGAAAATATTGATGTCGGCATCCTCGGGCAATGCCAGCTTTCCGGCTCGGGAGGCGATATCGAACCCGAGCCTATAAAGGTACGTGAAGGTATAGGCATCGTTCCGGCCGTTCATCTTGTGCCGGTGGTTCCCGATATGGGCGATCGTTCCATCCTTGACGAACGACTTGGTCTTGTCGGCCCAGGCCCACTGGGCGCGGAAGCCCGAGTAATAGGGCACGACAGCCTCGTACTTGCGGCCGTCGACGTCGAATACGGCCTTGCGGTCGCCCCTGGATGACGATGCGAGGATGTAGACCTTGTTATAATCGCCCTGCGGCAAATCGACCGTGACGGCCTCCCTGCAGTTCAGCACGTTTTTCACGTCGGGTTCGCCACGGCGGTATTCGATGCCGCCATGGACGATCACTTCGGGCATGAGCTCGGCAGCATAGGAGTTGCACTCCTTATCCACCTTGGCGACGGACTTGAACGCGTCGCTCGAAATGGAGTTCTGGTTTACAGGAAAATCCACAAAGGCATTCTCGATCGCGGGGGCGGCCACGGGAGCCTCCGCCAGCGTAACCTTATAGGTCTTGGGTGCGAAACGCCCGGCATCGACGATCAGCCGGTTGCCTTCGAATCGTGCCTCCCCGACCGGTTCCTCGATTCCGTTCACCTCCTCGGCCGAAACGATCCGCACGGGGAAAGCCAGCTCGGCGCCGCGCACCTCCCTGCCCGTCGTCTCGAATACACGGACGATATAACCGCTGCCGTCCTCGGCCTTCTTAAGCGCCTTGACGGCGATCTGCGGGGTCGAAGCCGCGACAAAAGAGAACCTGCGTCCCAGCTTCCCGGGATGCTTCGGCGTCGTGAAGCTGAGGAGCGGCTGATTGAGCAGCTCGCCTTTCTCCACCACCCCGGCGCGGTTATGGTCGCCATCGTGCCCGACGAGCGAGTAAGTCATCGTATGGCGTCCGAAATCCAGATCCCGTTGGTCGGCATAGCGTTTCTCGGTCGAAGGCGTATGCAGCAGACTCAGGCGCAGGGTATTGTCGGCGGGTTTGTACCAGCCGTATTTCGAATCGTTCAGAACGGCGATGCCATAGTCTCCGTCCGAGAGGTCTGCCCAATGGTGGGCGAATGTTTCGTGCGCCCGCTGGTGGTTGGTGGGACGGCGCTGGTTGCCGATGCCGATGTCGTAGACAGCCTCCTCGGCGGAAACGGACATCGGGAATTCGGCCTTGAGCAGGGCGTCGGGCGTCTTCCAGTCAATGTCGGCCACGATATCGATACGCTCGTCGTCCCCGCCGTCGGTCAGGCGGATATACTGCACCAGCCGGGAATCGCCGTACCGCCGTTCTACTTTCAGGGAGGCCCGTGCGGCGCCGCACTCCGCCACGCTGATCCGGACATCCGTATCCACGGGTTCGGGTGTCTGGTCGAGCGTCGCCTTGTGGATCTCCCATGCCGGATAGCGGTTCGACACATTGGGGGTCAGCACCGCAAGGCGGAAGGCCCTGCCTTTTTCGACCAAATCGCGGCCGTTGCGTTTGTCGATGACCGAGGCGATGTCGCCGTTGGCATCGAGCGTCACCTTATAGACCCGGTTCTCGAGCGTATTGCCCGAAGCCCTGAGCACCTTGCCCTTGCCGGCCTTGCCGGCCCTCACGTCGTATACCGCATAGCTTACGGGTTCCATCGCGGCGGCAAACAGCACGGTCGCCCTGGCCCCGTCGCGGGCAACGATCTGCGCAGGAACGGTCTTCCCGTCCGGCGCATAAACGGCCACCCCTTCGGCCTCCGCAGGCAGGTCGACCGTCGCCTCGACAAGGCTCCTGCGCGAATAAGCGGCGGGGTTATAAACCAGTACCGGACTTCCCTTCGCGCGGGTGTCCATTACGGATGCCGCAGCCCCGGCCGAGGCGAGGATCACATCGCAGAATTGCCCCTGCGCCAGGAATTCGTCGTTCCAGGAATAGGTATAAGCCTCCCAAATGCTGGTTCCCGTAAGGTCGTCGTGGAACTGGTGCCAGAGGAAACGCTTCCAGGCATCGTTAAGCGCCTCTTTCGGATAAGGTACGGCTCCCATCCAGTCGGCGATCACGGCCGAACGCTCGGCGGCATCGGCCAACTGTTCGTTACGGCGGTTGTAACGCTTCATCTCGGCCTGGGAGGTATAACAGCCCGGAGCGTGGACGTCGAGAGGCATCTCCCCGACGAACACCGGGAGTTCCGGATGGTTCCCGTAGGGCATATAATCCTCGTAGAGCTGCGAGGACGTGGCGCTGACAAGCTGCACGGGCCCCTTGCCGTTCGTAATCCCCTCCTCGAGCAGCTGGATGCTGCGGGGCAGGGCCGAGCCGCCGTGGTCTCCGGCTCCGTTCGCCAGTTTGTTGCCATAGTACCGGTAAGCGATGCCGAAAGGCGACTTCCGGGCGCTTTCGGCCAATTCCTCGTTGGCGCTCAGATCCCCTTCGGGAAACTCGTTCCACGAATAGCGTCCCGGCTCGAGCGCCACCATGATGCGGGCGCCGTCGACCCCTTCCCAGAGCCCGATCGGAAACGGGGTTTTGGAGTCGCCGACAAGCGGCTCGGTGCGCCACGACAATTTCTGCGTCGAGAAACCGATCAGGCCGCAGTGGTGTCCCAGCGTCGGCATGACCTGGCTGAATCCGAAGCAGTCGGGCAGGAACATATCCTTCGACTTGATGCCGAACTCCTTTTTATAAAACTCCTGTGCAAGCAGGATGTTGCGGATAAACGACTCCGACGACGGCATGTTCGGGTCGTTGGCCTCGAACGAAGCCCCCGAAATGTTCCATCGCCCGTCGGCTACGAATTTCCGGATGCGCTCGAAGAGGTGCGGATAGTACTCCTTGATCCATTCGTACTTGACGGCACCTTCGAAATTGAACACGTAATGCGGATATTTTTCGAGCAGCGCCAGATTCTGCACAGCCGTATTATATAGGTAATCGTCGATCGTGGCTTTCACGTCCCACCGCCACTGCGTGTCGAGATGGGAATTGGAGACCATATAGACCTTGTATTTTTTCCCGGAATCCTGCGCCGACGTATCCGACGGGCTTCCCGCCGAAAACAGCGCGAAGACGATTCCGATAAATCGCATGATTTTCATATTTGCTTGCTTTAATATTGAATGATGGAAAGAGGATGGAAGTTGACCGGACTTCGACTACGTTGCGGACAAAAGTAATAAAAGGCAAGATAAATAACAACATAAACACAACAAATAATCAAAAATAAATTTCCTTTTAATCTCTTTTTAACACTTGTATTAAAATTAAACTTATATATTTGTCATATCTTAAAGCCTAAAAACGATGGAAAAGAAATTCCGGACTCTTTCGGCCTACCTCCCCAGCAGGAGACCGTCCATACCGCCCGCCCTGCCGTTCGCCCTGCAAAACGGGTACGGCACATCCGCGGCCGGTCAGGGTATCGTCGTCGGCACCACCGGCCGTACTTGTCCTGCGACAGCCTCCGGCCGGGTGACTGACGCAACCGCACACCAGGCATCCGGGGATGCCCTAAGCGGCGACTGCAATTGCGCCCCGATGGCCCGGGCCGGCTTTACCGCAGCAACAAGGCTGACGGCGGCATACTGAGACAGCACCAAAAACGCCGCCGCCCGGGCACAACCCGTACAGTCTCGATTTTATAATGTATATTTGTAGTACCACAACCTAACCCTCGACCAGACATGAACCGTCATTTCGCTCTGCTTACCGGCCTTCTGATCTGCTGCTGCGTCCCGAAAAACGACGTTACCGCCCGCACAATGCGTGGGGGGGGGATTTCCCTCTTTTAATTTCGGGAACCGGCAACATCCTGCCGGAGCAAACAATCCGCTACGCCCCGAACGGCGACCAAGCCGGCAAAAGCAACGCTGCCCCCGAGCCGGCAACGGCAGGGGGCACCCACATCCGAAGCCCGCGAAAAAGCAAGGCCGCACTGCCGGCCATCGCAACGGGCGCACTTCTTCTACTGGCGGCCGTCTCGCTCGCCTTCAGGCAAAAACACCTGATCAAACAGTTGCGTACGCAACACGCGCAAACCTGCGCCCGGCTGCACGAACTCAGCGAACAGCTCGCCGCCAGCAGCCTCCGCCACGAAACAGCCACCCGGGCACTCTCCCAGGCCAATACCATCAAAGACAAATACCTGCGTTACTACATGCAACGCAGCACGTTCTACATCAACAAATTAGAACGTCACCGCACACACCTCTACAAGACTGCGCTCTCGTTCGGGCAGGAGCGCCTTTTGCGTGAGCTGCGCTCGCCTACGCCCATCGAGCAGGAATACAAATCGTTCTTCCACGAATTCGACCGGGTATTCCTATCGCTTTATCCCGATTTCGTGGAAAAAGCCAACGCACTGCTGCGGGACGGGGAGCAAATGAAAACGCCCGGCCTCAACACTGAATTCCGGCTGCTGGCCGTGATCCGGCTGGGCATCACGGGCAACAGCGAAATCGCCCAGTTTCTGCATATCTCCATAAATACGGTCTACACCTACCGCAACCGGCTGCGGAACGCCGCCAAATGCCCGCCCGCCGAATTCGAGCGCCGGATCATGGAGATCGTCTGACAGCCGGAAATCGCGCGCCGGCGATTCATACGGGATTCATATAATAACACCCGGGTATCGGAAATAACATGCTTTCCACCAGCTCATTGTCGGAAATACGCATTCATATTTCATTTTGATGCTGTTGACACACATTTTCCAAAAGCATACTTTTACAAACAACAAAGCGGAATTTCTTCTGAAATAAACACAAAAGAACACAATAAGAAATCCATTATAGTTCTATTTGATTTTCATTTATTTCTCATTCAATATCTTTTTCCCAACCTTTAAAATACAAAGATGCCTATGACAAAGTAAAAACTACGACCGGACTTTTACGAACCATTCATTCATCCAAATATTCAACCCTAAAACTTTCATTTATGAGAAAATCTCTTCATTTTCTTATTTACATGCTTTTTGCCGCACCGCTATTGCTGTGCAGCTCCTGCGGCATCGAGGATGTAGAGGCAGAAGACGGTGCGATCGTATTCGAACTCTATGACACGGAGGGCAACCTGATCGAGGGCCTCCAGAGCATGCGGTTCGGCACGACGGCCACCTATACCTTAAAGAGTGCATTCGTCACCTACACGGTGGCCACCCCGCCCACAGGCTGGAAATGCACCGTGATCCCCAGCTCGCGGAGCTGTTCGGTCACCGCCCCCCCAGCCTCCGACCTGGGAGCCAAGGCCAGCGGCGACGTGGTCATCGAAATACAGTCGCAGGCAGGCCGCACGGAGACCTATACGCTCGCCGTAGCCGCTCTGGAAAACGACATCACGCTCACATTCGACGAAGAGACGACCTCGAAGACCCATGTCTTCTCCTACGGGAAGAGCATGGAATTCGAATTCACCAGCGAGAACACCGCGTCGCTCGACGTAAGCGTCCCCAAGGGATGGACTTACACGGCCGATGTCGATGCGGGTCTGCTGACCGTCACCGCGCCCACGCAGGAGGAGGCCGACCCGGCCATGGAAGGCAGCGTCAAGGTTACGCCGCTGAGCGTCCGCGGAACGGCCGGCGAGGGTGCGTCGATCCCCGTCGAACTCTCGACCAAGTTGCCGATCATCTCCTTTGCCGAGGCCGATTACAAATTCGCCTTCGGCGAGCAGCGCGACATCCCCTGTACCGTCACCAACGTAGCCACGTGCGACATCACGGCGCTCAAAGGCTGGGACATCGCACTCGACATCAAAAATTCGGTGCTCAAAGTCACGGCTCCGGCCGACGGTGCGGACTGCACCGGTGCGGGCACGATAGAGTTCGCAGCCGTTTCGGCGGAAGAGCTCACGGCATCGTTCAGCGTCCGCCTGAGCTGGAAGGGCATCTCAACCCCCGAAGAGTTCGTAGCCTTCGGCAACGCGGTGACCGAAGGGGCGCCGCTCGACGCCTACACCAACGGCGGCAGGATCGTCCTTGTCAGCGACATCGATCTGAGCGCCCTTACCCAAACCAGCTTCGTAGGCTCGGCCGCCAATCCGTTCAAAGGGACTTTCGACGGTCTGAACAATACGATCACCGTCAAGCTGGCGGATCAGGATTCGAAGGAACTCGGCCTGTTTCACACGCTCGACGCAGCGGCCGAGATAAAGAACCTCTCGCTGGCGGGCAGCATGTCCGTATCGCAAGCCACCCCCGTAGTCGCCGGCACGCTGGCCGTCTATAACGACGGTGCGGCACTGACGAAAGTCACCAACAAGGCCACACTGTCCTTCTCCGGGGCGAAAACCGTTGCCACGGCAGGTTATCTCGGCGGACTGGTCGGCCTGGCGAACGTCGGTTCGGTCTACACCGATTGCCACAATACCGGCGAATTCATCGTCACGGGGACAGCCCGGACGGAGTTCATCGGCGGCATCGTCGCAGGCACCGCGGACAAAACGGAAGGATCGCTCGTGAACTGCACGAACAAAGGCAATTTCAGCTTCGACTTCCCGGGCGCCGTCGACACCGGCCAATACGGAGGATTGTTCGGCCATGCCGAGAAATCGAACTGGACGTTCAGCAACTGCACCAACGAAGGCACCTTCACCGTCACCTTCGCCGATCCCGGGCACCAGTTCCACTCGCTGGGCGGTATCCTGGCCACCGGCTACGGCGTATTCGACAATTGCGTCAACAAGGGCAAGATCATGTTCAACAACTCCAACGGCACGAAATATCGCCGCACGGGCGGTATCGTAGGCTGCGTCGGATCGGACGCAGGCCTGGGTTATACGCTCAGGATGACCAACTGCCGCAACGAGGCCGACATCGCGGCGTCGACGGCATCGGTCGGCGGTCTGATCGGCATTGCCGAAAAGGTGGCGTCGCCGGCCCTGATCGAAAACTGTGTAAACACGGGTAACATGACCAGCCCCACGATGGCCGACTACGACCTCTTCTACATGGGCGGCATCGCCGGCAAGGTCGCCGGAGCCTTCACGCTGAAGAACTGCATCAACCGCGGTAACCTCACGGCGGCCGTCGAGCGCGACATCGCGGGTATCGCCGTAGCCGGTGACAACAATGCCGTGTTCGACGGTTGCGAGAACTACGGCAACATTACGGTAGTGGCCAACCACAAAACCGACAAGTGGCGCCCGATCGTGGCAGGTATCGTCGCCATAGAAAATGACAAGGTCACCACAATCACCAACTGCACCTGCAAGTGCACGATCGATGCGACGCTCTACCAGGCGACCAGCATCGGAGCGGTCTATGTCTTCCAGAAAACCTGGGAAAAGGGTGTCGAAGATACGAAGACCGTATGCGACGAGGCATCCAAAACCAACTCCGCGGAAACGACAATCAAAATCACGACAAGAGAGTAAAACCCAATAAGAATACAATACGGTTATGAATAAATATCATATTATAACACTGATATTGTGTCTGTTTTGTCTGGGAGGGGCCGCCACGGCCTCTCCGGACAGGACGGCAGCCGCCCCGGACACCCAGGCGCGTTCCTCGCAGCTGAAGGTCTCGGGTATCATCAAGGATGACGCGGGAAGCCCGCTGATCGGCGTGACCATCGTCGTCAAAGGCACCTCCTCGGGCAGCGTATCGAACTCCGACGGCAGCTATACGATCACGGTTCCCTACGCCGAAGCGACGCTGATGGTCTCCTACATCGGCTATGCCCCGCAGGAGATAGGCGTAAACAACCGCACGAGGATCGACATCACGATGGTCGAGGACAGCAAGGCGCTCGAAGAGGTCGTGGTGGTAGGTTACAACGTACAGAAGAAGGAGACCATCACCGGTTCGATCTCGACGATCACCACCAAAGACCTCAAGCAGTCCCCCACTGCCAACATCAACAATGCGCTGGCCGGGCGCATGCCGGGCCTGCTGGTCAACCAGTTCAACGGCGGCGAACCGGGTAACGACGCCGCGCAGCTCAACATTCGCGGTAAATCGACCTACGGCAAGTCGGACGTCATCATGATCGTCGACGGCATCGAGCGCGACATGAGCTACCTCTCCCCGGACGAGATCGAGACGTTCACGATCCTCAAGGATGCTTCGGCAACGGCACCCTACGGTATCCGCGGCGCCAACGGCGTGATCATCGTCACGACCAAGCGCGGCCGAAAGGGTGAAAAGCCGACCGTCGATTTCAAGGCGTCGGTCGGTGTCAGCGAACCGATCCGCTACCCCGACTACCTGGGTTCGGCAGGCTATGCGACCCTCTACAACGAGGCGATGCTCAACGACAACCCCTCGCTGGATCCCGGCTCGGCATCGCTCTTCTCCCAGGAGACGATCAGCAACTTCCGCCGCGCCAAGGGCGACAACTCCGACGGCCTGGGCTACAACTGGGATTACTTCGACTACGCATTCAAACCGTCGATCCTCCAGGATTACAGCCTTTCGGTACGAGGCGGCACCGACCGCGCCCGTTATTTCATCCTCGGCAGCTACTACAACCAGGGCGGCAACTACAAGCATTCGAACTCCGACAACGTCAACAAGTTCCTGCGCTATAACTTCCGCGCCAACGTCGATGTCGATGCCACCAAGCGGCTGAAGATCTCGGTCGACCTGGGCGCCCGCGTCACGGAATACAACTACCCGGGCGCCACGGCGGCCAACATCATCTCGCTGGCCAACACGCAGCCCCCCTACCTGCCGATCATCCTGCCCAACAACCACAACGACGTCAACCAGGCCGATTTCGAGGAGAACGGCGGCTACCTGCTCTATGCCGACAACGACTACCGCTACAACATGCTCGGGCAGCTCAACCGCACCGGCTTCAGCAAACGTACGCGCCGCTACCTGCAGGGATCGTTCAAGCTGAGCCACGACCTGGACTTCATCACCAAGGGCCTGAGCGTCGCCGCCCAGTTCTCGTACGACACGTTCAACCAGCACACCATCAACAACAGCGTGCCGACCCACAGCACGGGCAACCTGACCTACCCGGGCTATTCGACCTGGATGCTCCCCACCGAATACAGCATCGACGAGTGGAAGAACAACGCCGACTACTGGATCAAGAACGGCACCTATGTAACCGCCAACCAGCGTACCACGGACGATGCGCAGAGCAACAGCATCAGCCACGGCTCGCCCGAAGGGACGTCGCGCTTCCAGGCGCGCCTGGACTACGCCCGCAAATTCGGCGACCACAACGTGTCGGGCATGCTGCTCTTCTACCTGCAGAACAAGGTCATCAGCAACCAGGTTCCCTTCCGCTACATGGGATTTTCGGGCCGCGCAACCTACGACTACCGGAACAAGTACCTCTTCGAGTTCAACATCGGCTACAACGGCTCGGAGAACTTCGCCCGCGGAAAGCGCTACGGCGTATTCCCGGCAGGTGCTGTCGGCTGGGTCATCACGCAGGAGCGATTCATGAGGGGCGTAAAGTGGCTCGACCACCTCAAGCTGCGCGCATCGTACGGTCTGGTGGGTAACGACCAGCTCTCGGGCAACCGTTTCTCCTACCTGCAGTACTATAAGTCGTCGGACGGCATGACCACCTATTTCGGCGAGACCGAGGCCGGCTATACCAGCTACCTGGTCGAGGGCGTGTTCGCCAACCCGAACCTGACGTGGGAGAAGGCCCGCAAGTTCAACTTCGGTATCGACGCCCAGTTCTTCAACCAGCGGCTGACCTTCACGCTCGATGTCTTCAAGGAGCACCGCTACGACATCCTCACCTCGCTCTCGGCAGATGACAAGGTCGGGTTCCCCTACATCGTCGGGCAGGTCGCCCCGATCGTCAACTCGGGTATCGTCGACAACCACGGCGTCGAATTCGAAATCGGCTGGAACGGTCATATCGGGCAGCATTTCCGCTACTACATCCGCCCGAACTTCACGTTCGCACGCAACAAGATAAAATACTGCAACGAAATCTCCTACATCGACAACAACGGCCGTGACTGCCCGTGGCGTTACCAGACCGGCAAACGCCTCGATGAGAATTTCTGCTACATCTTCGACCACTTCGTGGCCGACCAGGGCGAGGCCGACCGCCTGAACGCGATGAACGGCGGCAGCGGATTCGCCATCTGGGGGCCCGTACAGCCGGGCGACGTGGTCTACAAAGACCTCAACGGCGACGGTGTGGTCAACAACTACGACCGCGCAGCCATCGGCAACCCCCGTACGCCCGAGATCCAGTTCGGCATTCCGCTGGGACTCTCCTACAAGGGCTTCGACTTCAGCATGCTGTGGCAGGGCTCGGCGCTCTGCTCCGTACAGCTGAGCGGCCCGGCCGTATGGGATTTCCCGCTCTACGACCAGTCGCGTATCGGCAAGGTGCGCCGGATGCACCTCGACCGCTGGACGCCCGAAACGGCAGCTACGGCGAAATACCCCGCCCTGCACTACGGCATCCACAACAACAATAAACAGCAGTATTCGAGCCTCTTCCTCTACGACGCTTCGTACATCCGCCTGAAGAACGTCGAGATCGGTTACACGCTGCCCAAAGCCTGGACTTCGAAAGCCGGCATCCAGAACGTCCGCATCTACGTGCAGGGACAGAACCTGCTCACGTTCGACAACCTGGGCGACGTCGACATGGATCCCGAGATCAAGAACGGCGACGGCAGCTGGTTCCCCGTACAGCGTGTCATCAACATCGGCCTTAACATGACCTTCTAATCCAACAAAAACCAATGACAATGAAAAAAATCTTATATCTGCTCTGTAGCTGCTTTGCAGTCACGCTGATGGCTTCCTGCGAGGATTTCCTCGACAAGACCCCGCAGGGCGACAAAACGGATCAGGACATATTCTCGCGTTTCAACGAGACAGAAAGCCTGATCAACCGGCTCTACTTCTACGCCCGCGCCGCCGACCAGCCGCTCGTACACATCCGTTTCTTCAGCGACTCGGCGCTCACGGACGAATGCGAAGGCTCTTCGGCCGAGAACGGGTGGTCCAACAAGTTCAACGACGGCGACTGGGAACCGGTGTCCCAGCTCTACACCTCGTGCAA
>OGJQ01000951.1_pt1 | contig 16991 bp, 9 predicted proteins | sample 1572261 | NCBI WGS metagenome assembly OGJQ01 (sample SAMEA2582138, study PRJEB24529) | metagenome | biome: Human gut stool | place: China | collected 2011
ACGAAAAAGGGGAGACTTTCGATATCGTGCTCTTCGACCTTCCCGGAACGCTCCGCAGCGAGGGGGTGGTTCATACCGTTGCCGCGATGGACTATATCTTTGTCCCGCTCAAGGCGGACAATATCGTCATGCAGAGTTCCCTGCAGTTTACCAAGGTGCTGGAAGAGGAGCTGATCGCCAAGGGGAACTGCAACTTGAAAGGAATCCGGCTGTTCTGGAACATGGTGGATAGAAGGGGACGGAAGAATTTGTATGATGCCTGGAACCGGGTCATCCACAGGATGGGGCTGCGGCTGCTGTCCTCACACATTCCGAACACCCTCCGCTACAACAAGGAGGCGGACCCTGTCTGTAAGGGTGTCTTTCGTTCCACGCTGTTTCCACCCGATCCCCGTCAGGAGAAAGACTCCGGCCTTCCTGAACTGGTGGAGGAGATATGCCATGCCATCGGTCTGGAGGAATCCGATACCGAGCGGTAGCGGATGATAGGATACAGACACCTTGAATAAGGGCTTTTAGCCTAAGATAAAGTAAGATAATTGCATGATAATAAGTTTTTTACAGATGTGACTTCTCCTATAAAAGCATTACCTTAGTAGTGTAATGTGCGCCAAGAGGTCACACAAGTAATTGTTCAGCATCGTGTCTGAACCTATTGTTCCATCAATAGTAGCCTGAAGAGGCGTACGTGACTGGCAACGGTCGGGTGCGAAGCCCTCTTGACAACGACGTTCCAACCTAAGCATCATAGGCGAAGAATGTCAAAGCTGACTGATATGAGTAACCTAAGTGAATCGCCGTACCATCGTGACTATGAATTAGCTCACGGATATTTATGGGCCATTCCAAAAGGCAAGCAGTCAGGATAGTACGCTGTTACATCGTGCTACACGGATGTCGCACTGCTGGTGGATAGGCGGAGTCTAAGTCGGTCGTCAGTTATTTGTGCGAAACTTGGTAAGCCCGTATCTCTCCCGTCAGCCAATAACCGATGGGTGGCCAATTGTAAGAGCGGCCGAATGAGGTGCGGGTAAAGGATTGTGGAGAAAGCGAATGCCATGGTGTAATGCCCTGGATAAAGGTTTCAACGTCACCCTACGCGAAAGCGGGCAGACTTCCACAGGGTAATTCTTTGTGAAACGAATTGTAGAACTTCAAGTATAAAGAAACAGCAAAGGAACAAGGCGCAAGCCGAGTGTGCATCTTCAGCCGGACGCAAAACCGTGTGGAAAGGAATAGACTTCGCACGATGCGAACGTAAGGTATCAATCGTTCACTGACTGCTATGTTCGGTATTAATGCAGACTGAATCCTTAATCATTTATCCAAACTCTTGAAATATCAAAGCCTGATTTAAGTGCAGATAACTGATAGAGTTTGGATAAATGGAAAGTTTGAATAAAATACATTATTATCAATTTCTACAGATATTTTTCCTTGCGCTCACACCCCACTGCATATTTGAGAAAACAGAATGATTTAACATACTATTTTTCATATCCAATCTTTTTTAATACTCCCCATGATAATACTCACTATAAAAAGTCCAATCGAATAATTTTACGCGGTGATAAATGAAATTAATAGAAAGCGATTACCTTTGAAGAAAAAGTCTGTAATTTGGTCAAGAGAAAAGTACAATAGGTCAAAACATGGATATTATAATTCGCTTTATTTGCACTACCATTTTAAATCTAATTGTATTAATCCTTATTATAAACTTTAATATCTGCACTATGAAGAGAAAAGTACTATTAAGCACATTGTTTCTAATACTACATTTCACTGTAGCATTAGCACAGCAAGTAACTATTTCAGGGCAAGTGTTGGATGAGAAGAGTGAACCTCTTATCGGTGCCACGATAAATATCGAAGGTACCACCAATGCAGTAATCACCGATTTAGAAGGAAAGTTCACGATAAAAGTACTTCCTTCTGAAAAACTGGTCATCAGTTATCTGGGATATAAGCCCAAAACTATCACTATCGGAAAGAACCGAAGATTTGATATCATTCTAGACCCTTCAGTCACAGAGATGGATGAGGTGGTTGTTGTAGGCTATGGTAGCCAGCGAAAAAGTGATATTGCAACCGCCGTTGCTTCTGTGAATATAAAAGATATTGTAAACAGTAGTTCTACGCAGACGTTGCAAGCACTACAAGGCAAAATCAGCGGAGTACAGATTATCCCCACAGACGGTTCATTGTCAAGCGGAATGACTTTCAGAATCAGAGGTGTCAACTCCGTCACAGGAGGAACCCAGCCTCTCTTCGTCATTGATGGTGTACCAATGCCTACTCAACAGATCACCAATGAAGATACCGAAACGGTAAACAATCCTCTGCTGGGACTGAATCCAAATGATATTGAATCCAATTTGAATTATTGGAATCCTCGTCCTATCAAAAAGGATAATCCATATTTGACCGTCCAAAGGAAGCTCTCTCCACAGACTGTGGAGGATTTCGCCAATAGACTGTTCATCTACCAGGTAGGAAAAAACAATCATATCGGCTTTCCATTCCGCAAACCCTCCCAGATGGAAATCCTTAACTTTGAAATGAGGAACTATTTTGCAGAGACCAATACCAATTATAAAGCCTTTGCCACGGGTGGTGACAAGGCACAAAGCTGTTGGATGGCCAATTTTGTTCCTTTTGACAAGGTTACAGACATATATCTCTTTGAATCCGCTATTGACGCAATGAGTTTCTACGAAATAAACCATTATACTAAAGAAACCACATGCGCATTCATAAGCACGGGGGGATATGTCACCAAATCCCAAATAGAGAATATAAGCCGTATATTCCCATCTGATAAGGTAAAGTGGAATTGTTGCTATGACAATGATGCCAGCGGTAATGGTTTTGACATCACCACAGCATATTATCTCAAAGGTGAGGAATGTAAAGCTTTTGCAAGGACCAACACTGGAGACACATATAAGACCATCTATTTAAGTTTCCCGGATGGAAACACACAGACCTTCAAAGAAGATGCATTTTCCTCCGGCGAGTATCTTAAACAACATGGTATAGACAATGTAAATATCATCAAACCTTCACGGTACAAAGATTGGAATGAGCTTCTTGTCTATTACAAAAGATTTGATTTGAACCTGGGTCCAGGAATGAAATTCATCCCGGCTATCGAAAAGACCATATCCCAACTGAATCTAAGAGGATATGAACAATTGGCCAATAGTATCAGTTCTTCCACAAAAGAACTGGTGGATTCTCTGCTTGAGCAAGCCAATTACTGCATTTCCGCACCTCTTGCCGAGAGCGGCGCTTATACTCTTATGGTAGACTGTAATATCTTCATGGGGCTGGACACGATGGTACCGGTACCAAGCAACTTATATGTTATAGAAAAGTGCACGCAAAAAAAGATATCGGCACATGCCATAAATGAATTTCTTAAAAAAGAATATATAAACATTTTTAGAGACATGAGTTCATCTGATTTCAAAAATTTTCTAGAGAAAGACATCCTAACTTATACAAAGGGTGCTGTAGAAAAGAATTTTGAGAAAGTGATATTGACTTTCGGATGGAGCCTTAAACCTTCAATTCTAAAAAAAAAAGAGTTTTGACTTAGAACATGGTATATAGCATAACAATACAGCATGATACCATAATAGTAGCTGTTTCAAGCAGACATGTTGTCACAATTCCTGCCAGGTTTAATGGAATGATTCTCGGGCTTTGGAACTTGATACAGATTTTCGTTGCCTACTGTAATGAGAATCCGAATTGGGTGAGTAATGTCCGGTCACTGTGGGGTGACCGATTCAAATAGGGACAGGTATGGAACGGATGCCTATTCATGCCCCTATTATAGCTGACACATGGACTTTTATACATTCTTGCACTTTTTAAGTGGGTAAAAAAGTACTATTTGTATTTTATACAAAAAATTGTTTGCTTAATGAAATGGAACATACATTGCCAATGATATTTAATACCTATATATAGGTATTAGATGCGTTTTTATACCCAAAAAATGGTATTTTTATAATCTTTTGTAATATCTAATTTTGCGTCCTAAAATAGATCTTTTATCGAAGAGAGATACAGTTTCCTTATATTTGAACTGGGGCTTCTGTAAAGTGCGATAAATATGAGGCTGGAACGGAGCTATCAGAAGAATTTTGGAGAAAATCCGTTTTTTAACTTAGTTAGATCTATCAATGAAAATATAAGTATTTATCTGCGTTGTATTAAGATATAGCATATCAGAACTACAACCATCCCGTTTTTTATTTAGATTTGCAGTTTGCTTTTAATCACTCAAGATCCGTATTACTATGTATGGAACTTAAATAAAGTACTAATATATATTGGATTTTCCTAAATATAATGCAGTTGCTATATTGTTAGACAACAGACGGTTGAGGTCTGTGAGATTATGCAACGGCACCAACAAAAACAACATGTATTTTTAATAATTTTAGTTTTGTTACACACAATGGTTTGTTTTAATTTAAAATTTACATATAATTTTGCATTATTAATAAATATGATGTTACTTATGAAAAAAGGTATTTTGGGGTGTAATATTATATACTTGTTTATACTTATTTGCATAGGAATTGCCCTCCCTATCAAATCGCAAAACAATTACAAAGTAAAACTTACAGGCACTGTTTATGAGTACGACCACAACAACAAGCGTTTGCCTTTAGAATTTGCAGCTGTGTCTATTCCTGAAATTGCACTAGGGACAACCTCTGATGAAAATGGTAGATACATACTGGAAAACGTACCTACTGGTAAAATTCGTATGCAAATTCAATATTTGGGCAAAGTCTCCATTGACACCTTAATAAATGTAAATAAGGATTTGGTTCTTAATTTTACAATGAGGAATGAGGATTTTAAGTTGAAAGAAGTTACAGTAACTGCAACCAACAGCCGTTCAGGCAAATCCACATCTTCTCACATTTCCCGCTCTGCTATGGACCATATGCAAGCGACCAGTTTATATGATGTAATGTCATTGATGCCAGGTGGAATTTCACAGAATCAAGATATGAGTTCGGCACAACAGATTAACATCCGTCAAGTTTCCAGTTCCAGTGGTCCGGAAGCTCCGATGAATGCTATGGGCACCGCAATAATTCGTGATGGTGCCCCCATCTCAAATAATGCTAATCTATCTGCGATGAGCCCTACGGTATTAAGTGGTACGGAAACACCCGCTTCATTGGCCGGAGGTGCCTCGCCGGCTGGTGGAACCGATGTTCGTAGTATTTCTACTGAAAATATAGAGTCTATACAAATCGTTCGTGGTATCCCTTCTGTTGAATATGGTGATCTGACCTCAGGAGCAGTAATTATTAATACAAAAGCTGGTCGTGAGCCGCTACGTGTCAAAGCAAAAGCCAATCCCAATATCTATCAGGTGTCTATGGGAACCGGTTTTGAACTTGGAAAAAAGATAGGCGCTTTAAATGTAAGTGCAGATTATGCTTATAATACGAATAATCCAATATCCAGTTACCAGCACTATCAGCGTGCCACAACAAAGTTGCTCTATTCAAATACTTTCTTTAATAATAAGTTACGTACCAATTCCAGCTTTGATTTTATTTATGGTAAGGATCAACGTGAACGTAATCCTGATGATGAACAAACTAAAACAGCTTCGGAAGGCCGCGATATAGGTTTTACTTTGAATACCAATGGTACATGGAATATAAATAAGGGCTGGTTAAAAACACTACGCTATGTATTGTCAGGTACGTATATGGATAAAGACAGTTATTATGAAACCGTATACAGTTCTGCTACATCTCCTTATTCCATGACCACTACAAACGGTGCGGTACTTAGTAACTTTGCAGGTCAGCATATCTATGATGCCAATGGTAATCAAATTACTAATTTTGGACCGGAAGACATAAATCATTATGCTGTTTATCTACCAAGCAGCTATTTGGGACACTATGAGATCGATAGTCGTGAAGTTAATTTGTTTGCTAAAGTGACGAGTTCTCTATTCAAGGCGAGCGGTCATGTAAACAACCGCATCTTGATTGGTGCGGATTTCCGGAGTGACGGTAACGTTGGTAAAGGAAAAACTTATGACCCAAGTACTCCTCCTTATCGTAGTCAATACGGTCATAATTCATCTTTCCGTCCACGTAACTATAAGGATATTCCTTTCATTAACCAATTTGGTGCATATGTGGAAGATAATTTCAAATGGTCCATAAGCGGTACGCATGATTTGAACATTCAGGCTGGTGTGCGTTATGATCATACCTCAGTAGTAGGAGGCATTTTCTCGCCACGTGTAAATGCATCCATTGATTTGATTCCGAATCTATTAAGTCTTCAGGGAGGTTACGGTATTGCTGCAAAGATGCCTTCTCTTCTCTATTTATATCCAGAAAATGCATATTTTGAATATATCAATATAAATGAGCTTACCAATGAAAATATTCCGGAAAGCCAGCGCTTGTTTATGACTACCACAGAAGTTCGGCAAGTAGATAACTCAGATTTGAAGATTGCCCAAAATCATAAAGCAGAAGTCGGTTTTAATTTACGAGTGGGTAAAACCAATCTGAATGTAATAGCTTATAAGGAGCGTCTGAAGGATGGTTATGTAATGAGCCAAACCTTCAACACCTTCAATACATTTATCTACAATGAATACCAGCGCACAGAAAACGGGATAGAGCTTAGTAGTAGCCTACCGGTATTGTCTACTTATGCAAAACCAACTAATAATTTAAATATAGAAACTAAAGGTTTAGAATTTGATTTGAATATCGGACGTATTGATGCTATCCGTACGGCCTTCCAAATAAATGGCTCATGGATGCGTACTAAGAGTTGGCGTCAGGGTTATAGCTTCTATGACAATAGCGAAGATGCTGCTTCAGCCCGTAAACCGGTGGCCATTTATTCTCAAGAAGGCAATGCAAGTTACAAACAACAATTTGTAACGACTTTACGTGCCACTCACAATATCCCGCGTATCGGTTTTGTTGTTACGATGACAGCACAAGCTATTTGGCAGCAGTCTAATTGGAATACATTTGGAAACGATTCTATACCTGTGGGCTATTTAGCATTGGAAGATGCGTCTGTAAATATGTTTCCCAAGGGGAAATATACCACTACCCAGCAAGTAAAGGATGCAGGATATGGATATATGTTGAATAATGTAAGTCATAATAATGCTATAAAAGAATCATACAGTCCTTATTTTTGTTTTAACTTGAATGTAACTAAAGAAATTAGCAATATGCTACGTGTTTCTTTCTTTGCCAACAATATGTTCAGAAGTTATCCGCGCAGAGAATCCAAACGTAATCCGGGTTCATATATTCAATTGAATAACCGATTTTTCTTTGGGCTGGAATTATCACTCACTTTATAATGTTTAGGAAGTTATGAAAAAATATTTAATATATTTGTTTACATTGGCAAGTACCCTTTTGATAGGATGCGATTCGTTCAGGGACATGTCTGGCACAGCAGAAGTGAATCCTATCACAGTGGATGTATATTTGGATATTACCGTTGAAAATATATCCACACTGAAAGATCTGACTGTAAAGTTCGACAATTACGATGAAGATTTACATTATGTAAAAGAAGTAACTGATAATAGTGTGAAAGTTGACGGAATTATCCCCGGAATTTATTCGGTAACAGTATCCGGTACAGCGATCGATACAGAAAACAATGAATACTACATCAATGGCAATTCTGTAAATGCGGCATTATTTAAGCATGGTAGCGCATTGAATATTGAAGTACAAGGGCTTAAAGTGAGCCCATTAATATTCAAGGAGATTTATTATTGCGGTAGCCGTCCGGAAAAAGGAGGAGTCTATTTCCGAGACCAGTTCTATGAGATATACAATAACTCTGCTGACATTTTGTATTTGGACGGTATTTATTTCGCAAATTTAACTCCGGGTACAGCTACCACTAAATTACCTATTTGGCCGGAAGCGGACGGTAATAATTATGCATATGGAGAACGTGTGTGGAAATTTCCAGGAAATGGAACCGAATATCCGTTAGCGCCAGGTGAATCTTGCATCATTTCTCAATTTGCCGCTAACCATCAGTTGGACATCTATAACCCTCAAAGTCCTATAGACGGCAGTAGTTCTGAGTTTGAGTTTAATATGAATAATCCAAACTTCCCTGACTAGGCAGCTTATGATATGCAACATGTTTTCTACCAAGGAAAAGCAGAGATGGGAAGTATACCACAATATTTGACATCCGTATTCGGAGGTGCTTATGTGATTTTTCGTGTTCCTGAAGGAGAAGCTTGGGATCCGGTCAACGATGAAAATATGAAGACAACAGATCTTAGCAAACCGAACAGCAATGTTTATTATGCAAAAATACCTATTAAATATGTATTGGATGCTGTTGAAGCAGTAAACAATGAGTCAAAGATGAATGCAAAACGTGTCCCCGGTGTACTTGATGCAGGTATTACTTGGGTAGGAGCTACTTATTGCGGTTTAGGTATTGCTCGCAAATTGTCCACAGACGAAGAAGGTAATCCTATTATTCGCGAAGAAACAGGTACATATATATATCAGGATACAAACAACAGTACGGATGACTTTGAACGTGGCGTTGTTCCTGTAATGCGTCGTAATGGAGCAAAAATGCCTTCATGGAATCACACATTGTAATAATTAACTAAAAAGACAGAACAATGAAAAAACAATATATGAACTATATGAAAAGCTGCCTGCTGGTAATGATAGCCTGCCTTGTAAGTATGGTGGGAGCGGCACAGGGCTTCTCTCCCGCCGCTATGGAACAATTGAAAACAAGACGACTATGGTCTCATTCACAGAATGCTGCCGGTATGCCATTCGATGATATTCAGAATTATTCGAATGTTATATTGGGATATGACTTACAGGACGGAAACTATTGCCGTCCGCAAGAGGGGCAGAAAGAGGCTATCGTAGGTGTATCCAGTGAAGGCTTTATCAATCTGAAAAATGCATATGTGTGGGGAGCATTTAATTTTGCACAAAAAAATCTGACAGATGCCGGATATAACGCCTCCATTGCCGATCCATTCAGGGGAATGCCTTACTATGTCGCAGACCAGCACTTAAGCAAATGGAGAAATCAATATTACGATCTGAAGTTTCGTGCAGCTACTCCTTTACTTGGTAATCATTGGGCATTGGGGTTGGAAGGTAATTATGTAGCTACATTAGCTGCCAAACAGCGCGACCCGCGTGTGGATACCCGTTTTTATACGCTGGGACTGACGCCGGGGATTACTTACAAGTTGAATAATTCACACAAGTTTGGTGCAAGTTTCAAGTATAGTTCTATCAAGGAAGACTCAAGAATGAGTAATGTCAACTCTTATGTGGATCAGGACTATTATATATTATACGGTTTGGGAACAGCCATAAAAGGAATAGGCAGCGGTGTAACCAGCAATTATATTGGAGACCGTTTCGGTGGAGCTCTCCAGTACAACTTCAGTATGCCCTCTTTCAATTTACTGCTTGAGGGCAGTTACGATGTAAAAGCGGAAACTGTTCAGCAGAGCTATACGACTCCTAAAAAAATAGCCGGTGTAAAAGATAAAACTGCTCATGTTTCTTTAACGATGATTCAGGAAGGAAAGGACTATACCAATTATATGAGAACCACATATACAAATCGTAACATCGATGGTATTCAGTATATTTCTCAACGCGATAACTCTGAATCACAAAGTGGCTGGGTGGAATTATATAATAACATCCGTTCTACGTACAAGGCACAAACCGCTTCTCTTAATTATGCATTAAGCAGAAACCGCGGGAATGAATATAGTTGGAAAGCAGAATTAAATGTGAATTATACCAAGCAAGACGATGAATATTTAATGCCTAATTCTGTACAGAATGCAGAAAATTTATCTTTAGGCTTAGGTGGCAAAAAAAATTTTGTTTTAGGCAATAGTTTGAATCGCAGGCTTTTAATAGATGTTCATGTTGCGTATAACAATAATCTGGGAGGTGAATATGTATATGGTGGCAGCCATGCAGACTATCCAACTGTAACCGAATTACAACAAGGGCTGACTAATTATTATACCTGTGATTACTATCGTATTGGCGGGTCCATAACGTATTCGCACCAACTCAGAGAAAACAGACGTATGAACTTATTTGCAGAAGTTGTATTCGATCGTGTAAATACCTCTGACTATGATTATGATGGGCGTACTCATTTATCGATAAGTTTAGGATGTAATTTTTAATGCTACATAACGAAATCTATATTACAAAACATGCGTAAATTAATAACTGGAAGTTTGATGCTCTGCAGCATATTATCTCTGCGGGCACAGACATTTGTTAAACCGGCTGTGAAAGTAAAGGACACCTCTTTTGCTGTAATTACAGATAAAGGGACATTTCAGGCTTGTGAAGCCGAGCTTAAAGCCTATCAGGAGATTCTAGGAATGGAAGGGTTGCCTACGTTCATCGTATACAATGAATGGAATAAACCGGAAGATGTAAAGAAAGTTATTGTTAAGCTCTACAAAAAGGATAAATTGGAAGGAGTGGTATTTGTCGGTGATATCCCTATTCCAATGCTCCGCAAAGCCCAGCATATGACTTCCGCTTTTAAAATGGATGAGAAAAACAATGACTGGAGAGATTCTTCAGTGCCCAGCGACCGTTTCTACGATGATTTCGACCTACAATTCGATTTTTTGAAACAGGACAGTGTCGAAAATAATTTCTTCTATTATAATTTGGCTATAAAATCTCCACAGCAAATTCGGTGTGACATATATTCTGCACGTGTCAAAGCTGTTGATAACGGCGAAGAACCGCATGCGCAAATCAGCCGCTATTTTAAAAAAGTGGTGGCTGAGCACCAGATAAACAATAAATTAGACCAATTCTTCTCCTATACAGGTGATGGCTCTTACTCTAACTCATTGACTGCATGGACACCGGAAACCTTTACTATTCGCGAACAAATGCCGGGCGTATTCGATAAAGAGGGACGGGCCCGTTTCATCCGTTATAATTTCAGCGATTATCCCAAGGACGATGTCATTAATATGCTGAAACGCACAGATCTGGACTTGTCTATTTTTCATGAGCATGGTATGCCCGAACGTCAATATCTTTCCGGTAGTCCCGCTACTAATAGGTGGAATGCTCATGTAGATGCAATGAAGTACTATTATCGTGGTTTAGCGCGTAGAAAGCAAAACAACAAAAAGTCTTTCGACGAAATGCTGGATATGATGAAAAACACATACGGTTTGGACACTACTTGGATTGCAGGCTATGATGATCCCAAAGTAATTGCAGAAGATTCTTTACTAGACCTGCGCACCGGTATTATCCTGTCGGAAGTTACAGAGTTTAAGCCTAATAGCCGTATGGTAATTTTCGATGCATGCTATAATGGTGATTTCCGGGAAAAAGATTACATTGCCGGACGTTATATCATGTCGGAAGGAAAATGCGTAACTACTTTTGCCAATTCAGTCAATGTACTGCAAGATAAAATGGCAAACGAGATGCTCGGCCTGTTAGGTATGGGAGCACGAGTGGGGCAATGGGCTAAATTGACGAATATTCTCGAATCGCACATTACCGGTGACCCTACTCTACGTTTTCAATCTATCAATGAGGTAGATGCCAATGCTTTGTTCAAAGAACCATATAGCGAGTCCCGCATGTTGGAGTTATTACAGTCGCCCTATGCCGACATACAGAATTTTGCTTTGCACAACCTTTATCGCAATGACTATCCGGGTATTTCTGATTTATTAAGAAAAACTTTTGAAACTTCCTCGTTCATGATGGTACGTTTCACCTGCTTGGTATTGCTTGAGAAGATTAGTGACAAAAACTTCCGGGAAGTCTTACACTTGGCCATTACGGATTCCTATGAATTTATTCGTCGCACCTCTGTTCGTATGATGCAACATGTGGGACTGAACGAGTATGTTTATCCGCAAATCAAAGCCTATGTAGAAGACAACCTATCCGAGCGTGTGGCATTTAATGTGAGTTTGGGGCTTCAAGTCTTTGATCAGGCAGCCGTACAGGCGGCAATTGATAAAGTAATGGCTGAGACCTATGTGTTGCAAGACAAGGAGGAGATGCGTAAGGTTTTGGAGAATGCCAATAATAGTCGTAGCATGCAAAAAGAGTTATTAAGCAAAGAGACTTCCGAACGTTGGCGCATCCTTTATTGCAATTCTCTGAAAAATCATATGGCACATGCCTGTGTAGACGGCCTCTTGGCTTTACTTACCGACTCCAGTGAAAGTGAAAAGCTAAAAACCTGTTTATTGGAGGCTTTTGCTTGGTTCACTCATTCTTATCGGAAGCCTGACATCCTTCGGGTATGCGATCAACTGAGAAAAGATAAGAGCTTATCCGAGAACCTTCGTGAAGAAGCCGACCGTACATATTACAGACTTAAAAATTAATTGGCCATGATTAAAAAAATAATATATCTGGCATTTCTTTTGCCATTGGCAGGAAATGCACAAACAACAGTCATAAAGCCATTGGTCAAACAACCTACCGCTTTTGCTATCATAACAGATAACCAAACTTATGCAAATACCAAAGATGCCATGCATCAGTACAAAACTGCGGTTGAAGATGATGGTTTGGCAACTTATCTGATCAGCGGTGACTGGCAAAATCCAGATCAAGTCAAACAGATAATCATCAAAACATATCAAGAATGCCCTTCATTGGAAGGTCTGGTTTTAATCGGCGATGTGCCTGTCGCATTGGTACGTAATGCGCAACACATGACTACTGCATTCAAAATGAATGAGAAAGCCTTTCCTTGGGATCAGTCTTCCGTACCTACCGACCGCTTTTATGATGATCTGAACTTAAAGTTTGAGTTCATCAGGCAAGACTCAGTAAATCATCAGCATTTCTACTACAAATTGACAGAAGACAGTCCCCAGCGGCTAAATCCTACTTTCTATTCAGCTCGTATCAAGTATCCGGAAAAAAAGGAAGGGGATAAATATGCGGCCATTGCCTCATATCTGAAGAAAGCTGCTGCTGCCAAGGCAGATAAGCATAATCAATTAGATCGGGTATTCTCATTCAATGGTGCTTCTTACAATTCCGATTGCCTGATTGTATGGATGGATGACGAAAAAGCTTATATGGAGAACTTTCCATTAGCTTTTGGTCGTCAAATGGGATTCAAACATTGGAACTTCCGAATGAAACACCCTATGAAATATAAGTTATTCAGCGAATTGCAACGAAAGGACCTTGACTTATTTATGTTTCATGAACATGGAATGCCAACAGGGCAGCTTATTAATGATGAATTGGCATGCACTGATTTCAATAATCGTTATAAAATGTTGAAGAGTACACTTTATAATGCAGTCATGTCCCATGTTGGAAAACGTGACAAAGACACCTTACGTATTCAGATGCAGGAAAAACGACAAGTGAATGAGGTGTTTTTTAAAGACCTGGACAATCCTAAGTTCTGGGAAGCAGACTCTCTTCACTACGCTGATGAACGTATCGTAACGGAAGATTTAATGAAGAGAAATCTTTCCACTAATCCGAAGATGATAATGTTTGATGCGTGCTACAACGGTTCTTTTCACGAAAACGACTATATAGCAGGACAATATATCTTTAATGACGGTCAGACATTAGTAGCACAAGGAAATACCCGTAACGTATTGCAAGACCGCTGGACTATTGAAATGATTGGTTTGTTGTCCCATGGTGTACGAGCCGGGCAATACAATAAGCTAATCGTATCACTTGAAGGTCATTTGTTTGGTGATCCCACTTTCCGTTTTGCTCCTATCGAAGCCAATACTTTAAGTACCGATATAACAATACACAAAGATGACAAAGCCTATTGGAAGAATTTGTTAAACAGCCCATACGCTGATGTACAAAGTTTGGCCATGCGTATGCTGGCTGACGCCGATACCCAAAAGGAATTATCTCCGTTGCTCCTGAAGAAGTACCGGGAAAGTGGCTTCAATACGGTTCGTATGGAAGCTATCAAGTTGTTGAGCCGTTATCAGGACGACAACTTCATCGAAGCATTACGCGAAGGTTTGAACGATACTTATGAAATGGTAGCTCGCCAAAGTGCCATTTATGCTGGATTTGTAGGTGACGATTCCTTATTGCCCGCTATTGTGGAAGCATTGGTCGAACATAATGAACGCTTACGCGTACAAATGAGTGCCAACAAGGCTTTAAGCCTTTATCCGAAAGAGAAAGTAGAAAAGACAATAGAAGACTTTTATGCAAAAGTTGACCGTTTGAATGAAAACGAAGAGAAAAAACGATTACTAAGAAGCCTGGAAAGAATGTTTGTACAAGAGGCAAAAGTCCATCAGACCTTGATGGATGTAGCTGCACCGGAAGCAAAACGTATCAGTGCAATCCGCAATGTGCGTAACTATACATTCCATTTCCACGTGGATGATTATTTGAATGTAATTCGTGATGCCGGTAATCCACAGGAAGTACGTGTAGTAATGGCCGAAGCATTAGGTTGGTTTACTAATTCTGTACAACGGCCACACATTCTTGAAGAAATAAAGAAGATGCAACAAACAGCCAATCTTCCGGAAGATTTAAAAGCAGAGCTTGAACAGACAATCAAAAGATTAAGTTTATAAATATGAATAAATACATCCTTTTGGCAATTACCGCTTTGTGCTTACAGGATATGCAGGCGCAAACAGTTGTACATCCTAGTATAAAAACAAAGACTACTTTTGCAATTGTAGTCGATCAGAAAAGTTATGATGAAGCGAAAAGTGAAATTGATGCTTATCGTACCAGTATAGAAAAAGAAGGTTTAGGTACTTACTTGCTAATTGATGATTGGAAAAGGCCCGAACCTATTCGTGAGCAACTTGTCAAATTGCATGAGAATGAGAAAACGCCTTTGGAGGGTTGCGTATTTATAGGTGACATCCCTATTCCAATGATTCGTGATGCACATCATCTATCTTCGGCTTTCAAAAGGTCTCCCAAAGCCAATTGGCAGAAATCAAGCGTTCCTTCCGACCGTTATTATGATGACTTCGGATTAAAATTTGATTATATTAAACAAGACAGTTTGATACCTGACTATCATTATATGACATTGCGTGCTGATTCTAAACAGTATATTTCACCGGATATTTATTCGGCCCGTATCCGTCCATTACATTTAGAAGGTGAGAACCGTTATCAGATGCTACGCGATTACTTAAAAAAGGCAGTTGCCGAAAAAGCAAAGCAAAATGCATTTGACCAACTGACTATGGCCCGTGGCCATGGTTACAATTCTGAAGATCCTTTGGCATGGAGCGGTGAGCAAATAGCCTTACGTGAGCAATTGCCGCAAATATTCAAATCGGGTAATACAGTGAAGTTCTATGATTTTAACATGCGCTATCCGATGAAACCATTATACTTGAACGAGATTCAGCGCGAAGGATTAGATGTCATGCTATTCCATCACCACGGTGGCCCCACCATGCAGTATATCAATGGCTATGAAAATGGTTCCGGTATTAATTTGAGTATTGAGAATGCCAAAATATTCTTGCGAAGCAAAGTGCCTTCATACGCCAAGAAACATGGGCGTGAAGCTGCTATCAAAGAATATGCCAAGCAGTATGGGGTGCCTGAAAGTTGGTGTGCGGAAGCTTTCGATGAGGAGAAAATAAAATCGGATTCCATTGTAAACCGTAATATGGATATCTATACTGAAGATATTCGTCTTTTGACTCCTAATGCGCGTTTTATATTGTTCGATGCTTGTTTCAACGGTTCTTTCCATTTGGATGACAACATTGTAGGCTCTTATATATTCAATAAGGGTAAGACCATTGCTACTATGGGATGTACGGTTAACACCATTCAAGATAAATGGCCGGATGAATTTCTCGGCTTGTTAGCTGCCGGTATGCGCATCGGGCAGTTCACTCGTTTTACCTGCTTCTTGGAAAATCATCTGATCGGTGACCCGACTTTTCACTTCACCAATAATGCCGGGCTGGATATGGACATCAACCAAGCTTTAGTTGCGCAGGAAGGAAATGTTACATTCTGGAAAAAACAGCTGAATTCCCCTATGGCTGACATGCAGGCAATGGCGCTCCGTCAATTGTCAATGGCAAATTATAGTGGTCTCGTTGAGTTGCTGAAGAAAAGTTACCACGAATCGAACTATTTCGTTGTGCGGTTGGAAGCATTACGCCTATTAGCTTTGAACTATCCGACAGAGGTTGCCGATGTATTGCAGACAGCCATGAACGACAGTTATGAACTGATCCGTCGTTATGCGGTGGAATACGTTGAAAAGAATTGCAATCCGGAATTGTTGCCGGCATGGATAGAAAGCTATTTATTACGCGGACATGAAAACCGCCATCGTTTCAGAATTTTTAGTGCTATCAACACGTTCGACCATGATATGGCTTTGAATGAATTGAAGAAACAGGCTGCCGATTAGTCTTTCTACGATTATTCCTATGTTAATGCATTGTTAGAATACCTTCCTCGCCAAAAGAAAGGACTTGAAAGAGATTTTGCACTTATTGACAGTCCGGAAAGTACTACCAAACAGATACAAAGCGAAATAAGTAGGTTCCGAAATAAACCTATTGCTAAAGCTATTGAGCCATTACTGAACATTATAAAAAATGAAAGCCAAGAAGAAGAACTTCGCATATTGGCTGCTGAAACATTAGGCTGGTATAATTTATACTATAATAAAGCAGATATAATCAAAGAACTTAACACATTTAGAACTTCCAATCAAAAGCTAATGAACGAAGTTACCAAAACAATTAATAGGCTGAAAAGTCAAAATAGGTAGAATCATCCAAACGATGAGATAGACCGGATCCAAAGGGCGGTTCTGCCATTCCTGAGCAGCCTGATTGACTTTGTTCGTGATGATGGAAATAGCTGATGTGGAGAGTTCTATCT
>OGJQ01000975.1_pt1 | contig 16609 bp, 10 predicted proteins | sample 1572261 | NCBI WGS metagenome assembly OGJQ01 (sample SAMEA2582138, study PRJEB24529) | metagenome | biome: Human gut stool | place: China | collected 2011
GCAAAAGTCCGTATCTTATAATGGAAAGAAAGTTTCGGTGAAGTTTTGATAAGGTGTCCCTTGTGACGGGACAAAGATTAGCCTCCGCAAGAAGCTGCGTTTGCAAGCCTTTTGTGGGGGCTTTTATTACATTTGCTCCTCCTGCGTGTCGGCATTCTCCCCCTCCAAGAGTTTTGTAAAAAGGTCTTTCATCTTTCAGGTCGCATGTCAACTGATTGTCATATAATGGATTATGGAATGAAGGATGTTTCAGGCATCTTTCAGTATTTTTTCATGGCGGAAAGCGATAAAAAGTTCTCAGCCGAACGATTTGTCAATCTCAGCCGAATGATTTTGCGTTCTGCGCCAAACGATTTTTCATCCTGTATCAAGCGAAATGAAACTTGGCTGAAGGATACCTGAAACATCCTTCAGTCTGTAATATCAATATTATGAGATGTTTATCGCATCACCTGAAGGATGAAAGACGTTTCTGCAAAATTCTTGTGTAGGGAGATATGTCCGGCATGTAAGGGATTCGATATACTCCATTGGCGAGCCGCTGACTCGTGTTCAGGTTTCATGCCTAAGAATAAGGCTTGTCTTTTGATATGCCCATTCGCTCAGGCGGAAAACCGGATAGGAGGCTAATATCCCGGCAATGGCATCCACTAAGTAATGTGCCTGGATATAGACTGTGGCCAGTGTCAAAAGGATGGCGAAAGGCAATAATATGAAGAAGAAACGTTTGCTTTGCGGATGGACCAGATAAAGCAGGATAAAAGTAATACCGATATGCGAGGAAGGAAAAGCGGCTGTCGGGCGTTCGCCGGAGTCCTGAGCCCATTCTACTAAATGACAGAAGAAACCGTCGGCATAGCCTGGCGAGGGTAGCATATCGGTACGATGGTTGAAGTAGGTGCCTAAAGATGGAAATATCCCGTTCTCGACACTTTCCGGACTTACGGCCTGAAAATAGAACTGGGGTCCGGCAACGGGGAGGAATATATAGATGAGGTAAAAGATGAAAAAGGAGCACATGACAGTGAATGAGGCTTTCTCGTAATGGTTATTGCGACAGAGAAAGAAGAAAACCATGACGGCCACAATCATGGGATAATAAGAGAAATAACCCATATTTACGGCTTCGGAAAACCAAGGCCATGGGCAAAGGCGGCTGAACTCCAATGAGGGTTGGCAACTGAAAAGCACTGCATCCCATCGGGCGAATATGTGGTCCAAATTGGGAAACGTCCGGTTGAACTCGTAAGTGTCCGGATACCAGTAGCTGAGCAAAGCCATCTGTGCTGTGATGCGGATGAAAGTCATAAGTCTGCGCGGCCAAAAGAGATAGATTCTCCACAATAAGATTGTACCGAGAAAGATGTACAGACGGTCGGCCAACATGTCCCGAGGGTGGTCCATGTCCGGCCAAAGCACGAACATGGCCAAGGTCGTGAGGATGCTGTAAGTTATGGCCAACCATTCAATCGGCCATAAGCCTTTGGGCTTATTGTCGTTTCCGGTAAGCCATTGGACGGAAATTCTCATAGCCATCCCTCCTTTTTATACCAGTCCATCGTTTCTTTGACTCCTCGTGCCAAAGGGTATTCGGGACGGAAATCCAACTCTTCCACGGCCGGTTGGATGTCGCATTGCCAGTTGCGTTGGCACAGAATGTGGAATTTGTCGCGGTTAAGGGTGGTGGTGCGGCCCCGCCATGTGCTGAAGCTGCCATTTATGGCACATATGAAACGAAGGAACCATACCGGAGCCTTGATGCGGAGCATGAACGGATGTCCAAGCTCCGTGCGTATCAAGTCGCTGAATTCAGTACTGTGGTATACGTTTCCGTCGCTGATGAAAAATTCGCGCCCGATGACATCTTTTACCATGGCAGAGAAAACGGCTTGTACAAGGTCTTTCACGTAAACGAATGTGATTTCCTGCGGACGGTATCCTACGCTGAAGTCTACGTGCTGTTTGATACTTTGCGCCATGACGAAGTAGTCTTTTTCACGTGGCCCGTACACACCGGTGGGGCGGAGAATGACGTAGGGAAAATCTTTCAAAGACTTGAGATAACGTTCGGCTTCCAGCTTGCTTTCCCCGTATGCCGTGTTGGGGCGTGGCGTATCATTTTCCCGTATCGGGGCATATATCCAGGGATTGTCCGAAGTGGCGTGACGTACTGCCTGTTCGCGTATGGCACCGAACACGCTGAGGGAACTGATGAAAATAAAACGCCCGGGCGCCATGTCCAGTTCGCGGAGCGCATCGACAAAATGACGTGTTCCCTCCGTATTGGTGCGGAAAAAGTCTTCACGTCGGATACATTTGGTGGCTCCGGCTGCATGTACGATGACATCCCAACCTCCGAATTCGGCTTTGCATGCCGCCAGTTGGGGGCGTAGGATTTCAGGATGTTCCATGTCTAATTCGACGAAACGGATTCGGGAGTCCTGAAGATAGTTCCGGCTACTGGTGGCGCGCATGCCTGCCCATATCACGTGTCCTTCCGTCAGTCCCTTTTCAACGATAAAACTACCGATGAAGCCGCTTGCTCCTGTTACTAATATTTTCATACGCGTTTGTTCTATTTGTTTTATTTCCTGTAAGTTCCGTCGGCATCCTTCACAGGCTCCACATGGATGCCCACATGGGTTTCATTTCCGTATTTCTCTTTCAATTTGTTTTCTATGACCGATGCCTTGGCGTGTGCTTCATACAAAGTCAAATGCCCGTCCATCCGGACGTGCATCTCTATGGCATAGTGGTTGCCGATGCGGCGTGTGCGCAAATTGTGTATGGCCGATACTCCCGGTGTGTTCTCCGCAATGAGGCAGATTTCCTTTTCTATTTCGTCCGGCAATGATTTCTCAGTCAGCTCGTCCACACACGGCTTCAAGAGTTGGACGGCTACCTTCATGATGAAGAAACTCACGACCACTGCAGCCATAGGGTCGAGCACACTCCATGATTCACCTAAAACTATAGCCCCTCCGATACCTATGGCTGTTCCGATGGAGGAGAAGGCATCGCTACGGTGATGCCAGGCATTGGCAATGACTGCACTGGAATTGATTTTGCGTCCCACGTGGATGGTGTAACGATATATCAGTTCTTTGGAAACGATGGAAATGATGGCTCCGGCGAAAGCAAGCATGCCCGGGGCGGGAAGACGACCTCCTTGCCATACGGTTTGGATAGCTTGTAGTCCGTTCCAACAGATGCTTGCGCCTACGGCAAAAAGTACGATACCTATTATTGCTGTGGCCAGCGTTTCGTATTTGCCATGGCCGTAATCGTGATTTTTGTCTTGCGGTTTATTGGAAATACGTGTGAAGATGAGTACGACGATGTCTGTTGCAAAATCAGATAATGAATGTACGGCATCCGCTATCATGGCTGCGCTATGCCCCAGAATTCCGGCTATGAATTTGAATATGACTAACAGAAAGTTGACAAAACTTCCTGCCCATGTGACTTGATAGATGGCTTTTTCCCGTTCGGTTAGTTTCATTGGTCTGTTGGCTTATGAAAAAGAAAGAACAAAGATAAGCATTTTCAGAAAAAATAAGAGATAAAAGAGGAGCGGAATGAATAAATATGCTTAACTTGCAGAAAGATTATAGATAACAAACCTCTAAAATATCAGATTTATGGGAAAAACAGGAAAGAAAGGCGGCAAGCGCCTGAAGAAAAAAGAACTGGCGAAAATGTTAATGGAACTTTTTCAAAATAATCCCGCCGAGGTTTACGACATTAAACGTATATTCAGAGACTTGAAACTGGACACTCATCCTGCCAAGTTGCTTTGTATGGACTTGTTGGAAGATTTGGCGATGGATGATTATATAAAAGAAACGGAGAAACTGCATTTTCGTTTGAATACCACAGGGCAAGTGTTTGAAGCCATATTCAATCGTAAAGCGAACGGTAAAAATACCGTGACCCCGTTGGATGGAGGAGAGCCTGTTCTTGTGGCCGAACGGAACTCTTTGCATGCCATGGGAGGAGACAAGGTGAAAGTAACTTTGTTGGCCCGCAGGAAGCATCATGTACGCGAGGCGCAAGTGGTCGAGATTCTCGAAAGGAGCGACAGGTCGTTTGTCGGAAGGTTGGAGGTGCGTAAGGATTTTGCTTTCCTGCTCACCGAGGACCGTACGCTGGCCAACGACATATTTATTCCTAAAAAAGCGTTGAAAGGTGGTAAAAGCGGAGATAAGGCTGTGGTGAAGATTACCGAATGGCCCGAACATGCCAAGAATCCGATTGGTAAGGTCGTGGATATATTGGGGCAGAGCGGAGACAATACCACGGAAATGCACGCCATTTTGGCCGAATACGGTTTGCCTTATGCTTATCCCAAGTCCGTAGAAGATGAGGCAGAGAAGATCGACCCGGGTATTACGGCCGAGGAAATCGGGCAGCGTGAGGACCTGCGTGAGGTGACGACATTTACCATCGACCCGAGGGATGCCAAGGATTTTGACGATGCGATTTCCATTCGTAAAACGGATGACGGATTGTGGGAAGTAGGAGTGCATATTGCAGATGTCTCGCATTATGTAAAAGAGGGGAGCATCATAGACAAAGAAGCTGTGAAGCGTGCCACCAGTGTGTATCTGGTAGACCGGACGATTCCGATGCTGCCTGAACGTTTGTGCAATTTCATCTGTTCTTTACGTCCGAACGAAGAGAAGTTGACTTATAGTGTCGTTTTCAAGTTGGACGACAAGGCTGTAGTCAAAGACTGGCATCTGGCCCATACGGTCATTAAGAGCGACCGTCGTTTTACGTATGAAGAAGTACAGAAAGTGTTGGAAGACCATAAGGAAGCTTCGCCTGAAGACTATAAGATGCCGGGCGACCATGCGGCAGATCCGAACTTTAACGGGCCGGACGTATTGCCGGCCGAACATTTTGCCACGGAATTGATTACGTTGAACCGCTTGGCCAAACAACTTCGTGCCCGGCGTTTCGAACATGGTTCCATCAATTTCGACCGTAGTGAGGTTCGTTTTGATATAGACAATAAGGGTAAACCGATAGGAGTGTATTTCAAGGTGGCGAAAGATGCGAACAAATTGGTGGAAGAGTTTATGTTGCTGGCCAATCGTACGGTAGCTGAGAGTGTGGGGAAGCAGCCTAAAAATAAAAAGCCCAAGACGCTGCCCTATCGTGTGCATGATTTGCCGGATCAAGACAAGCTGATTAATCTGAGTGAGTTTATTGTGAAATTCGGCTATAAACTGAAACCGACAGGGTCTAAGGAAGAGGTGGCCAAAGGATTGAATAAGCTATTGACCGACATTCAGGGGAAGAAAGAACAAAATCTGATAGAAACCGTTTCGTTGCGGGCCATGATGAAGGCGCGTTACAGTACGCATAATATCGGACATTACGGGTTGGCATTCGATTACTATACGCATTTCACCTCCCCTATCCGCCGTTATCCAGACGTAATGGTGCATCGGTTGCTGACACGGTATGCCGACGGAGGACGCAGTGCCAGTCAGGACAAGTATGAAGAATTGTGTGAACATTGCAGTGCGATGGAGCAGTTGGCTGCCAGTGCCGAACGTGCCAGTATCAAGTATAAGCAGGTGGAATTCATGAGCGATAAACTGGGGCAAGTGTTTGAAGGAACCGTAAGCGGTGTGACGGAGTTCGGCCTGTATGTGGAAATCAATGAGAATAAATGTGAAGGTATGGTGCCTTTGCGTGATTTGGATGACGATTATTATGAATTCGACGAGCGTAACTACTGCTTGTGGGGACGTAAGTATCATCATCGTTATTCTCTGGGGGATACGGTACAAGTAAAAGTGGCGAAAGCCAATCTGGAAAAGAAGCAGTTGGATTATGCTTTGGTCAGAGAATGAGAGGGCGGAATCCAATCATTTGGCTGAATATATTTGGCATTTTTCGGGTCATACGCTAACTTTGCAACGGAAAACGTCTCATTAAACGTGTATATATGTCACAGAAATTAGTTCAGTCTCAATCTATGCAGCAGGTTCAGACACTGTCCCCGCAGCAGGTGTTGCAGGTGCGGTTGCTGGAAATGCCCGTTTCAGAGCTGGAACAACGCGTGAAAAACGAATTGATAGACAACGGAGCGTTGGAAGAAAGTCTGGGAAGTCCCGAGGATGCCGATACGTCTTCGGAAGATGTCTATGACGGAACAGATGCAGAGTCGGCCGGGATCGAGACTTCTGGGTTGGACGGTGGTCTGCCTTCCGATGAATATCGTCCGGCAGAGGTGCGGCAGGCGATGGATGATTATCGGACTCCGGACGATGTGCCGGATTATCTGTTGCAGGAACGGGGAGGGAAAGACCGTCCGGAAACGATGGACTATGGCGACACGACATCTTTCTACGAGCAGATGACGGAGCAGATGAACGAATGTGACCTGACGCCGCGTGAACAGGAACTGATGACTTATCTTATCGGTTCGTTGGAAAATGATGGCTTGTTGAAAAAGAAACTTTCCACATTGGCGGACGAATTGGAGATATATGCAGGAATACAAACTACGGAGGCGGAACTGGAAACAGTGTTGGCCCGTTTGCAGACTTTCGATCCTCCCGGTATCGGAGCACGCGATTTGAGAGAGTGTCTTTTGTTACAACTCCGTCGGGACGAACATCGCGGGAGCCGGCAAAAACAGTTGGAGTATGAAATTATCGACAAACTGTTTGATGAATTTACCCATAAACGCTGGGACAGGATTGCCGCCCGTCTGCATTTGACAGAGGCGGAATGCGAACGTTTACAGAGAGATTTGAAGAAGCTCAATCCGCGTCCGGGAAGTGCCATGGGCGAGGTGGTAGGACATAATTACCAACAGATTGTGCCGGACTTTGCCGTAGAGACCGATGACGATGGGGGGATTACCCTTTCGTTCAATAAAGGCGACGTACCGGAGTTGCGTATCAGCCCTTCGTTCATGGAAATCCTTCACCAGGTGGATACCGGGCGTGCCAAGATGAGTCGGCCGGAACGGGAAGCTTTGCAATATACCCGCCAAAAGATAGAAAAAGCACAGGGCTTTATCGAGGCTGTGAAACAGCGTCGGCGTACGTTGACCGCTGTCATGCAGGCTATTATTGATTTGCAGCGTCCTTTCTTTCTGGAAGGAGATGAGACTTTGTTGCGCCCGATGATATTGAAGGATGTAGCCGAGCGTACGGGATTGGATATCTCTACCGTATCCCGTGCTGCCAACAGTAAATACGTGGAGACCCATTACGGGACTTATCCGCTCAAATGGTTTTTTAGCGACGGTTATGTGACAGACGATGGGCAGGAGATTGCTACCCGTAAGATTCAGGCCGCTTTGAAGGATTTGGTCGAGGCGGAAGACAAGAAGAAGCCGCTGAGCGATGAGGCATTGACGGCGATGTTGAATGAAAAAGGCTTTCCCATTGCGCGGCGCACAGTGGCCAAATACCGGGAACAACTGGGAATCCCCGTAGCACGGTTAAGAAAATGAAACACAAGGGACTTATTGTAGCGGCTCGTCTGTTGTCGGCAGTGTTCAGACCATATTACATACCGATTGTGGGGTTTGTGGCCTTGTTCACTTTCACGTATCTGAGCCTGTTGCCGTTGCTTTACAAATTGACGGTGGTGGCGATGGTATATGTTTTCACTATATTATTGCCTCGCTTGTGTATTTACGTATATCGTAAACTGAACGGATGGGCGCCGGTGCAACTGCGTTTGCGGGAGAACCGTGCCATACCTTATATATTGTTCATCCTGTCTTACGTGGCCTGTCTTCATTTGATGTTCCGTATGCACATGCCGCGTTATATGTGCGGTATTTTAGTGTCGGCTTTGCTGATACAGATGGTATGCGTCATTGTGAATGTGTGGTGGAAAATCAGCATGCATTCGGCCGGGGCAGGTGGTGTGATCGGTGCGTTAGTGGCTTATTCGGTACTGTTCATGTTCAATCCTGTTTGGTGGCTGTGTGTTACGGTACTGATATCTGGAGCTGTGGGGACAGCACGTATGTTGCTCCGTCAGCACAGTCTGGCGCAAGTGGTGGCCGGTACCCTCGTGGGAGTGGTTTGCGGTTTTGCCGGTATAATTTTATTATAGAAAACGAGTTCAATTAAAAAATCAGATAAGTCATGAAACCAGTTGTAAGTATTATCATGGGCAGTACGTCCGACCTTCCGGTGATGGAAAAGGCTGCCAAGTTCTTCGATGAGATGGAAATCCCTTTCGAGATGAACGCTTTGTCGGCCCATCGGACACCGGCCGAGGTGGAGGCTTTTGCCAAAGAGGCTGCCGGACGCGGCCTGAAAGTAATTATTGCGGGAGCGGGGATGGCAGCGGCTTTGCCGGGTGTGATAGCAGCCAATACGACGTTGCCCGTCATCGGGGTTCCTATCAAGGGGATGCTGGACGGTTTGGATGCCATGCTTTCCATTATCCAGATGCCTCCCGGCATACCGGTGGCTACGGTGGGTGTAAACGGAGCGCAGAATGCCGCCATTCTGGCCGCACAGATGCTGTCGCTGGCTGATGAAGGACTGGCTTTGCGTTTGGCGGGTTATAAAGAAAACCTGAAGCAGAAGATTGTAAAGGCCAATACGGAACTGGCCGATGTGAAGTATAAGTTTAAGTGCAATTAAAGACAGACGGATGAACTTGTTTGATTACCGACGCAGGGAAACCGGTGAAGTGCAGATCGGCGGTAAGCCGTTGGGTGGGAACCATCCGATTCGGGTGCAGAGCATGACGAACACTTCTACGATGGATACCGAGGCCTGTGTGGCTCAGACGTTACGCATTGCCGAAGCCGGAGGAGATTATGTACGTCTGACGACCCAAGGGGTGCGTGAGGCCGAGAACTTGCGGAACATCAACGCCGGTGTACGTGCGGCAGGCTGTGCGGTACCTTTGGTGGCCGACGTGCATTTCAATCCGAAAGTGGCCGATGTGGCAGCTTTGTATGCTGAGAAGGTACGTATCAATCCCGGAAACTATGTGGACGCAGCCCGTACGTTCAAGCATCTTGAATATACGGACGAGGAGTATGCGCAGGAGTTGAAAAAGATAGAGGAGCGTTTCGTTCCTTTCTTACGCATTTGCCGTGAGAACCATACGGCCATCCGCATCGGTGTGAACCACGGTTCGTTGAGCGACCGCATCATGAGCCGCTATGGAGATACGCCGGAAGGTATTGTGGAGAGTTGCATGGAGTTCCTGCGCATTTGTGTGAAGGAAGATTTCAAGGACGTGGTGGTGTCCATCAAAGCCAGCAACACGGTGGTGATGGTACGTAGTGTGCGTTTGTTGGTCGATGCCATGGAGCGTGAAGGAATGCGTTTTCCTTTGCATTTGGGTGTGACCGAAGCCGGCGACGGTGAGGACGGACGTATCAAGAGTGCCGTAGGCATCGGGGCTTTGTTGGCAGACGGTATCGGTGATACGGTCCGTGTGTCATTGAGCGAAGCTCCGGAGGCTGAAATTCCGGTGGCACGTAAGTTGGTGGATTATGTGCTCCGTCGGGACGGTGCCATGATGATACCGGCAGCCGAAGCGGAGGATTTCGATTACTTGAACCCCGTACGGCGGAAAACGCGAGCCGTGCGTAATATCGGAGGAGACCATGTGCCTGTTGTCATAGCCGACCGTATGGACTTGGCTGCTTCCGGCAGATTGAAAGGTTTCAAGGCTCATCCCGATTTTCGTCCCGACTACATTTATTGCGGCCGTAATCTGCCTCCCGTGGAAGAGCGTGAGGGGGATTATATCGTGGATGCGGATGTCTGGACCGGTGAATCCGGTACGTATCCGGCTTTTCCTTATAATATGCTGCCTTTCATGAGCCAGTGTACAGCCGATTTGAAGTTTCTTTTCCTTTCATACGGAGCTTTGAATGAAGAAGTGCGTGCCTGCCTGAAATATCATCCGGAGGTGGTGGTGATTTCTCAAAGCAACCATCAGAACCGTTTGGGCGAGCATCGTGCTTTGGTGCACGAACTGACGCGTGAAGGTTTGCAGAACCCCGTGGTCATTTTCCAGCAGTACGCCCACGGGCAGGAGGAAAAGGAGGATTTCCAGATAGAGAGTGCAGCCGACATGGGAGCCTTGCTCTTCGACGGTCTTTGCGATGGCCTGTACCTATATAATAATGGTACGTTGGAGCATCGCGATATAGACGCCACCGCATTCGGCATCCTTCAGGCTGCCCGTTTGCGGACGACCAAGACGGAATATATCTCTTGTCCCGGTTGCGGGCGTACGCTCTACGACCTGCAAGACACGATAGCCCATATTAAGGCGGCCACCGGGCATCTGAAAGGCCTGAAGATTGGCATCATGGGCTGTATCGTGAACGGTCCCGGCGAGATGGCGGATGCCGATTACGGTTATGTGGGGGCTGCGCGCGGTAAAGTCAGCTTGTATAAGAAAAAAGAATGTGTGGAGCGGAACATTCCGGCGGAAGAAGCTGTGGAGAAACTGCTCCGTCTGATCCGGGAAAACGGAGACGACCCGGAATATGTATCATAGACCATCAAATACTTTGATTATGGAACAAAAATTATTTATCTATAATACGCTTTCCCGTAAAAAGGAAGAGTTCAAACCCATCACGCCGGGTCGTGTCGGGATGTATGTCTGCGGGCCGACAGTATATGGGGATGCCCATCTGGGACATGCCCGTCCGGCCATTACGTTCGACCTGCTGTTCCGTTACTTGCAGCATATCGGTTATAAGGTACGCTATGTGCGTAATATTACGGATGTGGGGCATTTGGAGCACGATGCCGACGAAGGCGAAGATAAAATTGCCAAGAAGGCTCGTTTGGAGGAGTTGGAGCCGATGGAGGTGGCACAATACTACACGAACCGTTTCCATGCGGCCATGGAGGCCCTGAATGTGTTGCCGCCCAGCATCGAACCGCATGCCACCGGGCATATCATCGAGCAGATAGAACTGGTAAAGGAAATCCTGGATAACGGTTATGCCTACGTCAGTGAGGGCAGCGTGTACTTCGATGTGGAGAAATATAACAAGGCGCATCATTACGGCAAGCTTTCCGGACGCAATCTGGAGGATGTCATCAACAACTCCCGGGCTTTGGACGGCGTGGGAGAGAAGCATAACCAAGTGGATTTCGCTTTATGGAAGTGTGCCCAGCCGCAACATATCATGCGTTGGCCCAGTCCGTGGAGCAACGGTTTCCCTGGTTGGCATTGCGAGTGTACGGCCATGGGTCGCAAGTACTTGGGCGACCATTTCGACATCCACGGTGGAGGAATGGACCTGATTTTCCCACACCATGAGTGTGAAATCGCACAAGCCGTGGCCAGCCAGGGCAGCGACATGGTGAACTATTGGATGCACAACAACATGATTACCATCAACGGGCAGAAGATGGGCAAGAGTCTGGGTAATTTCATTACTTTGGCACAGTTCTTCAGCGGTGAGCACGAAAGCCTGACGCAGGCTTACAGTCCGATGACCATCCGTTTCTTCATTCTTCAGGCTCATTATCGCAGTACGGTGGATTTCAGTAATGAAGCCTTGCAGGCCAGTGAGAAAGGATTGGCCCGTCTGATGGAAGGTATAGTCAATCTGAAGCGGATTACCCCGACAGCGGGTGGCAGTGTAGAGATGGCGTATGTGGACGAACTTCGCCGGAAGTGCTACGAGGCGATGAACGACGACCTGAATTCACCCATCGTCATCAGCCACTTGTTCGATGCCTGCCGTGTCATCAACACGGTGGTAGACCAAAAAGCTACGATGGCCGGTGATGTATTGGCCGCCTTGACCGAAGTGTTCCATACCTTTGCTTTCGACATTCTCGGTTTGCAAGAAGAGACGGGAGGCGGAAGCGGACGTGAAGAAGCTTTCGGCAAAGTGGTGGATATGCTTTTGGAACAGCGTATGATAGCCAAAGCCAATAAGGATTGGGCTACCAGTGATAAAATCCGCGATAACCTGGCCGCTTTGGGCTTTGAGGTGAAAGATACGAAAGACGGTTTTACCTGGAAGCTGAATAAGTAAATCCGGGTCTTCTTTTCCGGTTAAGCCGGATGGATAGGAATTGCGCACGTAAGGGGGATACCTTTACGTGCGTAGTTTATTTTGCAGGCCGATAGCTTGGGGGATTGTTTCGTTGGCGGAGTATTCCGCCTTGCCGGAACGGTCTGGATATGGAAAGGGGCAGCCCTTCCTTGGACTGCCCCAAAAACGGGAAACGTCTTGTAGTTCCGTTCCTCTTCGAATGGGAAACCTTAAAACTCGTTACCCCAGATGTCTGTGAACTTGTCCATGTTGGTCAACACGTCGATGTGCTCATCTGCAGGACTTTCGGAACGGGAGAGTGCCATCATCTGGTCGGTTTCCACATTGCATATTGAAATCTCTGGTTGGATATATTTGCTCTTTTCCATAATCTTTTCCATTGTTTTTTGTTTTTCAGATGTTCGGTTTATTTTACGGCTTTCTTCGTGCCGTTTACGATGTAGATGCCTTTGGAAAGGCCTTCGAGAGCCTGACCTAACTTCACATTCTCGCGTACAAGTATGCCGTTGAGGTCGTACACGTTCACCAAGGCGTCTTCTGCCACGATTCCGTTGATGCCGGTTTCGATGCCCGGGAGAAGCAGAGCCACGATGTTGGCTTCGGCCACGTCGGCATTGATGTAGGCACGGTAAGGCTTGATGGTGGGTTCGCTGCCCGCGGCCACCTTGTAGAATCCTACTTTACCCTCTTGGTTCTGGAGTACGTAAGTGTTGGCAACGGCTTTTTGCTGTGTGAAGGTACCCGTCATCAGTCCGGCTGCATATTGGTCTTGCAGGGCCATACCGTAGTCGGAGAAGTCGTGAGTGTCCCCGTCCTTGCCTTTTACGATGTACGGCGTGTGTGCCTCGATGCTTTCAGCTTTCTCCAAGACCAATGCCGTGGATGTTCCTACCGGAACTTCTGTACCCGTGCAACTGTACACCTCGAAGCCTTCCGGGATTTCTGCGTCGAACGGCAGGATGAGTGTACACCAACCCGCAGCCGTGATGGACAAGGGTACGTTGGCTTTTTCCGCTTTCACGAGAGACAGGTCGGAAAGATTGTTCGTGGTGAAGAAGCCGTCATCGCTTGTGCTTCCGATGTTACTGCCATGTAGGGTGTTTTTCAGTTTGTACACGCCTTCGCCAGCCAAGCTGATTTCGAACGGCAATGCTTTTTCGGCTTCTTTCGTTGCGCGGATGCGATCATGCCGTGTGCTCACGTTGCCCCCGTCCATATATCCGGCTAAGGCTTGTGTGCTAAAGTAGCGGGTGTTGCCCTCTTCGTCGATGAAGCTGATCGTGTATTGGTTCTTTTGTCCCTCCACCGGAGTAAACTTGAGAGCCTGAGCGTAGTTGGCATCCACGATGTGGTACCATTTCAGGTCATATTCTCCGTCCTCAGCCTTGGCTTCGTTATAGACCGGAGACACGGCATTGTTCTTATACGCGAAACCCTCCGAGATGTTGGCGATGCAGAAGAGTTCGCCTTCCTTCGGGGCATTGAGTGTCGGGTTCTTCAAAGCTTGCATCGCTTCTTCCAGGGCCTTGGTGGCAGCTTCTATCTCATCGACTTTTTCTGATGATTCGTAGATGCCGTTAGCTTCGTCAAAGACTTTGTCGAATGCATCTATGGCCGTTTTCGGGATTTGGAAAGCTTCCGTGCCCACGTTGGTTTCGGTATCCATGCTGCCGGCTTCCTCTAATTTGGCATGGAGTGCTTCTTTGGCTTTGGCAGAAGCTTCTGCGTCGGTCAGTTTGGAGAGGTATTGCAGTTGGATGTTGGTGATTCCGGTCCAATTCGCATCTGTTGTGTTCAAGCCGACAGTCAGTTTGCCTTCGTCCACGATGACATCTTCTATCGTAGGATTCGTGAACAAGGCAGTACTATTGTCCATTTTTGCTTCCTTGTCGTTGGCCGTGAAACTGGTGTTTCCATTAACCGTAGTGAAGGCGTATGCTGAAACCTTGTAGTGTCCGTTGGGGAGCTCGTTGCGTGTATAGGCGATAGTGGCCGTGTAGTTTTTGCCGTCCCAAGCTTCCATGAATCCGGTCTTCTGCAAGTCGCCGTTGTTTTTTTCTGCCGAGTTCTTGTATGTGAAATTCTGGATGTTGCCTTCGGTTACGTTTTTGCTCCATCCGTTGTCCGAGTTGTTGGCCTCGTTCATGAGAAAGGTGTAGTCGAAAGGATAACCCGTTTCAGGTTCTGCACTCAGTACGTAGGTTTCACATGCTGTCTGCAAGGCCTGGGTGGCATCTTGGATGGCTTCAGTCTTGGTGGCCGCATCTAAGGCAGCCTGGGCATCGGTCATGGCCTTTTGGAATACTTGTTTTACACTTTCCTCTGCGCTTGAGTGGCTGGCATAGCCTTGGCAGGTTGCCATGAGGGCTTTGAATGCTTCGGTGGCCGGTGCTGTTTCTTCTGCCAACGCAATGGCTTGGGTCAGTGCGGCAATGGCTGCATTCAGGCTTTCTTCCGTGGCTTGGGCACTATTCCCTTGGGTGATGGCTGCATTTACGATGGCTGCAATGCCTTTGGGGCAGTTCTCCACGTATGCCTTAGCCTCCTCTATCTTTTCTTTCAGTGTGGCTTGCAGTTGTTCTATGCTGGCAGCTCCCAAGTACTGCAATTTGAAATTCTTGAAAGACACCCAGTTGAAATTGGCGTTGGCCACTTTTATACCGAAAGTCAGTACGCCGTCTGTCCCTACCGTGCCTTTCACTGTATATGTACCGTAAACGCCGTTAGTACAGGGATTTCCGTTGCAAGCATTCGTGCTACCTTCGTTGGCATAAAGTGTGGCTCCGGATGGGGTATCTCCTCCGGCTTCGTTCAGTACACGAATCAAGCCGCTTACTTCGTAAATACCCGGTATCAGATGGTTGACTGTATGGCTGATGGTGGCGTTTGCAGCCTTGTTTTCTTTTCCTACGTGGTCTTGGATGAAAGGAGTCGTCATGCCGCTTCCGTCTTTTTCACCTTCTGTAGACCAAGTGTTGACTTGGAATGTATTTCCTCCTTCGATATTCCAACCACCGAGGGCATAATAGTTGGAAGTGGTAATCAGACCGCTCACATCCATGGGCTTGTTTTCGCTTACGTTCTCTATTTGATAGAGGCGCAGGTTGTCCCAAGCGATGTCCGAACGTCCGCTGTTTTTCATGTTCTGTACGAGGGAAATGGTTACGGTGGTGGGTTCCGTCACGGTGAACATCGTGCCTAATTCATTCCATGCAGCGTTGACCATGTAAGGGTCAGAATTGCTTGTTAATGTGGAATAAGCACGTCTTACAGCGGTATTTTCGCCTAAAAGTTCGTTGGTTGCATTTTCTGCTTTTATTCCAATTGTTGTTCCGCTTTTACTGGCATCATTGTTATTAGAAAAATCTGCAGCTTTGTAATCGATGACAGCATAATATGTGCCTATTGGGAGATTCTTTGAAGTTGAGGTTTTTAGTTCAGAACCGTCTACATTTCCCCAACCTTGTCGATTAAAGTAGTAGAATTCTCCTTGGCTTGGCTTTATTATACCATTTGCTGGTATTCCTGTCGATGAACCACTGGCTTCACTTTCTACTTGATAGTTACTAAACTGATTGTCCAAAAGTTTAGAGATTTCCCATCCGTACAGACCGCTTTCCAACTTTGTTTTTACCGCCACGTCAGTTGTTCCGTCCGCAGCTTTTAAAGTCTCAAAAGACGGATTGACGAGATACTCCTTAGTGACATCAGTCTGGGCTTGTGCGATGCCCAATGCAGAGCAGAAAGCCAATGCACTTAGTACTTGTTTTCTCATTTGATTTAGAAATTAGTTAATGTTTTATATGAAACTCTCTATAGGTATTCGTTTTAGGTTGTGATGAGGCTGTTTTTCCGGCGTGTTTTTCAGTCGCTCTCTTAGGAAGAGATAAACCGATATTGGCAAGAATTTAAGTGTCACCGCTGCAAATGTATGGATTTACAATGATATAAGCAATAAATCGGGACATTTTTTTCGTATTTCTCCTCATAATTTTGTTTTCGTTTGCGTACACAATGTTTGATGATACAATACTCTCTTCTTTATAATTCATTATATATAAACATACTAACACAGACGGTTTATCTCTTCCTAAGAGATAAACCGTTTTCATCTCCGCTTGAAAATATTTAGCCATGTAGGGGCATGTTCATGAAATGAAATGTCTTCTTTCGGCTATTGAAGACCGTTTTAGAGAGTAGGCGATAAGTCCGGGATTTACAAATTGACAGAATGTTAAAGAGACTGGTGCGAGATTCGCGTATTTGTGGACGAGGTGGAGGGGAGCGCGGAAAACACGAGTATTTCGGGGGCGGGGTATTGACATTCGGGACGGTTTCGGTCATAATGGCTTACAAGGCACGGGGCAGTATGCGGTACACGGTTTACAAAACGGACTCTCAAGTTAGTGCAGCGGGGAAAACGCTTACTTTTTGATTCCGGCTTTAACGTTCCGGGAACGGGGCAACGGGAAAGAAAAATCCGTTCTCGGCAGGCCGGACAGACACTTTCAGGGCATTTTCAGGGCAAAAAACAGGGATTAAAAAATCGTTTGCCGCAGATTG
>OGJQ01000983.1_pt1 | contig 16512 bp, 14 predicted proteins | sample 1572261 | NCBI WGS metagenome assembly OGJQ01 (sample SAMEA2582138, study PRJEB24529) | metagenome | biome: Human gut stool | place: China | collected 2011
ACTGATCGTGGAGAAGCTTGATGGCATGGTAAACGGTGTCATGGGTAAGAATGGAGCCGCTTTTGCCAACTATATCGGTATTCTCTTCATGTTCATACTGTTGAGCAACATATCGGGACTGTTTGGACTTAGACCGCCAACAGCAGATTATGGTGTGACACTTGCATTAGGTCTGATTACTTTTACCTTGATCACATTTAATAAGTTCAGGTATCAAAAGGTATCAGGTGTCATTAAGGGATTGTGTGATCCATGGCCTATCTGGGCACCAATCAATATCATCGGAGATATCGCAGTACCGATTTCTCGGTCTTTGCGTCTGTTCGCCAATGTCCTTTCGGGAACAGTTATGATGGCATTGATCTATGGATTACTGGGATTTATTGCTACAGCATGGCCTGCAGCACTTCATGTGTATTTTGATTTGTTCTCAGGAGCAATTCAGACGTATGTATTCAGTATGTTGACCATGACATACATTAATAATGCAATTGAAGGATAATTTATAACATAAGGAGGAACTATTACATGGAATTTAATTCAAACTTTATCTTAGGTTGTTCAGCAATCGGCGCAGGTCTGGCAGTTATCGCCGGTATCGGACCTGGTGTTGGTCAGGGTATCGCAGCAGGACATGCAGCAGCAGCAGTAGGAAGAAATCCGGGAGCAAAATCAGATATTACATCTACCATGCTTCTTGGACAGGCAGTTGCCGAGACAACAGGTCTGTATGGTCTGTTGGTTGCTATGCTTCTGTTATTCGTTAAGCCTTTAGTTCCCTAAGCCCGAACTTAGGAGTAAAAATGAAGAAAGGAGGCTTACAGCATGATACTTGCTACTGAAACGGAAGGATTAAGCCGTTTGTTCGATCTGGATTTTCAGCTTCTTGCAGATGCATCCCTGATGATCATAGCCATGTTCTTTCTTTTTATGTTTGCATCACATTATCTGTTCAATCCTGTAAGAAAAATGCTTCAGGACAGACAGAATAAGATAAAAGGTGAACTGGAACAGGCTGCGCAGGATCAGGAAAGCGCCAAGGAGAGCCGCAGGCTCTATGAAGAGAAGCTGGCAGCAGTAGAAAAAGAAGCTGAAGCGATTCTGGCAGATGCCCGTAAACGCGGCATGGAGAATGAAGCAAGAATTGTCGCAGAGGCTAAGGAAGAAGCTGCAAAGATCGTGGATCGGGCCAAAGTAGAGGCAGAGCTTGAAAAGAAGAAGATGGCAGATGAGGTAAAACGTGAAATGGTTGCAGTTGCATCTGTTATGGCAGCAAAGATTGTTGCAGCGAATATAGATGCCAATGCACAGCATGAACTCATTGAGGAAACATTGAAAGAAATAGGTGATAGCACATGGCTAAGCTGATTTCAAAAACATACGCAGATGCGTTATTTGAACTTGCCATAGAAGAGAACCAGACGGTCAGCTTCAGACAGGAGGTAGAGAGCCTTCAGCAGATTCTGAAGGATAATGAGGAGTTTCATAAATTCATGAATCACCCCAAAATTCCCAAGGAAGAGAAAAAAGCTGCACTTGAGAATATCTTTCGCGGCAGAATAGATAATGAGCTGCTCGGTTTCCTCATTACCATCGTGGATAAGGACAGATATGGAAAGATTGAAGAAATTCTGGATACTTTTATTGCAGAAGTGAAGGAATACAACCATATCGGTACAGTGGATGTAACAACTGCTGTTGATTTATCCGCACAGGAGAAAGAGGATATCGAAAAGCGTCTGCTGGATACCACGGATTATGAGCAGATTGAATGTAATTATACAGTTGATCCTACACTGATCGGCGGTATGATCATTCGAATCGGAGATCGTGTAGTAGACAGCAGTATTCGTACAAAGCTGGATAAAATGGAGCGGGAGCTTATGGCAATCCAGCTGGTATAGAACTATGATGAAATAAACAAGAAAGGTGCGAAGATCCATATGAATTTGAGACCAGAAGAAATCAGTTCTGTGATTAAGGATCAGATTAAGAGGTATGCTTCTGACCTGGAAGTATCTGATGTGGGTACAGTTATTCAGGTAGCAGATGGTATTGCCCGTGTGCACGGACTTGAGAAAGCAATGCAGGGTGAACTTTTGGAATTCCCCGGTGAAGTATATGGTATGGTCATGAACCTGGAGGAAGATAATGTTGGTGCAGTATTATTGGGAAGCGCCAGCAGTATCAATGAAGGTGACACTGTAAAGACTACAGGACGAGTAGTAGAAGTACCTGTAGGAGACGCAATGCTTGGACGAGTAGTGAATGCACTGGGACAGCCAATTGATGGTAAAGGTCCTATCCAGACAGACAAATATCGTCAGATCGAAAGAGTCGCTTCCGGCGTTATCACCAGAAAATCTGTTGGTGACAGACAGACCGGTAAAACGGCAATTGCCATTGATACGATCATCAACCAGAAGGGACAGAATGTAAAATGTATTTATGTTGCAATTGGTCAGAAAGCATCTACTGTTGCAACAATTGTGAAGACTCTTGAAGAGTTCGGAGCTATGTCTTACACCACAGTAGTAGCATCTACTGCAAGTGAATTGGCACCGTTACAGTATATAGCACCGTATGCGGGCTGTGCGATCGGTGAGGAATGGATGGAGAATGGAGAAGATGTACTTGTCATTTATGATGATTTAAGTAAGCATGCTACTGCATACCGTACACTCTCCCTGCTTCTGAGACGTCCACCCGGCCGTGAAGCATATCCTGGTGACGTATTCTATCTGCATTCCAGACTGCTTGAAAGAGCTGTTCGTATGAGTGATGAATACGGCGGAGGTTCCCTGACAGCACTTCCTATTATTGAGACACAGGCAGGAGATGTATCTGCATACATCCCAACCAATGTTATCTCTATTACAGATGGTCAGATCTATCTGGAGACAGAAATGTTCAATTCAGGCTTCAGACCTGCTGTTAATGCCGGCTTATCCGTATCACGAGTAGGTGGTTCAGCACAGATTAAAGCTATGAAGAAGATTGCAGCGCCAATCCGTGTTGAACTGGCACAGTATCGTGAACTGGCATCTTTTGCACAGTTTGGTTCCGAACTGGATGCAGATACCAAGGAGAAGCTGGAACAGGGTGTCAGAATCAAAGAAGTATTGAAACAGCCTCAGTATAAGCCAATGCCTGTACAGTATCAGGTTATTATCCTGTATGTAGCAACCAAGAAATATCTTCTGGATGTACCTGTAGAGAATATTACAAGATTTGAAAGTGAATTCTTTGAGTTCCTGGATACACAGTATCCTCAGGTTCCGCAGGCAATCAAGGAGGAGCAGGTAATTTCTGACGAAACAGAAAAAACACTGGTTACAGCAATCGAAGAGTTTAAGAAGAGATTTCACTAATGTCTTCTGACAAGAAAGGAGTTTTCTTATGGCTTCCATGAGAGACATCAAAAGGCGTAAGAGCTCTGTACAGAGTACACAGCAGATTACGAAAGCGATGAAGCTGGTATCCACTGTAAAGCTGCAGAGGGCAAAGGGGCGTGCGGAGAAGTCTAAGACATATTTCTCCTGCATGTATGATACGGTGGCATCTATGCTGTCCAAAGCAGGGACAGTGAACCATCCGTTCCTGATGGCTGGAGAATCTACTAAGAAGGCAGTTATTGTGATCACTGCTAACAGAGGACTTGCCGGAGGGTATAACTCTAACATTGTGAAACTGATCAAAAACAGTGATTTCAAGAAGGAAGATCTGTTGCTGTATACGATAGGTACAAAGGTCAGGGATGCATTGGCAAGGCTTGGCTAGAAACATACAGCGAAAAATTCGGAAGTAATTGACGAGCCAATGTATTCTGATGCAATGGAAATAAGCAAGAAGCTGTTGGAAGAGTTCGCTGCAGGCAGAATTGGAGAAATCTATGTTGCTTACACCGGATTTAAAAATACAGTGACGCATGTTCCAACCTTGTTGAAGCTTCTGCCTGTAAAAGTAGAGGATGACCGTCCACAGAGTGAGAATCATCAGGCAGTGATGGAATTTGAACCGGAGTGTGAGGAAGCGATTGATCTGATCATTCCCAAGTATATTACAAGCCTGATCTATGGAGCACTTATCGAATCTGTAGCAAGTGAGAACGGAGCAAGAATGCAGGCTATGGATTCTGCTACCAGCAATGCTGATGATATGATCAGTAAACTGTCGCTCCTTTATAATAGAGCCCGTCAAAGCTCGATTACACAGGAATTAACAGAAATCATCGCAGGTGCGGAGGCTATTTCATAAGGGTAAGCTTACCCGCACAATAAAATGATAATATAAGAAAGAGGTAGAAAATGGCAGATAAGACAGTAATTGGTAAGATTACACAGGTTGTCGGTGCCGTACTCGATATTAAGTTCAAAGAAGGGGAACTTCCACAGATCAATGAAGCAATCAGGATCACTCGCACGGATGGTTCCAATCTGACAGTCGAGGTGGCACAGCATCTGGGTGATGATACGGTAAGATGTATCGCCATGGGACCTACTGACGGATTGATGAGAGGAATGGATGCGCAGGCAACAGGTGCGCCCATTACCGTACCGGTAGGAGAAAATACACTGGGACGTATGTTTAACGTACTTGGTGAACCCATTGATAATAAACCTGTTCCGGAAGGCGTAGGCTATGAGCCGATTCACAGACCTGCACCTGAATTCAAGGAGCAGTCAACAGAAACAGAACTGCTGGAGACCGGTATTAAGGTCGTAGACCTTCTTTGCCCTTATCAGAAGGGTGGTAAGATTGGTCTGTTTGGTGGTGCCGGTGTAGGTAAGACAGTCCTGATTCAGGAGCTGATTCGAAATATCGCTACAGAACACGGTGGATATTCTGTATTTACCGGTGTAGGTGAGCGTACCCGTGAGGGTAATGATCTGTATCATGAAATGACAGATTCAGGTGTTATTAACAAAACGACCATGGTATACGGTCAGATGAACGAGCCTCCTGGAGCTCGTATGCGTGTAGGCTTGACCGGTTTGACTATGGCGGAATATTTCCGTGATGTTGGCGGCCAGGACGTACTGCTCTTTGTTGATAACATTTTCCGCTTTATCCAGGCTGGTTCCGAAGTATCCGCATTGCTTGGCCGTATGCCGTCTGCAGTAGGTTATCAGCCTACATTACAGACAGAAATGGGTGCTTTGCAGGAGCGAATCACTTCTACCAAGAATGGTTCTATCACATCTGTACAGGCTGTATATGTTCCTGCGGATGACTTGACAGACCCTGCACCGGCAACGACATTTGCCCATCTGGATGCAACTACGGTTCTGTCCCGTTCTATTGTAGAACTTGGTATTTATCCTGCTGTAGACCCGTTGGAGTCAACCTCCAGAATCCTTGACCCGCGTATCGTAGGAGAAGAGCATTATCAGGTAGCCAGAGGCGTACAGCAGATTCTGCAGAAATATAAGGAATTACAGGATATCATCGCAATTCTGGGTATGGATGAGCTTTCAGAGGATGATAAGCTGGTCGTAAGCCGTGCCAGAAAGATACAGAGATTCCTGTCCCAGCCATTCCATGTTGCAGAGCAGTTTACCGGTGTAGATGGTAAGTATGTGCCGATTTCAGAAACAATCAGAGGTTTCAAGGAGATTCTGGAAGGCAAACATGATGATATCCCGGAAGGTCATTTCCTGAATGCCGGAACTATTGATGATGTAGTAGCCCGTGCCAAGTAAGGGGTGAGCAGATGGCAGAGAAGTTCAAACTTACAATTGTGACACCGGATCGTGAATTCTATAACGAAGATGTGGATATGGTAGAATTCAATACGACAGAGGGTGAGATCGGTATTTATAAAGGACATGCTCCTCTCACTGTAATCGTAAGTCCTGGGATTCTTAGAATTACGCAGGGCGACCAGACAAAGAGTGCAGCACTTCATACCGGATTCGTACAGATTCTACAGGATGAAGTCACTATTCTGGCAGAAGTCATTGAGTGGCCTGGAGAGATTGATGAAGAGCGTGCCAAGGCGGCAAGAGAACGTGCTGAGGCAAGACTGCGCAGCAGAGCAAATGTTGACGTAGCCAGAGCAGAGGCAGCATTGATGAGATCTATCACAAGAATCAATGCGGCACAACTCAGATAGCACATAGTAACACCAAAAATAGGGAAGCGCATATGATAATCATAAAAAGGCAGGGAGACAATGCCATGGATTATCGTAGGGCGCTTCCTTTTTATCATGCATATTCACAGTATGGGGACTTGGGACAGATGGATGCAGATGCAGTAGCCGGGGATCTGGAATACCTGCAGCAGATGTATCCTTCTTATGCTAAAAAATATCAGGTCCGGATCAGCCAGATGCTTGATCGTATGGATTATGACGGGAGTATGATCTATGACCAGTATCCTGACAGATGGCAGCTGGAACGGTTTATAGACAGTATCATGACCACAATAAAGCAGGAAGAGGCGAAGCTGAATCAGGAACAGGAAGAAGATAAAGGGCCCTGGATCAGAGAACTGATCACAGTGCTGGTATATTATGAAATACTGAAAAGACGAAATAAAAAGAAAAAGTATTATCTTTTTTAGAAGCAAGACATAGATGCAAGATTGCAGTTTCTGATCAGGTTATAACTGCAATCTTGCGGATTGCCTGTAATTGCAGTAATATAGTATCTATTCAGAGTCATGTGAACTGGTAAAGGAACAGACAGGAACGGAAGAGAGGAACATTATGGATACATTAAAGCTGCTGATGGCACAACAGATAGAGAATCAGGCGATCTTTACGGGAATCATTGCCAGTAATCCCAGAAACAAAGAGAATGCCGGTAAGGTAAAGCTGCGTCCTGTCGTTATGAAGGACAAGCTGGTCTACCAGGCAGAACGATTCAGCAATAATAAGGCATACCATACGAATCTGGAGCCGGATAAGCTGCCTGATTATGTGGTGGGGCTCGCACAGGATTTCAAACAGCTTGAGATGGATACGGCAAAAGAACATATTACAGCATTAGTGAGTAAAAAAGGCAAAGTAACCATAAAGCGCAGGCAGCAGAAGGAAGAACAGAATATATCAGTCAGTAAGCTGAATCACAATAAGACAAAACAGTATATTTTAGAAGAGGGAGTCAGTGTGCCTTTTCTGGTAGATCTGGGCGTGCAGACTGGGGAAGGACGTATTGTACATGCCAAGTATGATAAATTCCGTCAGATTAACAGATATCTGGAATTTGTCAGGGATATCCTTCCCAGTCTGCCAAAAGACAGGACATTGACCATTATTGATTTTGGCTGTGGCAAATCGTACCTGACCTTTGCACTTTATTATTATTTGAAAATATTGAATAATTATGATATACAAGTCATAGGATTAGATTTAAAGGAAGATGTGATAGAAAAGTGTAATGTGTTAAGCCAAAAATACGGTTATGACGGACTGACTTTTCATGTGGGAGATATCAGCACTTACCAGGGTGTTGATGAGGTAGATATGGTAGTGACACTGCATGCCTGCGATACTGCAACGGACTATGCACTGGCTAAGGCAGTCAAGTGGAATGCCAGGGTTATTTTATCCGTTCCCTGCTGTCAGCATGAGCTGAACAGACAGATACATTGTAAGGAGCTGGAGGCGGCTACAAAATACGGGTTGATCAAAGAACGAATGTCAGCACTGCTTACAGATGCAATCCGTGCAGATCTTCTGGAAGAACAGGGATATGATACTCAGATCCTGGAATTCATTGATATGGAGCATACACCTAAGAATATACTGATCCGTGCAGTGAAGAAGACAGGAATGAGATATGAGAATAAGGCATCTAAGGGAGAGACTGTGCAGGAGCTGGTTGATTTCCTGCAGGTGAATCCTACACTGCGTAATCTGTTGGAGAAAGGACAAGCATGAGAAAAACCATTATCAAAATCATTGTATGTATCTGTGTTTTTGTGATAACGCTGTTTATTGGCAGTAATGTATACAATCAGGGAAATGCAGATATGACTTCGGAGATGAGAGATGCTTCTCTTCCTATCGTAAAAATGACCAGAGGAGGGGAGGCTTTTAATACACTTCATGGTCTCAGACAGGAGGTAGACGGTTGTTTCATGCGGGATACGCTGACCCCGTTGGGGGAGAACCGGTCTTTGTCTTTTACAATAGATAAATATGGCAATACGATTGATGAGCTGACCTTTGAAGTGCGCAGCATTGATGGAACCAGACTGGTAGAAAAGACGAAGGTCACAGACTATCAGGAGAATGACAAGAGCATTTCAGCCAGCATAACCATAAAGGATCTGATTGAGCAGAATACAGAATATAACTGGATACTTCTGGTGACTACACAGGGGGAAACAATCCGGTATTATACAAGAATTATGGACGCAGGCGATTACCATCTGGATGAGAAGCTTGCTTTTGTAAGAGAGTTTCATGAGAAGACCTTTGATCCTGACAGGGTCAACGAGCTGAGTACGTACATGGAATCCAATTCCAAGGGCGATAATACGACACTTGCCAGGGTAGATATCCACAGCAGCCTGAGTCAGGTAGCATGGGCGGGACTTTCAGCGGCCCAGGTAACGGATTCTGATGTTATTGTGAGTGAAATTGATGCGCAGACAGCTTCTATCAGGGTAAATTATATGGCAATGATCAGGGCTGATGGTCAGAGCAGATATTATAATATCAGCGAATTCTACCGGGTCCGTTATACTTCTGACAGAATGTATCTGCTGGATTTTGAGAGAACGATGAACCAGATTTTTGATGCACAGGCAGACGTCTATGCAAGTAATAAGATTATGCTTGGTATTCGTGGGAGCGATGTGCAGATGATGGAAAGTGACGGAGGAAGCAACCTGGCTTTTGTCAATGAAAATCAGTTGTTCTGTTATCATGCCGCAGATAAGAAAATGGCTTATTTGTTCAGCTTTTATGAGGAGAAGTCAGGACAGTACGATATCAGGACAATATATGACCACCATGGTATCAAAATCTTGAATGTAGATGAGACAGGAAATGTGACTTTCATGGTATATGGATATATGAACCGTGGAAGCCATGAGGGAACTGTGGGAATACTGGTATATGAGTACAATGGTATGCTCAATACCATAGAAGAACAAATATTCATACCTTGTAATAAAGCGTATGCTGTTCTCAAGGCTGATGTAGAACAGCTGTCCTTTGTAAATAAGAGCGGTATCCTGTATCTGTATCTGGATGGTTCTATTCTGGCTATTAGTCTGCCGGATGGCTCCTATACGGAGATTGCAACACAGGTACAAGAAGGCAGTTTCCAGGTATCCCAGAAAGAGGAAATGCTGGTATGGCAGAATTCGGCAGATGCCTATGACTGTACGAAACTGATTTTGATGAATCTGAATACGGGCAACACCCGGGAGATTACAGCGACTGGTAATAACAGAATGATGCCGCTTGGTTTTATGAATGAAGATCTGATCTATGGAGTCGCAGAGTATGGCGATATTATCAGGGATTCTTCCGGTTCTATTACATTCCCCATGTATGCTGTCTATATTCAGAATGAGCAGGGAGAGATACTCAAAAGCTATCATCAGGATGGAATCTATGTAACGGGAAGTGCGGTAAATGATAATCTGATCACGCTCAAGCGTGTGCAGAAGGAGGCAGAAGGGCAATATACACAGGTTTCAGACGATCAGATCGTGAATAACATTGTGGAAGAGAATGGTTATAACAGCTGGGAGACGGTAGCAACCCAGAAATATGAATCAATCGTGCAGATTGTCGTGAAAAGTACCATTGAGACTAAGAGCCTGAAATATACGAAGCCAAAGGAAGTGTTATATGAAGGCTCCAGAGACATGCTGGTGCATATAGAGCAGCCCATTCTGCGCTATTATGTATATGGCAAAGCCGGTGTCATGGGAACGTTCTCCCATCCGTCAGATGCAATCAATCTGGCATATTCACTGAATGGTGTTGTAGTCAATGAAAATGGGGAGTATATCTGGAAGAAGACCGCCCGCAGTACAAGAAACCAGATCATGGCGATTACAGGTACACAGGCAGATGCAGAGACTTCACAGCTTGCAGTATGTCTGGAGACCATATTAAGTTATGCAGGAACAGCAAGAAAAGTACAGCCGTTACTGGATCAGGGCATGACTGCAACGGAGATTCTGGCTGAGGGAATGAATGATGTACGGATACTGGAGTTAAGCGGAGTAACCCTGGATGCAGTCCTTTACTACGTGAATCAGGATATACCGGTATTGATTTCGCTTAATGATGACAGTGCAGTGCTGGTCATCGGCTTTAATGAGCAGAATATTGTGGTGATGGATCCGGAGGCGGGGACTGTATATAAGAAGGGAATGAATGACTCAACGAAGTGGTTTGAAGAGAACGATAACCAGTTTGTGGCATATATCAAAGAAAAATAAGATTTGTTATGTATACAAAACATTGCGTATAATTTCTGAAAATGATATACTTTTAACTGTATATATCAATAATGAGGGCATAGGAACATAAAAGGTAGACATAATTGCCCGTAAAAACATGGAGGGAATTCAAATGAAAAGAAGATGGAGCTTTAGACTTGCTCTCGCCATGCTGTTTGCCATGCTGATGCAGATGACTGTATGTGCTGCCGGCAATGCGACAGTAACAATCAACAGCTGTACGATAGCAGGTAACACGGTGACCGTTGTGGCTACCGGAGCAGTACCGGCATCAGATGATGGTGTCTATTATCTGTTCGAGTTAAAGCCATATCAGACAGAGGTAGGGGCAAGAGCAGATTTCTGTGCATCTGCACCGGCAGCTGAGACAGCTATTTTTACAACTACCTTGGATTATAACAGTGCAGGAAACAAGCTGTATTCCAGATTTGTTGTAACAACCAGACAGGGTGGTTTATTCGTACCTGTCAGCAATGAAATGTATATTACCAACCCGGAAGCATTAGCAACTAAGGCAACAGGTTATCCTGTCAGATCAAAGAAGGGACTGACTGCAGACTGGAGATACAGCGATGAATTAAGCAGCCTTGGAGCAGGTTATGCATCCTACGAGCTGGATATCAGCAGATTCTTTACAGCAGGTGGTACTAACTATACTTATAATGGTAAGACATACAGCTTCAACTCAGGTGTTGTCACCGAGTATGATGTTGTCTGCCAGAAGTTTGCCAATGCAGGCTGTAATGTAGTTATGATCATTAAGAATTCCTTTAATCCTGCAACAGCAGATCTGATCCTGCCTACAGGACGTGTAGCAGGCAAGAACTGCTACGCATTTAATACTGCTGAACAGGGCGGCGCAGAGAAGATTGAAGCACTGATGTCTTTCCTGGCTAACAGATATTCAGGATCAAAGGGAACAATCCATACCTGGATCATTGGTAACGAGATTAACAATAATTCACCTTGGCATTATGCCGGTGACATGAGTGCAGATGCTTTTGCAGCACAGTATGCAAAAGAATTCCGTCTGTGCTATAATGCAATCAAGAGCCAGAATGCAGGCGCAAGAGTATTCTTGAATATCGACCAGCGTTGGAACTTTGAAGATGGTACACCAAATCAGTACGCAGCTAAGAAAATTCTTGATATTTTTGCAACAAATATAAGCCAGACAGGTAATATTGACTGGGGTGTATCTATCCATCCTCATCCGGTACCATTATTTAACTGCCAGTTCTGGAATATGCCGGCAGCTTATGCAGGACTGAAGCTGATTGACCATACAGATAACTCCAAGATGATCAATCCTACAAATGTAGATGTACTGACCAATCATATGATACAGCCAACAATGCTGGCACCAAACGGAAATGCAAGACATATTCTGATCTCTGAGATGGGCTTCACTTCCTATAATGCACAGATTCCTACAGATGAAACAATTCAGGCAGCAGCTATGGTATACGCATATAAGCTGACCTCCTCCAATCCATTTATTGAAGGTGTTATCATTCATAGACAGGTAGACCATGCATCAGAAATCGTATCTGATGGTATGGCAGTAGGTATCAGAACAGATGCAGGACCTAAGTACGCATACAATGTATTTAAGTACATGGACACAGGCAACACAGCCTATACAGATTTTGCTCTGCCAATCATCGGTGCAACAAGCTGGGCCGATTTGGGATTAAACTAATCATTTTAGACAACTGGAGGGTGTAATGAGAAAAAAACTAACATTATGGGGCGCATTATGTCTGATCATGGTATGCATGATACAGATGACCGTATCAGCAGCAACAACTGTAACAATCAGTCAGTGTATCATCAGCGGAGCCAATCAGGTAACTGTAACAGCAAGTGCTTCAGCAACGACACCAAGTGATGACAACAATTATTATTTATTTGCTTTACAGCCCTATGAAAATGCAATTGGCGCAAGAACTGACTTCTGTGCCCAGACAGCCAAGGCTGCAGCCTTAACCTTTGTAACGACACTGGATCAGGGAACAGCAGCATCCAAGCTGTATGCGAAATTCGTTGTAGCAGTAAAGACAGGCGGCAAATACGTAGCTGTCAGCCCGGAATTCTATATTACGAATCCTGAAGCAGTAGCAACGAAGACAGCAGCAAATCCGGTAACAACATCCATTAAGGGTGTTACAGCGGATAATGCGGCAATTCTGGATCTGGCAGCACTGGGAGTTCAGCATGCAAGCTATGAAATTGCAGTGGACAGATTTTTCGAGCCCTCTGTAACAGGTTATATTACCTATACTTATAATGGCAAGCCATACAACTTCAATCAGGCTGTTGTGGCAGAGTATGATATGGTCATGACCTTATTTGCCACACAGCATGTAGAAGTTACCATGAATGTAGTCAACTACTATAATGCAGCAACTGCCATGACAGTAAAACCAGGTGCGAGAAAGGCGGGCTATCGTCATTATGCATTTAATACAGATGAGCAGCAGGGTGCAGAATCCCTGCAGGCAGTTATGGCTTTCCTTACAGAAAGATACAGCAATGCCGCAACTGGTCTGGTATCCAACTGGATCATTGGTAATGAAGTAAATAATAATAATCCGTGGTATTATGCAGGCAACTATAATGTAACTGCTTTTACCTTGGAATATGAGAAGGCATTCCGTATGTTCTATACGGCGATCAAGAGTACCAATGCCAATGCAAGAGTGCTTACCTGTATTGACCAGCGCTGGACCTGGGAAGATGGTACAGCCAACCAGTACGGTGCAAAGAAGTTCATTGATGCATTTACGGTAGATGTGGCTTCCCATGGTAATATCGACTGGGGTGTTGCATGGCATCCTCATCCTGTACCACTGACAGCATCCAAGTTCTGGGATATGCCTGCAAGCTATAAGGCACTTCATCTGATTGATCATACAGCCAATACCAGAATGATCAATCCTACCAATATGGATGTATTTACCACTTATATGAGCCAGCCGACTTATCTGTCTCCGACAGGACAGGTAAGATATATCATGATATCTGAGATTCTGTTCAATTCCATGAATGGCGGCGAAGCAGTACAGGCGGCTTCTTTTGCATATGCATATAAGCTGGCTGCACAGAATCCTTATATCAAGGCATTTATCGTACACAGAATGGTAGATTCTCCTTATGAGAAGGCAAGTGATAAGATTGCCTGCGGTCTTTATAACTGTGATGCAAATGGATGGGCTTCCACTCCAAAGCAGATTTATGATGTATTTAAGTATATTGATACAGCACAGTCCGCAGCATATACTAACTTTGCGCTTCCGATCATCGGAGTATCCAGCTGGGCTCAGCTTGGTTTGAACTAATAATATAGTAGATTCTAAGTGGCAATTACCGGAAATTCATTCGGTAATTGCCATTTTTTATGACAAAATAGTGCATAATATTGTATTTATTTCAAAAAAGAAAAATTGAATGAAAGAATGAATATGCAGGAAAACGGTGAAAAAGTAAAGTACATTGAATAATAATAACCACATATCTTGAAAAAACGTTATATTTATGCTAAAATGTACCACACAGACACTTGTTGACAAAAGTTTTCAACTATGTATAATAAATATCAGTTGTTTGCAACAGGCGAACAATTGTATTTCTGAATATAAACTAAGTGCGATGGACGAAGGAGTCTATAAGCACTTTTTTTGCATATACAGAGAAAATTTAATGCAATAAAGTGTTAACGTCAAGAAGCAGAGCAGGAAGTCATTTTTATAGAAGGAAAGCTATGATAAAGAACAGATTTAAAGACGATTATTCGTGGAGTGCCAGACTGAATGGCAAGGGCAGAGTGGTGGATGATATCTGTTATACAGGTACTTATTATATATTGCCTTTTACTGAACAGGAGAAGAAAAAGAGCAATTGGCTTAATATGGCATTTGCAGCGGTGCTACTGATATTACAGGTGGCAGCAGGTATGGTCAATCAGGACTCTTCCAGAACCTTCTGGGTACTGTATCCCTATCTGTTTACATTCCTTCCGGTATTTTACTTTCTGGTAGGAGCGTTCAGCTACTGGAGCGATCCCCAGCGTATGCAGACAGCCCAGTATGAGACAGGACTTGCAAGAATGCGCCGTTCCTGTATCGGTTCCATGGTAATGACGATTATCAGTGTCATACTTGATATTATCTATATGGTCATCCACAGAGGTGATATGCAGACAGGCAAAGAATTCCTGTATACAGGCGTTTTGATTCTGTATATAATAGCAGCAGCAGGGTTTGGTATATACTATGATAAGACTTATGCAGGTCTTAGAACAGAACAGTCCCAGAATAAACTGGAATAAGACATTTCAATCAGGTTTTTCCCTTTGCCCGTAAGAGCACGGCAAAAGGTAAAGCATATATATGAACAAGGAGGATTTTGTTATGAAAAAAAGAAACAAGCTTGTAGCTGTTCTTTTAGCAGGCACAATGGCAGCCAGCTTATTAACAGGATGTGGTTCCTCAGCAGATACTTCTACTGATACAACACCTGCTACAGAAGCAGCAACAGAAGGTGCTACAGAGGCAGCAACAACAGAAACAGCAAGCAATTCAGACACACCGCTTGTTATCGCACATGATGACGTAAGCGAGAAGTTCAGCCCATTCTTCGGTGAATCAGTACCTGATGAGGATGTATGGCTTCTGACCACAGTAACGTTACTGGACGTTGACCGTCAGGGTGAGATCGTTTACAACGGTATTGAAGGTGAGACAAGAAGCTACAACGGTACAGACTATACTTATACAGGTATGGCTGACTGTGTAGTTACTGAGAACGCAGATGGCACAGTAGATTATGATTTTACAATCCGTGATGATGTGAAGTTCGCAGATGGCGAGCCTCTGACAATCGATGATGTAATTTTCTCCTATTATGCATATCTTGACCCATCCTATGATGGCTCATCCTCTCTGTATGCCCTGCCTATCAAGGGACTGGATGCATATAGAAACGGTTCTACCGTATTATATCAGTTAATGCTGGATAAGGGTGCTGACAACACAGATTTCACATATTATACAGAGGATGAACAGAAGAAGTTCTTCGAGACAGATCTTCCGGCAGCAGGTGAGGCTTTTGCAAAGAGCATTGCTGATTATTGTACAGCATCAGGTTATGTAGTAGATGGTCTGGATGAAGTATCTAACGGTATGGTAAACTGGGGATTTGCTACACAGAACGATGACGGATCTATCACAGGTAACGGTACAGACACAACTTGGACAGATTCTCCTAAATATGCAGCTATGTGGAATGAAATGGTAGCTATCTACGATGGTGATTACCAGACATTGTCTGACACAGAAGCAGCTGAGTCTTCTCTGTTCTCTTTCCTGGATGACAGCTATAAGGCAACTGTTGAGACAGGTAATTCTGTTGACCACATCGAAGGTATCCAGAAGACAGGCGACAACTCTGTACGTGTAACTTTAACAGAAGTTGATGCAACAGCTATCTATCAGTTAGCAGTTTATGTATCTCCATTACACTACTATGGTGATGAGAGCTTATATGACTATGATAACAACCAGTTCGGATTCCCTAAGGGTGATTTAAGCTCTGTAAGAGCTAAGACAACAGCTCCTATGGGCGCTGGTCCTTACAAGTATGTAAGCTATGATAATAAGATCGTATACATGGAAGCAAATGAGTATTACTATAAGGGTGCTCCTAAGACAAAGAATCTGCAGTGGAAGACAACTTCTGAAGCTGATAAGCTTCCCGGTGTTGTACAGGGAACAACAGATATCGCTTCTCCTTCTATCTCCAAGGATGTTATGGCTCAGATCAAGGGTGAGAACAGCAACGGCGAGTTATCCGGTGATAAGCTGATCACATGCCTTACAGATTATCTTGGATATGGTTATATCGGTATGAACTCCCAGCTGATGAAGGTTGGCGAGGATGCAGGCAGCGAAGCTTCCAAGGACTTCAGAAAAGCTATTGCAACTGTAATCGCAGCATACCGTGATGTTGTAATTGACTCCTACTATGGAGAAGCAGCATCTGTAATCAACTATCCTATTTCAAACTGAAGCTGGG
>OGJQ01001009.1_pt1 | contig 16213 bp, 11 predicted proteins | sample 1572261 | NCBI WGS metagenome assembly OGJQ01 (sample SAMEA2582138, study PRJEB24529) | metagenome | biome: Human gut stool | place: China | collected 2011
TGTCGGTGGTCACGGTATTGTCCGCAAGCCAGCCTTTGAGTTCGGTTTTCATGATTTATCTATTTTAAAAAAGTGAATACATTACTGTTTGGTACCTTTCACGCAACGAACAGAACATCCAAAGGCACCAGAACCTGCGTCGGAAACTATGTGTCCATTTGTCCCAAACAAAAAACGATAATATTTCTCTGTGCACCAATAATTACCATCAAGATTACTGTTCACTACTCCATTACCAGTACTGGCTCCATATGTACTAGGTGTATGTCCAGCTAATGGAAGAAAGATCCCTTTGGAACTATTCATAAACCACATTCCATTATTTACTTTTGCCTTATTTGTACACCGAGACAACTTGGTTAGTTCGTTTCGTGACGGTGTACGCCACCCAGTTCCATAAGTTGAGGTGTTAAGTTTCGAACATGGATCAGTATTATTTTGGCTTGCATTTCCTGTGTAAGTACTATACCAAGTATAGTAATAACCTCTATCTGTTGAAGTAGTCCACACATAATTAGATGAACCTGTACTTTTCAGATTCCCATCCGCCCATATTAATTTGGCCAGGTCTTTCTTATCCTGAGCCGTACACCCGTTTTGCGTAAGATTAATATCACTCTCCAACACATTGATGCCGGGACCTTTTTTAAACTGTATTTTTAGTGTATAGCTCCTTCCCTCTTTCAGTTGTACGCTTTGGGTGGAGGTGATTTCAGTGTTGTTGTTCACAATCCGTCCGCCTACCGTCAGCGTATTGAAATGCACTGTAATCGTTCTGGCCCCTGCAAATGGAACCATGCGTATGGTTGTACTCAAGGTCGTGTTCGGATTGAATGCGGTCGTATTATTCGTATTGGCGGCTACCACATTGGTCGAGGGACCGATTGTCCATGATGTGGAGTTTCCTCCTTGCTTTACGTATACACCCGTGCAATTACTGATCGTATTGCTCGGGTATCCGGTGGGACTAATGGTAATTGTCAGTTTGCACAACTTCTGACTGAAACTCACTGGAAGGTTGTGGCTGAGGCTATTTACATTCGTTATATCTCCGGAATCGAAGGTCATGAAGTCTTTGCTCATATTAGGGATAGACACTGTGCTGCTGTTGTAGGCATACGTGGAAGGCATAGTTCCCAGATCGGCAGCTGTAGCGGTATTAAAGGAGTAACCCACTACACGTATCGTTCCCGAGCGTGTCAGCAATTTCCCTTGTTTGAGTACAGGAGTGCCCGTACCATTTGAGGTGTAATCGGCGGCCGACTGGAAGACATAGCTATTTCCGGACTTCCAGAAAACAATCAGCCGGAAATAAACTCCTGCAGGTACGGTTGCACGGGTATTTACATGGGGCAGGGTATCTTCCGTCAGTTCTATCGAGGCTATCCGGGGACCGTCATAGTCCGGTTGCTCTCCTGTGCGTGTAGGGGAGAAAGTTTTTACCCCCACCCATTCGGCGATCAAGGGAGGATGGTTACGGGTTGAAGCGTTGTTAAAAGAAGAAGAGTGATAGTTATTGTCACCTGTCAGACAGACATCGATGGGGATTAACTCGTCGGTAGTATCCCCGCTGTCAGGAGATAAATGGGGCATCCCGTCATCTTCAGCACATCCTGCCACCGAAAGGCACAAAAACAGCCATAAGGCTTTACCGAGACACTCTCGCATAATAAAAGTTCTATTCATATACTAAGATATTAAAGTGAATAATTATATCAAAGACTCATTGCGAACCTATACATCTCGTATAAGTCCGTAAGACTGTCTGATACAACTTTTATTATGCGTAAGTTTGTGTATTACAATTAGATATAACGCTCTTGAATACACGGTGGCGTTTCAAAAGACGTACGTCTTTTGAAACACGACTTTTACTCTCCGCATTAAACATAGGGGGAAAGATAAATGATTGATAATTAAAACAATGTAGAAAGATTTGCACAGATGAAAAAAGGGCCTTATCTTTGTTGCATCAGACGTACGTCTTTTGAAACACCGTTCCAAAAGTAAACTTTGCATCTTAGTAGATCTTCTTGGTCTTTGAAAGAGTGTCCTGAAAATTACGGGATAACTATCTCTCTTCTTCTCAAAAATTACTTGATAATTTGATTATGTGGCTCTTGTATAAAAGTCTTTTTAGTAGCTTTTTACTCAAAATGCCTAATCAATCCGTAACTTATATACCTTTAAAGAACTAAATATAGTCTACAGTTTCTTGGAGTGTCAGGTTTCCGACACTTCTCAACTATAGGATACTGATCAAGGCTTTATTTACAAGCTAATCTTAATCATAAATGACAGTTAATTATTTAACACAACGAACTGGCATTCCAGTTGCTTTATAATCAGAAAACATGAATATCGAACTTGGGTTAAATGCGAAGCTTATTCCACGATTTGTTCCATCTTTTTTTGTAGTCCAATACTGTCCAGTCTTACTAGGATTAGGATTAGGATTAGTCGCACTGCCTCCACCACTACCTATTGTTCCAGCGGCCAATAGAAAAACACCAATACTTTTATTCATAAACCACATGCCATTATTTGTATGCACTTTATCCGTACATCGGGATAATGAAAGATAGTCATTTTCGGATGGTGTACGCCACCCTGTACCATAGTATGCAACATTCAATTTAGAACATGGATCTGTGTTATTGGTACTTGTATTTCCGGTATAAGTGCTATACCATGTGTAATAATATCCGGTTTCTGTCTGCGAAGGGGCCCATACATAATTTGTGCTTCCCGTACTCTTCAAATTTCCCGTGGCCCATCTCAGCTTCGCCAAATCATTCTTATCATTTGTGGTACACCCGTTTTGTGTCAGGTTAATGTCACTTGCCGCCAATTGTATCCCCAATTCAAACTTCAGTGTAATGGCATAACTCCGTCCCGGCAACAATTGCACATTCTGACTCGAGGTGATATTCCGGTTATTCGCACTGAAGTAATTACTAAGTTTCAACGTACCGATATGCACCGTGATCGCGCGGGAACCCGAAAAAGGAACTAACCGCACAGTGGCAGTCGAATTATTGGCTATATTGAATGTAGGCGTATTTCCGGTATTGGCACTTACATTACTTGTAGAGGGGCCTATTGTCCAGGCAGATGCATTGCCGCCCTGAGAAACGTATACACCCGTACAGTTGGTGAACGTGTTGCTCCCAAACTGTGATAAGGAGAGTTTAACCGTCAGCTTGCAGAGTTTTTGCGTGAAACTAACCGACAGATTGTGGCTGATTGTGCTCACATTCGCTATGTCTCCCGAGTCATAGACCATAAAATCATTGTTCATATCCGGAATAGTGACGGAAGTACTGTTATAAGCATAGGATGAAGGGATTGTTCCCATCGCTGTCGTACTATTGAATGAGTATCCGATCACACGGACAGTTCCCCCTCTGGTGAGCAGATTTCCTTGTCTGAGTGTGGGAGCGGAGGTCCCGTTCGTCGTAAAATCGGCTGCTGACTGGAACACGTAATTGCTGCCCACTTTACGGAAAGCGATCAACCGGAAATAAATGCCGTTGCCCAATGTAGCGGCACGGGTAGTGGTTTGTGGTTCTTCGCGAAGCGTCATCCGTACCACTGAAGGACCCTCGTAAGGTACGGCAGTGGGTATGGCCCTGCTGGCGGGTGATTCCTTCACCGGTACCCATTCGTCTACAAGCGTTCTTCCTCCCGTTGTGTCGGGAATATAGCTGTCATCCTCAACCCGGCTGACCGTAATAGGGATCATATCCCCTCCGTCCGGTTCCGGGATGTTGGGGGTCACAACATTGTCGCCACACGATGTTATCATTAAAAAAGCTGCGTACAGACAGCATGTGTTTAACATACGAAAGCCTACATACAGAAGTTTTGTCTTTGTATTCATAACTCAAATGTTTAAAAGTGAATAAAATAGATCATATTCAGCAAGGCCTTCCCATTAAGAATGGACAGGCCGGCTATGGCAGGCTGTGAATACAGCTTTTATTTTGCGGTAAGTTTGTGTAAATTAGACAGATAAAACGTCTATCGTGTTTCAAAAAACGTTCGTCTGATGAAACAAAGATAAGACGCTTTTTTTATCTGTGCAAATATTTATACATTATTATAGTAATCAGTTATTTATCTCTTCTTTTTGCATTCAGTGCACAGAGCAAAGACCGTGTTTCAAAAAAGGAACGTCTTTTGAAACGTTACCTTCCTTTTGATAAAACACAATCCACTTATTACAAGAATCATTTTTTCCAAATGCTTCATTATTAGCTTTATCCTTTCGTTACATCCTTGGGTAACCGTATTGATAGTCTGCCGGTATTTTTGCCGGATGTTACCATTCTTATATTATTTGTTTCCTGCGTTATATCGCTTCTGTACTATTCTGGCTAACCTTGCATCAACAATCACACATCGTATAACTACTATAAATTTAAAATCAAAATGAACAGAGAGAACAAACCTTTATTCCTATATACCTTTATCACCGTCTTTGGTGGATTGATTGTGGGATTAAATATGGCAGGTATTTCCGGAGCCGTTCCTTTCTTACAGGAACAATTCATGTTGGATGATATGGCTTTGGGATTGGTGGTAAGTATTCTGACCGTAGGTTGCCTTTGCGGTGCTTTGCTGGGAGGAGGTTTCAGTGACCGTTATGGCAGGCAGAAAGTGATGTTCTCGTCAGCTATCTTTTTTATTGTTTCTTCTTTAGGTTGCGCATTGTCTGTCAATCTGGTTTCACTGCTGGTTTTTCGTCTGGTATGTGGGCTGGGGATCGGCGTGATTTCTGCCGTAGCACCTATCTATATATCCGAGATTTCTCCTGCCCGGTTGAGGGGAACACTGGTCTCTTACAATCAACTGGCCATTGTGATAGGAATTCTGATTGCTTATATTGTAGATTATATATTGCTGGACTACGAGCGGAACTGGCGCCTGATGCTGGGATTCCCGTTCTTCTTTAGTGTAGCCTACCTGCTACTGTTGGTTATATTGCCCGAGAGTCCGCGATGGCTTTCGGCCCGCGGAAAAGCAGGCAGAGCCAGACAGGTGGCCAGTAAACTGAACCTGGAAGCCGGTGAGATGACCGTGTCCGACACAAACACACAAGAAGGTAGAGATAGGATAAAGGTAACAGAATTGTTTAAGGGTAACTTGGCTAAAGTGGTTTTCATAGGTTCTATACTGGCCGCCTTACAGCAAATTACGGGTATTAACGTCATTATTAATTACGCTCCTTCTATTTTTGAGATGACAGGTGTTGCCGGGGATATTGCTCTTGTGCAATCCATCCTGGTGGGCGTGGTGAATCTGTTGTTTACCCTGATTGCTGTATGGCTGGTCGATAAAGTGGGACGCAAAATCCTGCTTCTCGCCGGAAGCTTGGGAATGAGTCTTTCGTTGCTTTATTTGGTCTACACCTTTGTTGTACCTGCTGCCAATGGCATCGGCGCATTGATAGCCGTTCTGTGTTACATCGGGTTCTTTGCAGCTTCGCTGGCACCGCTGATGTGGGTGGTAACTTCCGAAATCTATCCTTCCCGTATCCGTGGAACGGCCATGTCACTCTCTACCGGAGTCAGTTGGTTATGTACGTTCCTCACCGTTCAGTTTTTTCCTTGGATACTGAATAACCTGGGCGGATCGGTCGCATTCGGAATCTTTGCTGTTTTCAGCATCGCTGCATTCGCATTCATTTTATTTTGTGTGCCCGAGACTAAAGGAAAGTCGCTGGAGGCAATAGAAAAAGAATTGGGAGTGGATAAAGAAGCTGAAAAGACCGCGAAAGAAGAACATGCTTTCTCGAAAATATAATAAACACAAAATTGGATATAAGTATGAAACAAAGTAAAAGAAATGTATGGTTGTCCGTTTGCGCAGGACTCTTGTTCTGTTCGTGGGGATGCGGCTCCCAAGTGTCGGATAAGCCGGTAACACTGGAAACGCTGTTGGACGAAATGGTATCGGTGGAGGAGCAGGCGCTATATCCGGTTCCCTCTTATACTTGTCGTCAGGAAAGTAGTTATGACCGTGCATCGGTATCACCCGATTCTGCCGGTTGGTTTGCCAATAGCGATGGGTTTGGAATCAAGCGGGTAGATACGATAGCAGGCCGTATCGAGAAAGTAATGTTCGACGAAGTCGGACCGGGGGCTATCACCCGTATCTGGATTACTACTATTGACAAACGCGGTACATGGAGGTTTTATTTCGATGGTTCCGACCAGCCGGGCTGGATCATTCCTGCTTACGACCTGATGCGGATCAATGTGCCCGGATTGGGAAAGGGAATGTTGCAGGCACACACCAGCTATACGCCCGAAGGCAAGGGAGGAAATACCCTGTTCCTGCCTATCCCGTATGCCCGTGGATGTAAAGTGACGTTCGAAGACGAGCCGGGAGTGAATCCTACTCCAAAATATTACCACATCAACTTCCGTAAATATCCGGAGGGTACACAGGTGGAGACTTTCTCTAAAGAAGTGGTAGAGAGAGCAGCACAGAAAATAGCTGAAGTAGATGATCGTCTTCTTCATCCGACGGCCGGACGTAAAGGTGAAATGATCCGGGAGAATAAGAACCTTCTTTCTTCCGATTCACTGACCATTCCGCTGCCGACAGGTGAAAATGCGGTGTATGAAGTGAAGTTCAATATCCGTGTTGATAATCCGGAGCAATATGCGCAATTGATGCGGGAATTGGTATTCAGTGCCACATTCGATGGGAAACAGACCGTATGGGTGCCCTTGAGTGATTTCTCCGGAGGTGGCATGGGTGCTCCCAAAGTGGATAGTTGGTATCTGACGTCCGACGGGAAAGGGAACATCTCCAGTCGCTGGTTGATGCCTTACCGCAAATCGGGAGTCTTGAAAGTACTGAACTTTTCTTCCCAGCCGGTTGATACTGAACTGGAGGTAAACGTGGCCCCGTTGAAGTGGAATAAAGACCGGTCATTGTATTTCTATGCTTCATGGAGGCAGGAGAACGGTATCTACATCCATGATAAACCCGAAGAGGCCGATCAGTGTGTAGAATGGAACTTCGCTACACTAAAAGGAAAGGGCGTCTATAAAGGTGATTTACTTTCACTGTACAATCATGCTCCGTTGTGGTATGGCGAAGGTGACGAGAAGATTTGGGTAGACGATGATACTTTCCCTTCACATTTCGGCACAGGTACGGAAGACTACTATAATAGCTCTTGGGCACCGGTAGTGCCTTTCTATACTCCATTCGGAGGAGCTCCGAGAGCCGATTTGGAAAGCTCTCACGGTTATAATGCTTTCTATCGCACCCGCCATCTGGATGGCATCCCTTTCAATAAGAGCTTTAAGTTCGATATTGAAATGCTGGGATGGAAACGGGGTGAGGTTGATTATGCCACTACCATTTACTGGTATGGTGATCCGGAGGCACAGGTATTTGGAACTTCAGGTATTGAAGGAGCCCGCCGGCAGCTGCTGCCTGCTGTCGAAGCTTCGGCAAACTGAAAAACATATGATAGTATTATTTAAATTTTTAATTAAATCTAATTGGTGAATATGAAACATGAAAGACCTTGCCTTGTGGCCTCCGGAAGTGACTGGCTGCAAGAAGTGTTGAGAAGGCTTTTGGTCTGGGTGGTTGTCTTGTTCTCGGGGACAATGATGGCATACGCAGGCAATCTGGATATCAACCAGGTGAAAGTCATTACGGGTACGGTGACCGAAAAGGAAACAGGTGACCCGCTGATCGGAGTAAACGTGTCGGTAAAGGGCACTTCGAAAGGTACGATTACGAATCTGAATGGTGAGTATTCGGTTGATGTGAATTCGGATAAAGATATTCTGGTATTCTCATTTATTGGAAAGGCTACACAGGAGAAAGCTGTGAAGGGATTAAGCAAGATCGACGTGGTAATGGCCGATGATGCCACGATGTTGGGCGAGGTGGTTATCCAGACCGGATATATGACGCAGCGCAAAGCCGATCTGACCGGTTCGGTTGCCATTGCTAATACCTCGGATTTGGCTCAGAATCCTTCGACTAACGCACTGAAGTCTTTGCAGGGAAAATTGCCGGGTGTATTTATTACTGCCGATGGTAGCCCCGGTGGAAATGCTTCGATACAGATTCGCGGACTTACGTCATTGAATGCACAACCCAACCCGCTGATCGTACTCGACGGATTGGCAGGCGATTATAACTTGAGGGACATCAACCCGGCGAACATTGAATCTATTCAGGTGTTGAAGGATGCTGCTTCGGCCAGTATTTATGGTTCGAGAGCTGCCGGTGGTGTGATCATTATCGAAACGAAGAAGGGTAAAAAGGGTGAATCGAAAATCAGCTACGAAGGTCGTGTACAGTTTTCCAAGTGGGTTAATAAACCCGACTTACTGAATACTGAAGAATATGGACGTGCCATCTGGCAGGCGTATGCCAACGATGACAAACTGGGTGAGATCAAACAAAGTGTTCGTTTCTTCGATTACGACTGGAGTTATGACGGTAACGGTTATCCGGTGCTTAACTCCGTGAAACCGGTGGAATGGCTGAATACAGCCAAGACTATGCGCTCGGCCGATACTAACTGGATCGACGAAATATCCCGTACCGGAGTATCGCAGAATCATCAGATCTCAGTATCGAGTGGTACTGAAAAATCACGTACTTTCTTCAACCTGGGTTATGAAAATACGGAAGGTATCCAGATTGAAACCTTCTGGAAGAAATATTCGGCCCGCTTGAATTCGGAATACGATTTATTGAATGGTCGTCTGAAAGTAGGTGAGAATCTGGAGTTGAACTACATGAACTATCGCGAAGCCAATCATACTCAGCTTGCAGCGAATGAACCCCCTATCATTCCTGTATATACCGAAACCGGTGGTTGGGGTGGTGCCTCTCTCGACGTGGGTATGGACGATTATCGTAATCCGGTGAAAGACCTTATCCTGGGGAAAGACAATGTCAATAAGTTCCTGAAGGTAATTGGTAATACGTATGCCGATTTGATGATTATCAAAGGTTTGAACCTGAGAACATCGTTCGGTGTAGACTATCGCGGTTCATACTATCGGGCAGTCGATAAAAAATGGGGTGAAGCAGATGGTTCGGGCCGTGATGAAAAATTTAATTATGTCCGCAATGATCAGACCCATTTCCTTGAATACCAATGGACCAACCAGATCAACTATAACGGGCAATTCGGAAAACACTCGATAGGAGCTGTAGTCGGAATGGAATTCACGAAAGCTGAAAGCGAAGCATTCTATGCGCGGAAAGACGGTTTGACCCTGGAAGACAGAGACTATGCTTTTTTGAGTTCGGCTACCGGCGACAAGATTACAGAGGCTACCGGTTCGGGTGATGCTTATGCTCTGTTGTCATACTTCGGTAAGTTTAACTATTCGTATGCTTCCAAATATCTGGCATCGGCAACGTTACGTTATGACGGTTCTTCCAAGTTCGGTGCTGATAACCGTTGGGCAGTTTTCCCAGCATTTTCGCTGGGATGGAGAATCAAGAACGAACCGTTCCTTGAGAATGTAGATTTTCTTTCGGATCTGAAATTGAGATTCAGTTGGGGGCGTAACGGTAACTCGGCTATCCCGAGTGGATACTTGCAAAGCAGCTATGTAGCCGATTATAACGGAACTTCTTATGCTATGAACGGACAGGAAAGCGGTTCTTTACAGTCTGGTTTCCGCAAATATCTCACCGGTAATTCGACACTGAAATGGGAAACGGTGACACAGACCAATTACGGTATCGATTTCGGTTTCTTCAATCAGAGCCTGGTCGGAACTATCGACTATTTTTATAAGAAAACAACCGATATGCTTTATTTACCCCCTTATATCGGTGCGTTTGGTGAAGGTGGAGATACTTATGTGAATGGTCCGAGCATGGAAAACCGAGGAGTTGAAATCTTGTTGACATACCGGAATAACCTTCCGTCCGGATTTAGTTACAGCATTACGGGAAACCTTGCTACCTTCAAGAATAAGATTACCGAATTGCCGGACAACGTGAGAAGTGTATATGGTGGAAACGGTATGTTGGACGATATTATCGGACGTCCTCGTAACTCTGTCTACGGATATGTGGCAGACGGAATCTTCAAAACTCAGGAAGAGGTGGACAACTCACCGCAACAGGCTGGAAAAGGTTTGGGACGTATCCGTTACAAGGACCTTGATGGCGACGGACGCATTACTCAGGATTATGACCGTACGTGGATTGGTGTCAGCGATCCGGACTTTACTTATGGTTTGAACCTTCAGGCTTCATATAAGAATGTAGACTTGGCTCTCTTCTTCCAGGGTGTACATGGCGGAGATGTTTGGGATTCATGGATTGAATACAGTGACTTCTGGAACATTCAGAATGTGAATAATACCAATCACCTGAAAGGCGTATTTAATGCCTGGTCTCCCCAGAATCCGGATTCTAACATTCCGGCTCTGTCTACCCGTAACACCAATGATGAAAAGCGTACATCTACGTATTTCCTCAAAGATGGTTCGTACCTGAAACTGAGAACAGTGGAATTGGGATACACTTTCCCGGAAAGTCTGGTGAAGAAAGCCATGATCAGCCGCTTGCGTGCCTATGTTTCGGCTAACAATGTATTCACTATCAAGAAATGGTGGGATAGCAACCGCTTCTCGGGTCCCGATCCTGAAATCCGTGACTTTGGCTATGTCATTCCATTTACCGCTACAGTTGGAGTTAATATAACCTTTTAAATAGAAATAGTATGAAAACCTTTTATAGTTTATTTCTGTCATCTGCCCTTTTGCTTTCCTTGTTGGTGACGAGCTGTGCCGACCAATTGAATATTAACCCTAAAGGGGTGCTGGCTGATGATTTATTATTAGGAAAGCCTGAACATATTGATGATTTTGTGACTCCGTGCTATTCGCTGATCCCTTATCTGCCCTGGTCGGAAGCTCATGCATGGTGGATGCATGGTTCCATCCGGTCAGACGATGCTTACAAAGGCGGATCGGGTGTAAGTGACCAGTCTGCCTGGCACGATATGGAAGTTTTCTCTTCTGTGACCGCTAATGTAGGCAATAATGACGGACCTTGGTTCAAGGGATATGTAGCGATATCCAGATACAATCTGGCACTCTATGCTCTGTCTAAAGTTACCGATGAAAACTATCCGTTGAAGGGCGTACGTACCGGTGAAGTGAAATTCCTGCGCGGAGCTACCTATTTCTTTATGAAGACGCTGTGGAGATATATTCCTTGGGTAGATGAAGAGAACGGAAGAACGGTGGAAGATGTGACCAATATCTCGAACCGGCCCAATGGTACTGATGATACATATTTGTGGGAACACATTGTGGCCGATCTGGAAGAAGCTGTCAGATTGTTGCCTGAAAAGCAGGAAGAGATAGGCCGTATCAATAAGAATGCTGCACGGGCTATGGCTGCCAAAGCGTTGTTGTTCATGGCATACAAGCAAGATGAAAGACATCAGGTAGTCGAGGTGGATAAGAAGATTCTGGAACGTGCCTTGGTTTATATCAACGAGATCACCGATCAGGAAGGTGGAAATGTAGGTTTATGTGAAGACTTTGCCGAAAACTTCTTGCCGGAATATGATAATGCTACCAAAGAAGCAATTTGGGAAATCCAGTATTCTATCAATGACGGAACATCAAGTGGAGGAAATACAAACAACGGTGCAGAATTGAATGCTCCTTCCTGGGAACCTTATTTCCCATGTTGTGACTTCCATAAGATGAGCTTTAATATGGCAAATGCTTTCAGAACTGATAAAGACGGTTTGCCTTTGTTCGATACGTTTAATGATGCGGAACTGAAAGGAAGATTCAAAGAGTATTTCAGTGAAAATACTTTCGATCCTCGTCTGAGTCATACAGCAGCCATTCCGGGATATCCTTATAAATATAATCCGGACTTGTTGTATGAAGAGAAGGCTTCCAGAAGCCCCGGTGATTATGGTTATCTGAAATCTGTTAAGGAATTGGTACCTGCCGGTTGCGATTGTATCATTGTAAACCGCAACTCAATGAACGTGAAACAAATACGTTATGCTGAAGTTTTATTGTGGAAAGCTGAAATTCTGATTCAGTTGGATCGCCATAAAGAAGCTCGTCCTATCATCAATAAGCTACGCGAACGTGCCAATAACAGTAGAATCCGTCTATTGATGGCAGACGGTACTCCTTATATGAATTATAAAGTTAGTTTATATACTGACGAGGCTGCATGGACCAAAGAGTATGCATGGAAAGCACTGATGTTTGAGAATCGTCTTGAAATGGCATGTGAGGGAAGACGTTTCTTCGATCTGCAAAGATGGGGAATTCTGGAACCTACGATGAATGCTTATTTCAAGAAAGAAAAAACTCGCTTCTCGTGGATGAATAATGCTGTCTTTGTTGCAGGAAGAGATGAATATAAGCCTATTCCTCAGCAACAGATGAACTGGGCGAAAGGAAATTATATACAGAATCCGGGTTACTAATAAAAAACAGACGATTATGAAAAGAATACTATATTTTTTCTCTGTGATGCTTTGTATACTTGCTGTCACAGGTTGTCAGGATCGCGATATCATTGATTTCAAGGATGGGGTTTCTTTGCCCCCGGTGACCGATTTGAAATCGTCACTATCACCTGATAATGAAGCTTTGATTGAATGGAAATTGCCTACAGCGATTCCGGAAGAGGTGGAACGTCCTTTATCCGTTTATGTTCAGGTTTACAAGGGGGCGGTGTTAGAGCATCAGATTTCTTTGGAAGGTGAGCCTACTTCGTGGGAATATACACTGAAAGAACCTGAATCGAAATACAGGATTGTGGTTAAAGTTCAGGGGATGTTGAAAGAAAAGCCTTATGGGCAGTCAGACGAGATTTATTCGTTGGGACAAACAGTTTCTATAAATTGATTGAGAGAAAGAGGCAGCGTCGGGACGACGTTGCCTCTCTTCATTTTATGCTTTCTCACATCGGATGATGATTTTTCTTTCATCGTTCAGGGTAGTAGCAAACAGATAGATATCACCTCCGTCAGCTATTTTTAGCCGTTTTCGTAGTTCTGCCACAGATTGTGGGAAGTTGCGGACAGTGAGGTTGGCTTTATCCACTTCATTTAAGAGATTCTTCAGTTCTTTTTTGTTGAGGCATGAGTAGCCGGTCACCCGGAAGATTCGGCCTGGAAATTCTTCTATCCGTTCATCCGAGGTGTAGAGATGGCTGTTGGGATGGAGCTTGCTTAAATGAAACGCAGAAGCGATGCTGCGGAAAGCACCGGCTTTGAGAATAGAGGCGTTGGGTTCATACAAGTAAGTACCTATTTTATGGGTGTAAGAGCAATCGGTGCTCTGCTCTGCTTCGCGCGTAAAGACGAAACGCTGTATTTTTCGGTTTGCAAAGTTGATGCATACGATAGGCTGCGATAGGGTAGGCAGGATCATCGGAGATGTCTTTTCGGACCGCAACATTAACAACAGTTCCTTACATTCGTTGTTGACGGAGATAATGTGGACCTCAGAAACATGCTTCATGTCCCGTATAGCCAGAGAAAGGTCGAGCATTGGGGAAAGTTTGATTATAACCTGTTGCCCTTTTTCGAGCAATAATTCCTCCAGTGCGGCTGCATTAGGTTCACAGTCGGATATGGCTACTGTTTTTCCGCCATGTTCATTGCGGCGTGCCGGGTCCAGGAAGATACAGTCTGTGGGCGACATTGTTTGCAAGTACTCTACTCCGTCGGCATTTTGTATCCGGATCTGCTTTAATCCCAATAATGGAAAATTGTGAGCGGCAATCTCGCAAAGTTCTTTTTGGCGTTCGATGTAGGTGACTGTTTTAAACCGGGCTGCGAGAAAAGCACAATCAATACCGAATCCGCCCGTAAGATCGACCAGCGTTTCTCCCTGTGCCAGTGAGGCTTTGTAGAGTGCGGTGATTTCCGATGAACATTGTTCCAATGATAAATGACGTGGATAAAGAAGATTTTCCGTAGCATGCCAACTTGGTATTTTTGAAGCGGCGGCTTGCCATCCGGCTATCTGGACGATAGCAGAGGACATGTCAACCTGGGGATATTTCTTTGCCTGTAATGCGAGGGAGCGTATATCGTCATTGCGATGCTCCCGGATAAACAGGACTGTTTCCGGAGAAAGGTACATATCTTATTTTAGTTTATAAGTTTATACTTTTGTTTTGCTTCGTCTCGGCTGCACAGGTTAAAGTGCCACCATTCGCTGGGGAGTGCACGGAATCCTGCACCTTTCATGACTCTTCTTAGTAGAATTCGGTTTTCGCGTTCTTGTTGCGTTATTTTTCCTTTTTTCACGAGTTCTGCTTCGTTTGTAATATGCGATGTTGCACCCATATAATCAACTTCGGTTCCCATAGAAAGTGGGTGCCCGAGAGAGTCTACTATGCTGATGTCTACTGCCAGGCCATAATTATGCAGTCCTCCTCCTCGTGCCGGATTAGATACATAGAAATATTTAGAGGTTCCTTTTACAACATCCCACATCTTTTTCTGAACGGACATCGGACGTGCTGCATCATAAATCACCAGGCGATAGCCAGGATGCTCTGCTTTGAGTAACAGGTGTGCCTGCAAAAGGGCTTTAGCTGCGTCCGGATGGAGATATGCCTCTTTCAAATCACCATAAAGAAGTTGACCGGTGAAATTATCCGGGGTGGCATACATCAGGTTGATTATGAATGTAGAGTCGAGTTCGGAGATATTTACCAGTCCGATTGAGTCCAGATAAAGAGCTGTTTGACTTTTGGCTGCAATCGGTTGTGGCTTTTCTGGGGCTACAAGATTTATGGAGTCCATAGGTACGGGATAGAACTGTGTTTCCTTATTCCGGCAAGAGGTTGTGATAAACAGTAATAGGATGAAAGTTGCTAAAGATCCGGGCTGCATATGATTTTTTTAGTTGAATTATTAAATGCAAAAGTATAAAAACATATGCGCATATTTTAGAAGTGAGGAAGTTTTTCGTTTTTAAGGCTTGTCCTATATGTACCTCATCGGATTTACAATGCATTATAAATTAGATTTTCCCGATAGCTTTTTTGAGTAAAAAGCATTAGTCTTTTCATCGTGCCTGTCTTTCCTGCCATACTTGTTTTCCTCTGATATTTGCTTTGAGAGGATCATTTGCTTTCGGTTTATTGTTGTAATCGTTAATTTACTTAAAATGAAGAAGATCAGGAGTAGGCTAATGAATGTGAAGCTATTCCTTTTCGTACATTTGGCAGAAAGGAGTAAAAGCTGTATTGCTACGAATGTAAACTATAGGATTTAGAATGATATGGAACATGTTAATGGTCAAAATAATGAAATTACATTGATTTTCCCACATAATCGGATTGACTGTATGGCTTCTCAGAACGAACGGTTTAATCGGATTATAAATCAAGCTAACATAACGATCATTGGGAATAACAATCACATTTCAATGTATTGCGATTCTGAAGATAGTGCGGAAGAATTGTTGCTAAGTGATGGATTTCTTCTGGTTGTAAAAGGAGATAATAATATAGTAAATATAGGGACGATTATTTTACGCTATTCTACCATATTGGGTATGACGGGATTGAAGCTTATCATTGGGCAACTTCCGGGGCTGGGAGCCGGTGTTTCAAGAATGGCTAATAATTGTCGGGTAGATATTGGAAATCGTGTAGTAATTAATGGCGTTACGTTATATTTGCAAGAAGATGATTCGTGCATCAGTATTGGAGACGATAGTCAGTTGAGCTGGGGCGTTGATATATGGTGTACCGACGCACATACGATAACGAATTTAGAGGGTGAGCCGATAAATTTTGCTAAGAGTATCGTAATAGGTAAGCATGTATGGATCGGAAAAGATGTGAAGGTTTGTAAAAATGTGAAAGTCTCTGATAATAGTATTATTGGTTGGGGGAGTATCGTAACGAGGGTATTTAATGAACCCAATGTAATTATTGCGGGTGTTCCGGCTAAAGTTGTAAAACAGGGAATTAACTGGGACCGTAGATGTATCAATAAGTATTTAAAAGGATGACTACTGTTAGTTGCAAAAGAAAAGTGAGGGTATGGGTAGAGGTAATTGTAAATAGGGGCGCTGCTCTCTATGGAGAGTCCTCTCTATTTACACAAAATCGTGGACAGTGCCTTTTCTGTCCTCTCCTCCGCGAAATGCATTTCTATCTTCCATCTTCCACCTTTTTCCATCTT